>OGHA01000647.1_pt1 | contig 18758 bp, 14 predicted proteins | sample 1571361 | NCBI WGS metagenome assembly OGHA01 (sample SAMEA2581970, study PRJEB24529) | metagenome | biome: Human gut stool | place: China | collected 2011 | reverse complement strand
GTAGTAGGGGTTGTGGCTGGCAGAGATCATAATACCGCAATCGAAATCATCCACGCGGGCGATATAAGCCACAGACGGCGTGGTAGTGACGTGCAGCAGATAGGCATCCGCACCAGAAGCCGTCAAACCAGCTACCAAACTATACTCGAACATATAGGAGCTGCGGCGGGTATCCTTACCGATGACGATACGGGCAGGCTCGTTGTTGCCGTTGCGCTCACGCAAAGCGTTATAATACCAGCCCAGAAAACGACCAACCTTGTAGGCGTGGTCAGCGGTCAGATCAATACCAGCTTCACCACGGAAGCCATCGGTTCAAAAATATTTTCCCATTATAGTTTTTTCCTCATCCAAAGAGTGAATTGACGAATAGAAATGTGCCTTTAGCCGGATAATTATCCGTTGCCTGCTGCTCGTCACGGAGAGGTAGCACATTTGAGCAGCACAGCCATGCTGATGCATGGCCGTTGTGTAGATAATCAGTATTTTCTCCACACCATCTTATTGACCACATTTACATAGCCCTGAATGATGCGAACCACCTTCATGGACACGGTCTCGTCCACATAATCGGGGCAGGGTTTGCCCAGAACACCCTTCTGCTTCATCTCAATGGCCATATCGGTGGCGTTGAGCAGCTCCCGGGTAGTGATGCCGGCCAGGATAAAGTCACCGGCTTCCAGTGCCTCGGGACGCTCGGTGGAGGTGCGGATGCACACGGCAGCGATGGGATGACCGATGGACAGATAGAAGCTAGACTCCTCGGGTAGCGTGCCGGAGTCGGAAACGATTGCCAGAGCGTTCATTTGCAGCTTGTTATAGTCGTTGAAGCCCAGCGGCTCATTGACCCGGACACGAGGGTCCAGCTGGAAGCCGCTCTTTTCCAGACGGTGCTTGCTGCGAGGATGGCAGGAGTAGAGAATGGGCATATCGTACTTTTCTGCCAGCGCATTGATGGCAGTGAACAGACTCAGGAAGTTCTTTTCAGAGTCGATGTTCTCCTCACGGTGGGCAGACAGCAGAATGTACTTGTCCTTCTCCAGTCCCAGACGCTCCAGCACGTCGCTTTTCTGGATTTTCTCCAGATTCATGTGCAGCACCTCCGCCATGGGAGAGCCGGTCTGGTAGGTGCGCTCCTTGGGTAGGCCAGTATCTGCCAGATACTTCCGGGCGAACTCGGAATAGCACATATTCACGTCAGAAATCACATCCACGATGCGGCGGTTAGTTTCCTCAGGCAGGCACTCGTCCTTGCAGCGGTTGCCCGCCTCCATGTGAAACAGCGGGATATGCAGCCGCTTTGCGCTGATGGCAGACAGGCAGGAGTTGGTATCGCCCAGCACCAGATAGCCCTCCGGCTGTAACTCGGACAGAAGCTCATAGCTACGGCCCAGAATGTTACCGCAGGTCACGCCCAGATTTTCGCCCACCACGGGGACAAGAATATCCGGGCCATACTCCCCGAAGGTGTTTTTCAGCTCAAAATCCTCCCAGAACACGGTAGAGAGGTTTCTGTCCCAGTTCTGATTGTAGTAGACCACGCAACAGTCAAAATACTCCCGGCAGCGCTTGATAACAGCAGCCAGCCGAATAATCTCCGGGCGGGTACCGCAGCCAATCATGACCTTGGTGCGCCCATCATTTTTCCATGTAAAATTGTGTTCCATAAAAATCTCCTAACGTCAACCAGCAGCTTCTCTCACACCGGCTCGAAGAAGGTATCCGGATGGTTCGGGTTAAAAATCTCGTTGCAGGTCATCACCGTCACCAGATTTTCCGTTTCCGACAGGTTGATGATATTATGAGTCCAGCCGGGAATCATGTGGACGGCCTCGATCTTGTCCCCAGAAACCTCAAACTCCACCGTTTCTCCGGTGTTGATGTTCCGCTCCTGAATCAAGCCATGACCTGCCACCACAATGAACAACTCCCACTTGGAGTTGTGCCAATGCTGCCCCTTGGTGATGCCCGGGCGGCTGATGTTGATGCTCACCTGACCGCAATCGGCGGTATGCACCAGTTCCGTGAAAGAACCACGGTTGTCCACATTCATCTTCAGAGCATACTTAAATTTGTCGGTGGGCAGATAGGTCAGATACAGAGAGTACAGCTTCTTGGCAAAGGAGCCATCCGGCATTTTCGGCATCATAAGCGTAGTCGGCTGTACCTTGAACTCCTGCAGCAAATCAACGATCTCGCCCAGCGTGACCTTGTGGGTCACGGGAACGCAGCAGTAGCGACCGTCTGCTTTCAGAACAGTCTCTACACCGTCAAATTCACAGTGCTGTTCCTTGCCCTCCAGCAGGTCAAACATTCCTTCTACGAGATCGTCAATGTACAGCAGTTCCAGCTCGGTGCTGCGGTCGTTGACGGTAAAGGGCTCGTCATTGGCAACCGCCCAACAGAAGGTGCTGACAGCGCTGTTGTACTTGGGACGGCTGTGACCCATCAGGTTGACAAAACGGTAGACCGCTACCTTCGCACCGGTCTCCTGAGCATACTGGAAGAACAGCTCCTCGCCAGCCTTTTTGCTGCGGCCATACTCGCTGTTGCCGAAGCGACCAGCCAGCGTGGCTTGAATGGAAGAAGACAGCATGATGGTTGCCTTGTTGTTGTGCTTTTTCAGGCAGTTCAGCAGATCAGAAGCAAAGCCGAAGTTGCCCTTCATGAAGTCTTCTGGGTTTTCCGGGCGATTCACGCCTGCCAGATTGAACACGAAGTCTGCTTTCTGGCAGTATTCGTCCAGCTCCTCCGGGGTGGAATCCAAATCATATTCGTAGATTTCTTCAATATCCAATGCCGGGCGGGTCTTATTCTTTCCGTCCCGGATGTTTTTCAGGTTGTTGCACAGGGCGGTTCCTACCATGCCCTTGGCACCTGTGACCAGAATGTTCATCCTTTCACCTCTTTAGTGGACTGCGGTGCAGTCCGGAATGTCTGCGCCATCCGGCACGGCTGCATGGTTGCAGACGGTAACATTGCTGCCGATGCGGGTAAGGCTACCCACAGTCGCACCGGTGCGGATAACGCTGTTGGTGTAGATCAGGGCGTAGTTTCCTACCGTTGCATCACAATGGATTTCCGTTCCGGCATTCAGCAGAACGCCGTTGCCAACGGATGCACCGTTCTGAACGCAGGCATTTTGCAGCACCACACAACCGCATCCCATCTTAGAATACGGACTGATATAGGCACTTGGAGCAACGATGTTGGGGAACGTATAGCCAAGTGCTTCTGCTTTCTCATACACCTGTGCTCGGAACTGATTGTTGCCGATGTCCACTACCAGCAAATCATACTCTTTCCGCAGTTCCGGCAAATTAGCAAGACCGCCAACCACCGGAATACAGCAGATTTCAATGCCTACTGGCTGTCCATCATCCACAAAGGCACAGTCGTATTGGAGCATCGCCTGCTCCGCTACCATTCGTCCGAAGCCACCGGCACCAACCAGCAGCAGTTTTTCTTTAGACATTGGGGATGCCCTTCAGCGCATTCTGAACATATTCAGTGGTAAGAATCTTCTTGACAGTACCCTCCACATCCAGACGCTCGGTGTTGTGACTGGTGTAGGACTCGTCCGCCATGGTATGAACTTCGCCCTTGACCACAAACTTGTCGTAGTTCAGGTCACGGTTGTCAGCGGCAACACGGAAGTAGTGACCCATATCCTGGCTGCGCAGACGCTCCTCACGGGTCATCAGGGTCTCGAACAGCTTCTCGCCGTGACGGGTGCCAATGATGTTCGTACCGGTATCGCCAAAGAGCTGCTGGACAGCCTTAGCCAGATCGCCGATGGTAGAGGCATCTGCCTTCTGGATGAACAGATCACCGGGGTTGGCGTGCTGGAAGGCGAACATGACCAGGTCCACAGCCTCGTCCAGGTTCATCAGGAAGCGGGTCATGTTGGGGTCGGTGATGGTGATGGGGTTGCCATTTTTAATCTGGTCGATGAACAGGGGAATGACGGAGCCACGGCTGCACATCACGTTGCCGTAGCGGGTGCAGCAAATGGTGGTGCCGCCACGCTCGGCAGCCACACGGGCATTAGCGTAGATGACGTGCTCCATCATGGCCTTGGAGATACCCATGGCGTTGATGGGGTAGGCAGCCTTGTCAGTGGACAGGCAGACGACACGCTTGACACCGGCATCAATGGCGGCGTGCAGAACATTGTCGGTGCCAAGAACATTCGTCTGGACAGCCTGCATGGGGAAGAACTCGCAGGAAGGAACCTGCTTCAGAGCAGCAGCGTGGAAGATGTAGTCAACACCGGGCATAGCATCCCGGACAGACTGGGGATTGCGGACATCGCCGATGTAGAACTTGACCTTGCCAGCAGTCTCCGGATGCTTGGCCTGAAGCTCGTGGCGCATATCGTCCTGCTTCTTTTCGTCACGAGAGAAGATACGGATCTCCTTCAGGTCAGAATCCAAGAAGTGCTTCAGAACGGTAGAACCAAAAGAACCAGTACCACCAGTGATCATAAGGGTTGCGTTATCAAATGCAGACATTTTTATTTCCTTCTTTCTATAATTGTCGTAATCTTATCATACAAAATACTATTCCTTAGTTTTTTGTATGCGGCAGCAATGACAAGTAGTACAATAACAAATGACAAAAACATTTTGTACTCAAGAGATGACAATTCAATCACTATTTGAAAAGCAATCAGAACCATTATTATCAGAGAGTTCCTGTCTATAAATCCTTTTTCCATTTGTTTTTTTGCAAGCAGTGCACGAATGAGCCAAACGCATACATAGCTGACAAGCGTTGCAAATGCAGCTCCATACAAACCGTAGCACGGAATAAGAATAATATTTAGTGCTATATTCACACATGCTGCTGCCAAGGTTGAATAAAATAAAACGCTCGTCTTTTTTGTTGCAGTGTATATCGTACCAATAAGAGATGACAGTGAATTAAAAACAAATGCAAAAATTAGAATACAGCCAACCATCCAGGCGCTATAAAAACTATTTTTGTATAGAACAACTGCTAAATACTTAGATGCAAAAATAAGCATGGAGGCAGCCACAAGCAGTGCCATCATAACGCTTGTATATACAGTTTTGAAGAAATTCGAGCCATCTTCTTTTTTGAACTCGTCAAATATTGATATTTGAAAAGCAGAAACAAATAGAGACATAACCATCGTTAGTAGAGTAGGAATTTTATACGCAATCGAGTATAATCCAACTTCTGCAGATGACAAAAACCACAGTATTACATATTTATCCGACGAGTCACTTACCCACCAACTTATGGAGTTCGGGATCATAGGGACGGAAAAACGCAACATATCTTTATATACATTTCTCGGTATCGAAAGCGGATTGACTACATACGTCCACAATTTGTTATGGATGATAATTATGAGCGATACAAGCAGATGTGACATCGTTGTCGCTAGAAGATATCCCACAATTCCGTAATTTCTAATAACCAGAAAATAAATATTCAAACTCAGGGTTGTCATTGTGCTAATAACACCCATTATTGAATATTGCATCACCTTATTAATTCCCTTCAGGAACTGAATTAGCACCGTGTGCAAATTCATCACAAAGAAGAAAATAACTATCCAGATTCTATACTTCGCTATTGACCCAACAAAGGAAAATATTGGTGACAGCAGGATAAGAACTCCACTACCCAGTACAACTAACGTTACACCAATAGTAAGTACATATCGATTGTCGTAATCATTGTCTATTGCGAAACGCAGGATAGCTTCAGATATTACAAGCGTCAGAAATGGTGTCAATAGTGTAACGGTCGTTACGATTATATCGTAAATTCCATACTCCTCTGTAGAAAGAATTGACGTATATAATGGTATAAGAAGGAAGCTAAGGATCTTACTAGAAAATTGGCCAACTGTCATTGCAGCTGTATTAGATAGGAGTTTTTTGTATTTATTCAATCAGTATCACCTCCTAGTGCTTCTCTCAAAAAGCTTTTAGAAGAAATCTCAATTCTTCTTATACTGTCTTCAATCGCTTCATAATCAATATGTTCAAAGTTCGATTCGCACTCATTTGCTGCCACAATACGGTTCATCAATCCTATTTCGTTTAGTAAATCAATAACGCGGCTTGTTCTTGTTCTTGGTAAAACTACGTTGAAATCTTTTTTGTAAATCAGCGAAAATGCCGTCCCGTGAAACGAATTTGTGAGAATATAGTCAGCATTCTTTATAAGTGATAAAAATTCAGTCGGTCCTGCATCTCGTATTTCATATGATTTCTTCCTCGAGTAACTTATATACCCGACAAGCATTCGAACTTTGAGATTTTTTTCATTTGCAATTCTAAACGCAAGTTTTTCCATTTCCTCATTCTTTTGCAATTCATATACGAGAATATACGGATCAGTTTCTTGCGCCTTATCTTGCACTAAGGTATTATAATCGTTGGCAGAAAGCAAGAAAGTTGGATCCAATGTACAGGTATTATTAACACCCTTTTCATGAAGAAACACAGAAAGACTTTTTTCTCTTACTCCCACATAATCCAATTTACTGGTATATTCAATTAGGTTATTAGTCTGAGCTTCAGATAAAGCAGAAACATCCCCACAACTTGCAGCATATGCCACATTGGTTTTTCCTTTGATAAGCTTTGACTGTCCAAAAAATTCTGCTTGAAAGCCACCTGTAATATCCGGATTCCATATTTGATCACTACCAAGTACCACAGCATCATATATGTGAGTCTTATCGTATGAAATCACCGATAGGTTACGTTTTTTAAATTCCTGAAATCGTAGATACTTTCTTCTGTAGCTTTTTTCGAAGTACAAAGACATCATTATTTTTTTATAAATTGATACGATTTTTTTCTTACTTTTACAAGCAATTTTTATAAACTCAGTTGGTTCAAACTCAGATCCATTTCCTTCACATTGAAAGTCCATAATATCTACATGATAGCCAAAACTCGCCTCAATATAATGCGCCAGGGCATATGTTTGAAGAACCGCACCATAATTAGGGACATTATGAAACGTAAAAATACACGCTTTTTTCACTTAATCACCTCCAAATACAAATTTTCATATGCTGTCGCCATCGCTTTATCAGAATACATATATTCAGCTTCGAGTGCTATTTGGTTTGAATGAGTATCCTTATAGTCAATCCACTTGTTCCTTATTATGTCTGCCAGTTTCTTAACATCGCCAAACTCAACAAATTGTGTATGATTAGAAAGCGCAATGCTCTCGGACCCACCATTTTTAAACCCCACAACCGGAGTTCCGCAAAGCAGCGCCTCTGCAACAGTCATTCCATATGTTTCTCTCTGACTTAGTGTTAACGCCACATCTGCCTTCCGGTAGAAATCAGCTAATTCATTCTTATCATGCACGGGTCCAATTATTCGAACATTATCCTCTTCTACCTTTTTGCTTGCTGTTCTTCCTACAACTTCAAATCGTATTTTTTCATTTTTCAGGAGTCTTGCCAATTCTAGCAGATAAAATCCACCCTTGCTGTACTTGTCTGTAGTGCTGAAATCAGCTGTAACAAACAGAACTGTACGCCAATCATCCGCCTTCAAAAATCTTTTTTCAAAGAAGATACTTGCATCTATTCCATTCATTATGCAGCGTTGCTGCACTCCCGAAAATATCGGTGATTCCAACGCCCTCTTCTTTTGCCATGGGGAAACAGATACCACATAGCATTGTTTGGCTCCGGCAAATGCCTTTTTCATTTTCTCCCATGCGTTTGCCGTTATGTCTCTCCATGTATTTGCCGCAAACCTTAGCTGAGGACAGTTTCCGCAACCGGACTTCCACTTTTCACAATTGAATGCATGGCTACACGATCCCGTATAAAAAAACTCTGCATGATTGGTAATGATAAAAGGAATCTTATTCTTTTTAAGAAATCTTAATAAAGAGTATATATTAACAACATTGCAATTTGCCGAGTGAATATGAATAACGCTTGGATTCTCCTTTTTAATAATCCGTTTAATTTTAAGTGTTGATACAGGTGCAAATCCGTACTGATAGCCCAAAACATACGCTATACGTTTGTACACTCCCAGTTCATGCGGTACACACACACCATACGTCTTCAACTTCTCATGTTGCTTAGTAATATAAGGGGTACATAACACATGCTCGAATTCGCTATACTTTGCAATGCTGTCAATTATTGCACCTGTACTCCCGTAATCGGCACAATTAATATGCAAAACTTTCATTTAGTTACCTCATCCCCCTACTGAAATTCGCTGATCCTTTTCATACTCTGAAAATCCAACGGATATAATAAACAACAAGAAAACATTATAAGTTGGATATATAATCAAATGACTAACACAGGATAGAGTGATATAAATTAGTAGCGCAGCTGTAATGGCTGCAAAGGATTCACACTGTGCTTTTCTCAGTTTTACTGCTTCAAAAATGAAATTAAACAAAAGTAAGACATAAAAAAGCAATCCGATTGCACCATAATCATAAAGCACTTCCAAAAAATCATTGTGCGCAGATGAAATCGATATTTTATCAAGATAAACAGCATTATATCCATGCCCGATTACCTGCTTAACAATGTTTGAACTCTTAAATGCTTCCCAAACAAGTGCATAGGTTGTTGTCCGACCTGACCCCCCATCCTCCTGCAAACTTTGCATACGTTCAATAATAGTTATATTTATTGATTTAGATAGATACTCCGATACATACACAAGCATTATACACACGATCATCAAGAGCACCATTGTCCCAGTTTTTTTCTTTCCTCTTTTATCGTCTTTTTCAAGCAGCGGTGGAAGGAATCCACAGAGAATAATGGAAATCAACGCTGTTCTTTTTCCGGAGATAATTGTCAACAATGCCGCAATGAAAATCATTGAGTATTTGACCGTCTTTTTATCAGCCAAATAACATAATGGCAAGAGGAGAACGCAATAATATATTGAATTTATTCCCCCAGAACTCCAATATCTATTGCTACTCAGAAGCCATATAGCATATCTTAGTGAGAACACATAAAATGCGATTACTCCAATGTTAATTATTTTCTTTCTCTCATCATCCCTGACTCGTATGAGAAGTAGGTACGAAATGATCAAGAAAGATGCCCACCACATCTGGGTTAGAAAGTTTGTCAGTATATCTATTGCACCTGAATAGTTTTGTAGCCCTGTTAAGAAAAACCAAAAACTACTTCCCACTGTGAGAATGATCATGCTTTTATTCGGAATGAACTGTACACGAAAAATTAACAAAAACGAAAGTGCAATAATAGCAACCCTTCCAATAAGTAAGAATTGCTCGATAGTCGACCCCCTTGTAAAATAGGAGTTCATTCGAAAAAACAGATACACAAACACTATCAGTATATAGTCCCTGAGTTTTTTATAAGTCAAAGATTGATTCATATTTTGAATTTCCTCTCTCGTTACTGCAACATCGCCCTCTTACTTTGCCTCCAGCATTGAGAGAACACGTTTACTTTGAAATAAATTATTTTTCTCATTTAAAACAAATTCTTGTGCACTATGTCCTTTTCTGTCTCTTTCGCTTCGCACAGTATCGAAAGTAGTCTTTATTGCTCTTGCAATCCCCTCCGCCGACTCGTCCTCGATCAAGTAGACATACTGCTTATATTCTTCTGGCATACCGGGAAGATTCGTCGTAAGAACTGGTGTGCCAGATGCCATATATTCCATATTCTTTGAAGGGAACGAATACTTGGTAAACTCTTCATGGGTCGGGCGCGGATTGATAAGCAAGTCGGCCTCTATTTCTGCCTGAACCACTTCATCATTCATAGCAATTCCGTGGTAAATCACATTCGGATGCTCCTGCGTCACCTTCTGCAACTCATCCACATAAGGACCATTTCCATAGATATGCAGTTCTAAATCCGGTACATTGGCAAGGACAAATCCATCCACCATAGCCTTTACTCCGTATCGAGCATCTAGCAAACCAGCATACATACACTTCTTAGTACAACTCGTTTGCGCTTTTACCTCCGGCTGCGGTTTTATCGTTGAATCGCACAATGCTTCAACAATCACATAAGGTTTATGTTCAGGGTTTACCGGTTCGTTCATCGCTTCTGTAAGGAGAACATATCCGGTACACTTCTGCATAATCTTCCGCACGAGCTTCACATGGTTTTGGTTTGTTCCAGTTACCATTAATTCCGGAAGATCGGTCACAATCCCGATACATGGTTTCTTTCGCAAACGAGCTGCTGTCACAGCGCCATAGGCCACCGAAGCATTCAGTACATCCGTAACGACCGCATCACAGCCGCCAAACACAACCGTTACGAACGCAGAAATCGTCTGCCATAAGATCTTGATACTCTTTACATTCAGTACTGAACAATAATGGTATCTTACCTTTCCCCGTTGGACGCTATTGGCTGAGAGGAACTTGCTCGGACAATTCGTTCCAGTCACAGGTCGTGCCGTCACAGCCCGTACTACTGCACCATTTTCCGCTAAGCCTTGTATCATCAGACGGTTGAATTTCTGTGCCTGCTGCCCCGGTGCTTTCGGACTATTCTCAAATAGGTTTGCGAAGTCTTGCGCATCCATTGCGCTGGACGCATAATCAATTCTCATCTGAGTTCTCCACCCTATTAACCAATAAAAGCTAACAGCCTTGCTTTTGTCATTTTCTGCTCATTTAGAACGCTTTCCAAGGCATCCTCGCATTTTACCTCAAACTTTTCCCAATCGATATTGTGGTAATATGCCCAAATTTCATCTGCCATGTTATTACTGTCAAGTGACACAGCCATACCGACCTGTCGTTCCGTAACAACATCGCCCATATGGGAGCCTACCGTGCATATCTGGGGAATGCCAAAAATAATACCGTCATAGTATTTATTGCCCATTGCATTCCCCGTAGTGTGCCCACAGTCATAAACGTTATGGATCATATCTGTATTTTTAGCAAACTCATACCGATCAGTTGGCATATACGCGCCGTGGAAAAACACATTATTATATTTCTTACCCCGGGCATACTGTTCCATATCTCTTCCGTCCTGCTGCATTCTTCCGTAATAATGCAGTTCAAAGCGAGGATCATTTCCCAATGCGTCCATCAGTTTTTTATTCACGTCGACCTGTCGGACAAGCCCCCAATAGCTAATGCGAATCGCATTGCGCTCTCTTGCATCCTGTTTACGGAGCATTTTATGATTCAGGGAATCCTCCAGATAGTTATGAATCGTCATAACATTCTTTTCCGTGGGGAGAAACTTCCGGAACGCATTGGAGCTGACGAAAGTCACGGCGCTGTTTTTAGAAAGGATACCAACCAGCTTATGATATACCGGGATATACTCGTAAGATACATCTCGAAAATCCAGAAGATACCGTCCTTTATACTTTCGCACCAGATAGTCCAGCAAAGTCAATCCCGGTGTCGTATGCAGCACAATAATTCTGTCATAGGAATTATTTTTTAAGACATTCAATGCAAACCTACGATACTTTGCAAAATACTTCAGTTTTTTCTTGAACGGAAGTTGCTCTTCCAGATGCTCCTCGAACTTATATGCCTTTGAAATTCTCTGTGGCACTTCCGCATCAGACTTCCCGTCACGATCCCAGTAAATCAGTTCAAACTGAATATCCCGTTCCTTGAGTGCATCCAGATAAAAGTTCATATAAGGCATATATGCAATTTTTCCAAAGCCCAATAATAGAACTTTCATCATGCTTTTCCTCCAATTCTGCGATACAGATCCTCATAAAGCTTGGTGTTCACCGTTCTTGTGTAGACGGCTTTTCCATATTTTTGGGCGTTATCGGCTAATCGACTGCAATACTCCGGCTCGTCCCTCAATTTTAAAATACCTTTGGCAACGCCATCCGAATCGTCGCAATCAAACGCCATACCAATCTGTTCTCTTTTGAACATATCGTTGTAATCCGATCCCTCATCTGCCGAGGTCACAATAACTCTATGACATGCCATTAAAAGTCCGGCTTTGCTTGGAACTGAATTTCCAATAACTCCACGAGGAAGCGGAATCAAACATGCTGAACAAGCACTATACACATGTGGAACCATCTCTTGCGGCTCCAGTGGCAGAAACACGATATTATCAAGCTTTTTTTCTTGCGCCGCATGAACAAAGTCATCCTTCTGGCTTCCCTGACCAATCATCTGGAACACTATTTTCTTTTCCTGTTTCAATTTCTCAGCAACTCGAAGCACCATTTTATAATCAAAGTTCATGCCCATAGTTCCTGCAAACTGAACATAGAAGCAATCTTTTTTCAAGTCGTATTTTTTTACAAACAAATTATCTTCCCACGGAATTTCTCGAACGCTCTTATCATCATACCAGTCTGGGATAACTGTAATCTTGGCGGCCGGAACGCCCTGCTCTATCACTTTTTGCTTCATATCCTCTGAAATCACAGAAATATGATCTGCTCTTCGATAGGCAACCTTCTGAAACATATAGAAAATCTTCTGCATCCATTTCTGCTTCATTGCACCATTCGCTATAGAAGCCCCCGGAAACATATCTTGACTATTATAAATCACCGGAGTCTTCACGCAGCTTTTTGCGAATGTGATCGCAAAAGGTGCCCACGGACACGATTGAACCATCATTACATCAAAATTCTGCTGAGCCTTAAAAACCTTCCGAGCCTTAAAACAATATTTAACACCCACCAAATATCTCTTGGCGAATGCTTTTTTTGCAACAGTTTCTATATTGATGGTTTCATAAGAGAAATTTTCAAGTTCTTTCAGTCTCTCAGGACAATCCGGATTAATTCCGGTAGAATGACTCTCGATCAAATGTACCTTATGCCCATAAGAGACAAGATCTTCGATTAGAGCTGTGTATAGGTGCCATGAAGGGCCCGGTGTATCAAGGCCACTAGACATGAACAATAAAATATTCATTAACTTCTCCTTTTTGATAGCACTTTATAGAAGCACAGTTTTTAACCACTGAACAAGTTTATTTTTTTCTTCCGAAACAAGTTCCATATCCAATTTGACAGGTTTCTTTGTTATTTCACCTGCTCCAACTCTCTCGAGCAGACCCACCCGATTAGTCTTCACAAAGAGCATTGCAGAATGACCGTATGCAAGTGTTACCGCACAGGAATGCACTCTATCGGACAGAGTCAGCTGAGAATTTGCATACAGATTAATATACCCGTAAGGGATATCTGCACAGAAGGAGTTTTTATATGCGTAGATTTTGCTCCTAAAGTGCGGGTGGAATCTCTGATCCGTTCTTACCAACTTATACTGACCGATTTCATTTTCACGTTTCGGTGCTGGCAGAAGGCTTCGCACATAAATCAATGCATCTGTAAACCGATCTGTTTTTGCTGCAACCGTAGAAGGTGAATTAACGAAAATCCTTTGATTGTCAAATTCAAATTCATGGGTGTGTTTACGGCTAGAATCATCGACCCAGATTTCCGGCTCAATAATTTTATCAAAATTGGAAATCCAGTACGGCTGCCCAAAATCAATCTTGCAGGGAGCATAGTAATCCGGGGTAAAGAAGGAGAAGCAGATTCCATCATACGCATTGGTTGCGTATTTCCCAAACGCCTCATAGGTCTCATGCTCTCTAGACGAAAAAACAAACGGAGGACACTGCTTAAAGAATTCTTCAACTTCACATCTGGCAGTAGCATCAAGCTTCATAGTGCCAGCACTTAAAATCATATAACCAACGCCACGTTCTTTGAGTTCCAACAGGATATCTTTCCACAGCGGGAGGAAATACTTAGAAATCACAGGGCCGGCAAGCACAATATAATCCACATCGAGCTTTGCGATGTATTCAAGCTGATTCTTATGAGGATACAGCCGCTTTCCGTAACTTGTTGTGTAAGTTTGATAATCTGAAACGACTGTCACATTCTCTGCGCCCAGAATTTTCTTAAGCACATACTCTACACCCAAACTAAAAAAACCGTTTCCGATATTCGTGCACCAGAATCCAGTGCAATACGCCACCTTCATATCTTTGTACTCCTCATCAATGAAATATTATCAACCACAAAACAGCCCAGACTCATTCTCCAAGAGTCTGAGCCGTTTTTTCTTATAAAGCTCTACTAATCGTCCTCAGCAGTGTGAGTCACACTGCCGCTATGTCTTGTTGAACTGGTGCACTGGGTCTCCACTTCGCTCTAAATTGCACCATTTTAATGTCCCTTTGTTATGGAAAGACCTTTGTTTATTCCTGATGTCACATTCTCGAAAAATCATTGTAGCACCAACGCTTTTCGGTGTTTTCTACGTTCATATCATCTCGGTGGACTCTGGCATAAACTCAACCTACTGTAACAATCATCTGTGAGCCTCATTTTCGGCTCATCGTCCCGCAACAGTAACCGCTTCGTTTATGCCTGACTCCACAGAACCTCGAAATATGCCGTAGTATCAATACTTTTCGGGGTTTTGCTCATCTTTTCCGCTTCGGTGTACTCTGGTATAAACACCTCTTTACCGTAGCGTCTTTATGAGCAGCACACTCTTATCTTCAAGACCAATTTCAGTCTCAGATGATATTTTCATCGTCCCACAAGGCCCGCAGAATGATATTGTCATCGAAAGCCCTATGTTTATTCCTGATGTCACATCAGGCGGATTTCTGCTCGATTTTTGTCTATATCGCTACGAAATTAAGCCATTTACCCATCACTTTTTGCCACTCATGGCAGTAGTCTGCCCCTCGGAGACGCCCTCTGTGGACTCTGGCATAAACAGGATCTTCACCGTTGCCAGCATGATTTTCAAATCCTCGATCAGGCTGGGATGTGCAATATACATCAGATCCATCTGCAGCTTATCGTAGGGGGTGGTATTATATTTGCCATATACCTGTGCATAACCAGTCAGACCAGCCTTTGCCTGCAGGCGCAGCGCAAACTCCGGCATCTCTTCGCAGTACTGGGCGGCGATCTCTGGGCGCTCCGGACGAGGGCCCACAACAGACAAATCACCCTTCAGGATGTTCAACAGCTGCGGCAGCTCGTCCAGACGGCAGGCACGGATAATGTGACCGACCTTTGTAATACGGTCATCCTTGTCGCCGGTGGAAAGACGTGCCACGCCATCCTTTTCTGCATCCACGCGCATGGAGCGGAACTTCAGAATTTCGAACTGCTTGCCGTCTTTGGTCAGACGCACCTGCTTATAGAAGGCAGGACCACCATCGGATTTGACCGCAATAGCTGTGATCAAGAACAGCGGGCTCAGGATGATCAGTGCCACCAGCGAGATCACAATGTCCATCGCGCGCTTGATGAACAAGAACTCCGGGCTTGCCATGTAACGACCGACACGCAGCATCGGCAGATGGAACATATGCATCGGCCAAGCGCCACTCATAATAACGTCGCCAACGCGGGGAATGACGAACATATTGATGCCCTTCCCTACGCAGTGCTTCAGGATAATGTTTCGTTCGTGGCTGTGAACACCACTGACAAAAACAGTCTCCATGCCGTCCAGAATGCTCAGGTCTGCCAAGCACTCCGACACGCTCAGGGTGACCTGCACATCGTATTTCTGGCTCAGGCCGTACTCGTTGATGAGCTTTTCCATACCGTGTCGCACATCGTAGACTACCGCGGTCTTCTGCGGCGGAAAGGTCGTGTAATACCATTTATGTGCGCAGGATGCCCAGATTGCAGCCATCACCAGTTGCCCCACAATTGCCGCAATACCCGGCAACAGGTTGCAGAGCTTTGCGGACATCAGGCAGATCACGATGTACAAAATACCATCGGTTGCCATCGCGCCAAGGATCTGGCCATACACAAGCTCTGAGACCCGCTGCATGGACATCCAGAACGCATCGTAGATTTTACCGAGTGCAATATACAGGATAAAAAACAGGCCTAAAATCGCAAAATGACCCTTCCATGCCAGATTTGCATAGGTCTGGTGCGAGTAGTACAGGAACCAGCAGGCCGCAAACGGCAGCTCGATCATCAGAACATTCAGAATCTTTACGATCCGCAACATTACATCATGCTGAAACTTTGACATAATCCTCTCCAATAACTCCTTTAGCTTTTCTTTTTACGTTTTACGCAACTTCTCCGACCCACATTACAGCAACTGTTCTGGGTCGCGCTATCAACTACACAAACCGATCTCTTCCCCCGTTTTGTGGTTAGCTGAAACATTCAGTTTTTCGCTTTCCCTATGAGGTCCTTGTGCCAACTCCAACCGGCGCGGTCTCGAATCCGCTTTCTCCCACCGCATCCCAATCTCATCCAGCTTTGAGATACGCTCCTCTGTCAGGACAGCGCAGCTTTTTTCAGGATTATGACGAGTATACCGCTGCCGCTTGACCCAATTTCCAAGGTTGTAACCGCCCGGTGACACATATTCTGCCGGGATATTCAGGTTGCCATGTTCCGCATAGTAGATGCTTGCTTCGGAGAAATAGTGCTCCCAACCGGAAGAGAGGCTTGCCTGCAGCTGCTCGAACAGCACCCGGCAGTCGTGCACCTGCTCGATGACCTCGAACCGCTCGGTGACAATCTTGTCGCCCTCACCGTTGGCATAGAGCCGGTGAACTGCTTCCTGCATCTTGCTTTGCAGACCGGAAATGCTGGTCAAGCCCTCAAAGTTGTTGACAACATCCAGAATCAGCGGAGCTGCGGTGTCCCCGGCGGTCAGGGCACGTCCGATTTGCTGCTTGTAGATGATGGGCGAAATGGTAGGTCGGAACAGGATGACCCCGGAAATCCCCTCCACATGAACGCCCTCATTGAGCATATCGATGCAGAACAGCAGCTTCAGCCGGTTGCTTGTGTCCGTTTTGAAGTCCGCAAACGCCTTGTCCGTATTCGGGTCATCTGAATAGGCCTGATACACCACAACGTCCGGGTTGACCCCTGCGAACCACTCCGGCACATGGGACACCATCTCGTCCATGTGCTCCTTGTTGGCGCAGAACACGATGTATTTGCCAGCCTTATTCGTGATATGATGTGCAAAGACCCTATCCAGACCATCCGCTTGTTCCAAAGCGCGGCGCAGGGCGTCCAGATATTTCTGATTCACATCCTGAATGCCCGGTGCCCGCAGGTTGTCCACCCGTGCCTGATACTTTGCAAGCGTTTTCTGGTACTGATAAACTGTGGTCACATATTTCGGGGCAGGCAAAATGCCCCTGACGACTGCTTCGCCAAGGGTCATGTTGCTCGCAACACGGCTATCGAAAAGTTCTTCGGCCATATCGCGGTTATTATCCAGATAGCGGATGTTTGTTGCCGTCAGCCCCAGAAGCTTTGCATCCGGGCATAACTTTAACAAAGCCACCGTGCTTTCGCCCCAGCATTCTGCGCCGGCACGGTGGAATTCATCGAGTATAAAATAGGCAGGCTTCTGCGCTGCTATTTCGTCCAGCTGCGTCTGCGTGCAACACATCAGTTTGGCGTAGGTATAAAAGTGAACGTTTGCCAGCGGAAAATCCGGGTCGTTCCTTTTCAGGCTTTCCAGCTGGGTCTTAAAGATATATTCACTGGGAGAAAGCCAGATCACAACCTTCTCCGGGTTGTCCTCGATCAGCTTGAACGCAATATAGCTCTTTCCGGTGCCGGTGGGATGAACAATGGCAGCCTTGCCGTACTGCTCCATCATCCGGACTGCCGCATGATATGCTTTCTCGTTGTGCTCAAACAGACATAATGCCACCTTGTTCACCCCTTCCCGCAATAAAGGGGTATCCTCCACAGTGATAATGGAGGATACCGATCTTTCGACATCGTTGTTTGAATTCTTCTCTTATTTTATCATGGTTATATCTGGGAATCAATAGAAATCCTTACAAATGCATCCCACCTGACCTTAGAAAAAAACTCGCAGAAGCTAAAAGTTTTTTGTACATTGCCCAGTTTCGCATGAAAAATTCAGCAAAAAACGAAGGTGGACAGAATAAGTGGTCAGATGGGTGTCCAAGACGCAGGAGGAAACAGAAATGGCACGACGGGGAGAAAACATTCACAAACGCAAGGATGGCCGGTGGGAAGGCCGCTACATCAAAGCGCGTACACCGGAGGGGAAAATCCAGTGGGGCTACGTCTATGGCACGGTCTATGCTGAGGTCAAACGTGTGCTGATTCAAAAGAAAGCAGAGGCAGGCTTCTACAATCTAAAGAGAACCGACCTAACCTTTGAAGCACTGGCTGAGGTATGGCTGCACTCCCAGCGGAATGCAGTAAAAGAATCCACCTATGCGCATTACTCGTACACGCTGCACAAATATCTTCTTCCGGTTTTGAGTAAAGTGCCAGTCGCATCCCTTGAGGAAAGCTTTCTGGAACAGGCTATGCAGCAGATCATTGCGCCGATAGATACCGCACACAAACCGCTGGGGAACTCCTCTGCCCGGGAATGCCTCTCGATGTTGCGCCGTATCTGCAAATATGCCGCGCACTTGCGCCTGATCCGTCCGATGGAGCTGGAAGTAGCGCTGCCAAAAGCCATCGACAAAATTTCTGTACCCCTCTCCCCGGCAGAGCAGCAGCGGCTTTATCAGTATGTACAGGAGAACCCAACGCCTCGTAAAATCGGCTTATTACTGGGGCTTGAATTAGGTCTGCGTATTGGCGAGATTTGCGGCTTACAGTGGGGCGATTTTGACCTGAAACTCGGAACGCTGAAAATCAATCGGACGGTCTGCCGAATTTCCTGTGAAAGTGGGCATACAAAGGTGGTCATCCAAACGCCTAAAACCCGCACCTCCCGCCGGG
>OGHA01000636.1_pt1 | contig 18906 bp, 13 predicted proteins | sample 1571361 | NCBI WGS metagenome assembly OGHA01 (sample SAMEA2581970, study PRJEB24529) | metagenome | biome: Human gut stool | place: China | collected 2011 | reverse complement strand
AGCTGCTTTTCGATGCGGCGGGTCAGCAGGCTGTACTTTTCCTGAATGACATCCAGCTGGCCGTATTTGCAGTAGCCGCGGATGAACTCAGCGGTGGTGTTGGACGCGCCGATGGCACGGATCTTGCCCTGCTCCTTGAGCTTCATCATGGCTTCGACGGTCTCTTCCAGCGGGAAGATGGAAAGGTCGGGCGTCTGCCAGTGGGTGTAGAGCACGTCCAGATGGTCGGTGCCGAGACGGCGCAGGCTGTCTTCCACATCCTCGATGATGCTCCTGGCCGACAGGTCGCGGTAGGTCTGCACGCCGTCCACCACCTTGTGGAGAACGGGGCTTTCGTGCCGCCACTCGAGGCCGCACTTGGTGGAGAGGATGACCTTGTCCCGGTCGATGTGGCGCAAAGCTTCGCCCACCACCTCTTCGCTGTGGTAAAGGCCGTAGATGGGGGCGGTGTCTATCCAGGTGATGCCCTGCTCCACGGCAGTCTCGATGGCTTTTACCGACAGGGCGTCGTCGTTGTCGCCCCACCAGCTGCCGCCGCCGATGGCCCAGGTGCCAAGCCCCAGAAATGGTGCGGAGAGGCCGCTTTTGCCAATGTTACGTTTTTCCATAAATCGTTACATTCTTTTCCGGCAGCGCCCCGCGAAGGGGGGTGTTGTCGCTGACTGGTATATATTGTTGTATTTTAAATTTATTCCAAAAAGAGCTGCCATGCAGGTCTTCTGCACAGCAGCTCTTGGGAACCTGTAACTTAAATATTGCCAAATTCGCTCAGCTTTAACGTCTCATTGTGCGTTTCAGCCCAGCGGATAGCCCAATCGGAGGTGAACAGGAGCAGGCGGTTGCCCTTCATGTCCTCGACGGCCTTGGTGTCGCTGGTGAGGTCGAGGTCACGCAGGACGTAAGTGTCGGGGTCGTTCTGGATCCAGCGCAGCTGCTCGAAGGGGAGCTGCTGCATCCGGATCTCGACGTTGTACTCGGTGTTCAGACGGTACTCCAGCACTTCCAGCTGCAGCACGCCGACGACGCCGACCACGACTTCTTCCATGCCGCCGCCCACTTCGCGGAAGATCTGGATGGCACCCTCCTGGGCGATCTGCTCCATACCCTTCACGAACTGCTTGCGCTTCATGGTGTCCTTCTGCTCGATGCGCGCAAAGTGCTCCGGCGAGAAGGTCGGGATGCCTGCAAATTCCACCTTCTTTTTGCCGGTGCACAGCGTGTCGCCGATGGAGAAGATGCCCGGATCGAACAGGCCGATGATATCGCCTGCATAGGCCTCATCCACGATGGAGCGGTCCTGCGCCATCAGCTGGGTGCCGGTGGCCAGCTTGATGTTCTTGCCATCCTGCACATGGTAGGCTTCCATGCCGCGCTCGAACTTGCCGGAGCAGATGCGCATGAAGGCGATACGGTCGCGGTGGGCCTTGTTCATGTTGGCCTGGATCTTGAAGATGAAGGCCGAGAACTCTTCGCGGCAGGGGTCCACCGGCTCCCCGGTCAGGCTGTCCACACGGGCCAGCGGGGTGGGGGTCAGGCGGAGGAAGTTCTCCAGGAACGGCTCGACGCCGAAGTTGGTCAGCGCAGAGCCGAAGAAGACGGGGCTGAGCTCGCCGCGCAGCACCTTGTCCAGATCAAATTCCTCGGCGGCACCGTCCAGCAGCTCGATCTCATCGGAGAGCTGCTGGTGCAGATAGGGGGTCAGCAGCTCGTCCAGTGCGGGATCGCCCAGCTCGGCCTCGGTCTCCTCGACCTTTTTGACGCCGTTGGCGCGGCCGTCGCTGGAGAAGGCCAGCACCTTGCGGGTGTTGCGGTCGAACACGCCCTTGAACTCCTTGCCGCAGCCGATGGGCCAGTTCATGGGGTAGGTCTTGATGCCCAGAATTTCTTCGATGTTCTCCATCAGCTCAAAGGGGTCGCGGGCCTCGCGGTCCATCTTGTTGATGAAGGTGAAGATGGGGATGTGGCGCAGGGTGCAGACCTTGAACAGCTTGATGGTCTGGGCCTCGACGCCCTTTGCGGCGTCGATGACCATGACGGCAGAGTCTGCCGCCATCAGGGTGCGGTAGGTATCCTCCGAGAAGTCCTGATGGCCGGGGGTGTCCAGAATGTTCACGCATTTACCGGCGTAGTTGAACTGCAGCACCGAAGAGGTGACCGAGATACCACGCTGCTTTTCAATGTCCATCCAGTCGGACACGGCGTGCTTGGCGCTCTGCTTGCCCTTGACGGAGCCAGCCTGATTGATGGCTCCACCGTACAGCAGCAGCTTTTCGGTAAGGGTGGTCTTACCTGCGTCGGGGTGGCTGATGATGGCGAACGTCCTGCGGCGTTCGATCTCTTCACGATTTGTCATAGATCGTAGTTTCTCCTATAAAAATTGCCTTTGCAAGGCAGAGAATAAATGGCAGACAGATGGTGTCTTACATGGGAGCCTCCATCCTGCTTTCTGAAAAAACTCCTCGACACGACGTCAGCCGTGACGGAGAGGGTTCCTGTTTTTACACATACGCACCTTATTCTATACGAAAACGCATGATAATGCAAGTGTTTTCGTTATTTTTTCAGGATCAGGCAGGGCAGCGGGGCAGTTTCGGCCCAATTGGCAAAATCACACACCAGAACGGTGAAACTTTTCAGTGGAAGTGCCTGCAGAAAACGCAGCACCGCCTGTTTTTCGTCCGAGCCGATGACCGCCCCGCTGTACAGGATGGCGCTCACGATGCCGCCGGGGCGTACCGCCTGCAATGCCGCCTGCAAGGCGGGGATGCTGCTCTGCGCGGTGGAAAACACCCCATGGTCTGCCCCCGGCAGCCAGCCGAAGTTGAACATGACTGCATCTGCGGTGCCGGGCTGCACATACTGTAATAAGTCGGCGTGGCTGCCGCAGACAAGGCTGTACCGGTCGGCGGGCACATTTTCCTGTTCCAGCCGGGCGCGGGTGGAGCGGATGGCTTCGGGCTGCACATCAAAGGCCAGCACCCGCCCGGCGGGGGCAGTCAGATTGCACAGAAAGGCGGTGTCGCCGCCGTTGCCGCAGGTGGCGTCCACGCACAGCTGCGGATGCACCAGCCGGGCGGCTAAAAAGTCCTGCACAAATTTGACCGCCGTTAAGTCCGAGGTGCGGCGGCGCACCAGCTGCCCGCCCTCGGCGGCAAAGCCGAATTTGCCCCAGAAGGCAAGCTCGGCGGCGTTTTCCGGCAGCGGGGCGGTAAAAACCGTGGCGGCTTCCCGGTCATAGCCGCCAAAGCTGCGCAATACTTCTTTTAACAGGTAAGAGCCGTAGCCCTTGCGACGCCACCGGGGCAGAATGCACAGGGCGGCAAGCTGTGCGCCCTTGGGGGCGGGAGAAAGGCAGCACTCTCCGATGCAGTCCTTTTCTTTATACAGGGCAAACCCCTGTTCGGTGCGGCGCAGTTCCATAAAAAGCTCCTCCTTGACGGGCCAATATTCTTCCCTTACAATAGCAAGCAGAAACGCGGCTGTCAAGGGCAGAAAAACAGGACCGTATTTCACATATTCTTCACGGCGCAAGCGATTGATTTTCACATTTGACAGTTACAATAGGGACAGTTCAAAGGAACAGATGTCCCTGCGGACCGGCCTTTGAGGGAAGGATGTAGTAACATGGAAAACGAGAACAAGTGGGAATACGATTATTCCGCTTCCAATAACGAGACCGGCTACCCCAACGTGGGCAGCAGCGGCATGAACACGGCAAACCAGTACAACGAGCCGGAAGCGCAGCCTGCGCGTCCGGTGTATACCGCCCCGGCAGACGGCGGCAGCGTGCCGCCCACCCCGCCGGAGCAGCCGCAGTACAGCGCCCCGGCGCAGCCGGAAAAGCCCCGCCGCAAGAAGTTCAATGGCAAAAAGCTGGCACGCAGCGCCGTGGCGCTGGTGCTGGCGGCTGCCATGGGCTTTGCGGGCGGCTTTGTGGGCGCAAAATACGGCGGCGGCAGCAAGGTGGTCATCCAGCAGGTGGAGCGCCCGGCCAGCTCTGACAGCAGCACCGACAGCACCGGCAATTCCATCAGCGCCACCAGCGGCACCGGCCTGAGCACCGCACAGGTAGCTGAGATGGTCAGCCCCAGCGTGGTGGTCATCACCACCGAGCAGGTGGTCTACTCCCAGTGGTCGTGGTACGGCCAGAGTCAGGTGGAAAGCGGCGCCGGCAGCGGCGTCATCATCAGCTCGGATGGCTATATCCTCACCTGCGCCCATGTGGTGAGCGGTGCATCCAACATCACCGTGACCATCGGCGACAAGGATTACCCCGCTACGCTGGTGGGCGAGGATACTACCAGTGATATCGCCGTGGTCAAGGTGGACGCCACCGGCCTGACCCCCGCCACCGTGGGCAACAGCGACGGCCTGAAGGTGGGCGAAAGCGTCATGGCCGTGGGCAACCCCTTGGGTGAGCTGGGCGGCACCGTGACCAGCGGCATCGTCAGCGCCCTGAACCGCAGCGTCAGCATTCAGAGCACAAGCTCTGTCAACACCATGTCCCTGATCCAGATGGATGCCTCCGTCAGCCCCGGCAACTCCGGCGGCGGTCTGTTCAACATGAACGGTGAGCTGATCGGTCTGGTCAACGCCAAGTCCTCCAGCTCGGACGCGGAGGGTCTGGGCTTCGCTATCCCCATCAACGACGCCATTCAGGTGGCGCAGGACCTGCTGGAGAACGGCTACGTCTCCGGCCGGCCGTATATGGGCATCACCTACATCGCCGTGACCGATGCCCAGACGGCGGCCCAGTTCAACGTCAACGCCTACGGCGTCTATGTCGTGGACGTCGTGCAGGGCGGCCCGGCCGACAAGGCCGGTCTGAAGGTTGGGGACCGCATCGTCAGCATCGACGGCACCGAGATCGCCCAGAAAGACGACCTTGGCACCCTGATGCAGCAGCACACGGCCGGTGACACCCTTTCCATCACCGTTGCCCGCGACGGCCAGATGCAGACCGTCTCGCTGACGCTGGGCGAAAAGAATGCGTCGAACACCGCCGCACAGCGTTCGGCCAACAACTGAGCCATTCTCCGCCGCAAGGCGTTATCAGGATTTGATTCCTTTCTTCTTCAAAAATCCCCCGACTGGCGGTGACCCGCTGGCCGGGGGATCGCTGTTTATACCAAGCCGAAGATGGTCGCACTGACCGGAGCCAGGACCGCTTCGCCGCTCAGGATGCGGCTGTCGCCCCGCCACAGGCTGGACGAGGTGCCGTCGCTCAGCAGCTTCCAGCGTCCGTCGGGCAGCCGGATGGGCTGTTCCTGTTCGGTGGGGTTGTAGTAGACGCAGAGCGCGCCCCACCACGCCCCATCGCCGGGCAGGGCAGGCAGACGCCAGCCCACCAGCGGCTGTTCCAAATCAAAAAATGCAATGGCGTTGGGGCTGGTCCTGTCCACCGCACCCAGCCGCGGGAAGGCATTCCGCAGCCCGATGAGGCCCCGGTAATAGTCCACCAGCCCATGGAACTGCTCGGCCCGCTTCCAGTCCAGCCGGTTCAGCGCCGGGGAGGAGCGGTAGCTGTTGCCCTGCCCCTTTTTGGTGCGGGCGAACTCTTCGCCTGCCTGCCAGAAGGGCAGGCCCATGCAGGTGAGGTAGATGCCTGCCGCCAGCCGGTTCTGGGCCAGGGCGGCACGGTCCACCGCGCCGAACTCCGGGCGCTCGTAGCGCACCAGCAGCAGCTTGTCCCACAGGGTGAAATTGTCGTGGGCGGACACATAGCTGACGATCTGCCCCGGCGTGTGGGGCGGGAACTTATCGCTGCGGCACCATGCCGCCACGGCTCCGCCGATGTCCCAGAAACTGCCGGGCTTTCCCTCCACGTAGCCCGGCTCCCGCGCATTGAAGCAGCCGCCCTTGATGGCGTCGCGGGTGTCGTCGCAGAAGATGCCGATGCGGTCGTTCAGCATGGCCAAATTGTTCTTGTTCGCCTCGTACCGGTGCAGCGCACTGCTGCCGCCCTGCCACGGCTCGCCGTACATCAGGATGTCCCGCCCGCCGGGCAGCTTGTCCAGCTCGGCCCGCAGCAGGTTCATCGTCTCCACATCGTACAGGCCCATCAGGTCGAACCGGAAGCCGTCGATGTGGTACTCCTGCGCCCAGTAGAGCACCGAATCCAGAAAGTATTGCCGGGCCATGGGCCGCTCACTGGCAAACTCGTTGCCGCAGCCGCTGCCGTTGGAAAGGCTGCCGTCCTCGTTCTGGCGGAAATAATAGAGGGGGACCGCTCGGTTCAGCACGTTGTCGAAGCGGTACATGTGGTTGTACACCACATCCATCACCACACCGATACCCGCCGCATGGAGGGCCTGGATCATCTGCTTGCACTCCCGCACCCGGACTTCGCCGCGGGCGGGGTCGGTGGAGTAGCTGCCCTCCGGGACGTTGTAGTTTGTGGGGTCGTAGCCCCAGTTGTACTGCCGGGTCAGCGGGCGGCTCTCGTCCACGCTGCCAAAATCAAAGATGGGCATGAGCTGGACATAGCGCACCCCCAGCCGCTTGAGGTAGTTCAGGCAGGTGGGGTGGACGCCGTCGCGGTTCAGGGTCGTGCCCTGCTGGGTAAAGGCCAGGAATTTGCCCCGCCACGCATTGCGCACCCCGCTGGCCGGGTCCTGCGAGAAATCCCGGACGCTGACCTCCCAGACGCTCCGCTTCGACGCCGGGATGACCGGCCGTTTGTCCTGCTCCCAGCCCGGCGGGTCGGTGCGGGCCAGATCCACGATCATGCTCCGCGCCCCGTTCACGCCCGCCGCGCGGGCATAGGGGTCAGCGGTGGTCACGCTGCCCCACTCGGTGGTCACGTTGAAATGATAATACTTCCCGTGCTGGTCGCCGGGCAGGTAAACGCCCCAGACGCCCTGCCCCCACGGGCTCAGCGGCAGACTGCCGATGCAGGCCCCGCCGTCGCCTTTCCGGTAAAGATCGACCCGGACCGACTGCGCCGTGGGTGCCCACAGCCGCAGGTGGGTGCCCGATGGGGAATACGCCGCGCCCAGCGGCCCCTGATAGCCGGTCTGACGGGCAAACTCCTCGCTTTCGAACCATGCTTTCCATTGTGCAGGCGTTTTCATTGACTCTCATCCTTTATCCTAACATTCCCGCCCTCGCCAGAGGCAGGCCTTTTGAAATTAGTGTACCCGGCTTGCGCGGATTTTGCAAGAGTTTCCTTGCAAATGGGGCTGCGGTACACTATACTGAAAGAAATGAACCGATCACGGAGGCGATGACATGGCATACACAGACGATTGGGAGACCCTGATGAATGGAGTCTTCGGGCCGGGCGGCAGATTCAAGGCCGCCCCCGGCACCCCCGCCGAACCCCGGCAGCAGCCAAACAGCACTCTGAACGACCTGAACGCGGCGCTTCTGGAACAGCAGAAGAAGCTGGACGCGATGCTCAAGGCCCAGTCGGCCCAGCTGAAGACGCAGGACACCGCCGCCGAGGCCGCACTGGCCGACAGCCGCCGGATGCTGCGGGACATGGAGAACGACGGTCTGCTGGCCAAAGGCACCACCGACGTGAAACCCGAACATCTGGGCAGCTTCGAGGGGCTGGCCGACGAAGTCCGGCAGACCGTGCTGGGGCAGGACGCCTTTGTGGACGCGGTCGTCCGCGCCATGCGCCGCCCCTTTGTGCTGGGCACCGAACCGCCCGCCGCCCGGAACGTCATCCTGCTGAGCGGCGGCACCGGCACCGGTCGGCACTTCGCGCTGGAGGAGACCGCCCGCTGCATGGCTGCGCGGGGCCTGCTGCAAAACGACCAGATCGCCGCGCTCGACCTGGCGCTTTACGCGAACCCCGCCGCCGAAAAGCTCTTTTTGCAGGACCTCTACGCCGCGCTCCACGCCCCCGGCGAGATCGTGGTCTTTGAGCACTACGAGAGCTGCTGCCCCAGCTTTCTGAAGACGCTGTCCGACCTGGCCGTCCGGGACAGCGCCCCGCTCTCCAGCCGGTACATCGTCAACCGGGACGGCATTCTGGTGGACGCCGGAACGGCCTTGGCCCCCGGCGCGGTCAGCCGTCTCGACCCCTGCGGGAAGTACCTCATCTTCTTCTCGAACAAGGGCCGCGCCGCCATGGCGGACAAGTTCGGCGCAAGCATGATCTCGGCGCTGGGCGACGTCTGCGAGACGACCGCCTACCAGCAGGCAGACCTTGCAGCCCTCGCCGCCCAGCAGCTGAACGCGCTGGCCCAGAAGGTCACGGCCCGGCTGGGCCTGACCCTCGCCGCCGGGGCCGATGTGCGGGACTACGTCGCCGCCCAGTGCACCCCCCAGAAGGGTGCAGCCGGGCTGTCCGGCTGCTGCGACCGCATCTTCCGCGCTCTGAGCGAATACTGCCTGCAAACGGACAAGCCGCTCACCGGCACCGTGACCCTGACCGCCGCACCGGAGGGCCTGCTCTTCCGCCTGCACGATGCCGCCCCGGCCCCGCTGTTTGACCTGCTGCCCGCCGCTTACACCGGCGCGCTGGATGAGATCCGGGCCGAGATCTCGGAGCTGGTCGGTCTGGCCCCAGTCAAGGAATACGTGTTCGGTCTGGCCGACAATCTGCAGGTCCAGCAGCGCCGCGCCGCTGCGGGCATGAAGACGGCCAGCCTTTCGATGCACATGATCTTCACCGGCAACCCCGGCACCGGCAAGACCACCATCGCCCGGCTGGTGGCCAAGTACCTCAAGGCCATCGGGGCGCTCAAGGGCGGGCAGCTGGTGGAGGTGGGCCGCGGCGACCTCGTGGGCCGCTACACCGGCCACACCGCACCGCTGACCAACAGCGTCATCGAGAGTGCCCTCGGCGGCGTCCTCTTCATCGACGAGGCCTACAGCCTCTACCGCGGCGAGCAGGACAGCTTCGGCCTCGAAGCCATTGATACCCTCGTCAAGGGGATGGAAGACCACCGCGACGAGCTTGTGGTCATTCTGGCCGGATACACCAGAGAGATGGAGACCTTCCTCACCGCCAACAGCGGTCTGGCCAGCCGCTTCCCCAACAAGATCGAGTTCCCGGACTACACCGCCGACGAGCTGCTGCAGATCACCCACGTCCTTGCAAAAAACAAGGGCTACACCCTCTCGGAGGCCTGCGAAGAGCCGCTGCGGAACTACTACGCCCGCCGTCAGGCTGACGACGCCCGCACCGCCGGCAACGGCCGTCTGGCCCGCAACACCCTCGAAAAGGCCATTTTCCACCAGAGCCGCCGCCTCATCGCCGAGCCCGCCGCCGCGCTGGATGTGCTCCTGCCGAGCGACCTGGAACTGGACGAATAACTGCAGAACCACGCAAAAAACGGACCGTTTTCACGGTCCGTTTTTCTTGTTTAGCGATGCTCTTCCGCCAGCTGTTCGGCCAGCGCCCGCATCCCGGTGCGGACGTCTTCGGGCGCAAGGACTTCCACCTTGCCGCCAAAGCCCGCCACCCAGCCGTAGAACGGCTCGCTGACACAGATGGGCACATCAAAGTGGAAGCGCCCGTCCTCCTCCGGCAGGAAGGTCGGCGAAGCGCCGAACCGCTCCCGCATGGCGCTTTCGAGGTCGGCTGTGCAGCGCAGGGTCACACGCCGTTCGGGGCCGCCGTACATGCTGAAGTGCTTGCGCAGGTAGGCGGGCAGATCGAAATCAGCAAACTGCTCCCGGCCGCGGCGGGGCAGCTCCAGCACCCGGACGCCGGACATCCGGTCCACCCGGTAGTGGCGGATGCCCACCGGCTCCTTTTTGTCCTGATAGGCGATGAGGTAATAGCAGCCGTTCTCCCACGCCATCTGCCATGGGCTGATGACCCGCTTTTCGGGCCGGCCCACTTTTTTGTAGTGGAACTCCACCATCCGGCCGGTGTTGATGGCCTCGTGCAGCGCGTCGATGCTGTACAGCAGGCTCCTGCTGTCGGTCTTGGGGCGGCCGTCCACATAGACCTGACGCTGCAGCTGGCTGCCCTCGTAATTGGAGCAGAGCTTTTCCAGCTTCCGGATCAGGCGGCGGCTCGTGGCGCTGGACACCACCCGGCTGGCCTGCACGGCGTCCACCAGCAGCTTCAGCTCGGCCAGGTCAAAGGTGCGGCTGGCCAGAAAATAGCCGCCGCCCCGGCCCCGCCGGAGCTGGATGTCGTATCCCAGTGCGTTCAGCGCGTCGATGTCGCTGTACACGCTCTTGCGCTCGCAGAGGATGCCCTGCTGTTCCAGCAGCCCCACCAGCTGGGGCACGTTCAGCAGGTGGTTTTCGTCGGTCTGTGTCTCAAAGATGCGCAAAAGCGCCAACAGCTTGGATTTTTGGCCTTCCTGCTTGGGCATAGATTCACCTCATTCGGGGAGCTTCTTGTCGAACGCCGCACGGCGCCGGGTGGAAAGGCGGAACATCTCTTCGAGCTTTTCGCGGTCGCCCGCCGCCAGCGCGCTGCGCAGTGCGCCGAGCGCGGCGTCGAACTGGTCGATCTCCGAGATGAGGTTATCCCTGTTCCAGAGGAACAGTTCCGCCCACATTTTGTCGTTGATGCGTGCGATGCGGGTCAGATCCCGGAAGGAGTCGCCCGTGTACTCGCACAGCGAGGTGTTGTCGTTGGCGCACATCAGGCTGACGGCGATGGCATGGCACAGCTGGCTGACATAGCCGACCATCCGGTCATGCTCCTGCACGGTCAGGGTGCAGATGTGTTTGAAGCCCAGCACCTCGGCCAGCTCTCGGACCCAGGCGATGGCCTCCGGGGTATTCTTTCCGGTCGGGGTGATGATGAAGTTCGCCGGGGCAAAATTCACCTCGGCAGCGTGTTCCACGCTGGAGGTCTCGCGGCCTGCCATCGGGTGGCTGGCGATGAACTCGACCCCCGCCGGACAGAGGGCCTGCACCGGTTCCACCAGGCCGGTCTTGACGCCGGACACATCCGTGAAGATGCAGCCGGGCTTGAGGAGCGGGCCGTACGTCCGGAACCACTCGATGAGGGCTGTGGGGTAGAGGCCGAAGATGATGTGGTCGGCCTCCCGGACAAGGTCTTCAAAATCGTGGGTTTTGCCCCGCTCGATGTAGCCATGGTCGAGCGCGAACTGCAAGTGGCCCTCGCTGCGGTTGATGCCGTCCACATGGAACCCGGCTTTGGAGAGTTCCAGCGCATATTTGCCGCCCAGCAGGCCGAGGCCCACCACGAGATAACGTTTCGTTTTATCCAACATCTTCTACCTCCGCGCCCAATGGCTTGATGGCTGTAAAGAAATTCGGCCAGCTCTTTGTGACGGCCTCGGCGCCGTCGATGGGCAGCCGCAGCCCCGCCGCCAGTGCCAGCACCGACAGGCTCATGACGACCCGGTGGTCGTTGTGGCCGGAGAGGATGCCGTCCGGCGCATGGAGCGCCCCGGCACAGCCCTCGATGGTGATGGTGCCGCCCGCGCTGGACAGCACCCCGCCGCATTTGCGCAGCTCTGTTTCCATGGCCTCGATGCGGTCGCTCTCCTTGATGCGGAGGCGTTCCGCGTTCCGGATGACCGTCTGCCCCTCGCAGAACAGGCCCAGCACCATCAGCACCGGGCCGAGGTCGGGGCAGTCGGCCAGGTCGATGTCCGTGCCGTGGAGCGGCGCTTTTCGGAAGACGATGCCCTGTTCGGTGCGGGAGAAGTCGGCCCCGCACCGGCGCAGGATGTCCAGAATGGCCGCGTCGCCCTGCAAGGTCGGTTCGGCCAGACCGGTCAGCGTGACGCCGCCGGTGACAGCCCCCAGCACCGCCGGGAAGGCCGCCTGACTGTAATCGCCCTCGACGGTGTAGTCACAGGGGCGGTATGCCTGCCCGCCGGGGATCTCCAGCGTCGTTTCGTCCACCCACCGGCTCGTGACGCCGAACGCCGCCTGAACGGACCGGGTCATGTCGATGTAGCTGCGGCTCTCCACCGGCGGGAGCAGGTGAAGGGTGCTGGTGCCGCCCAGCAGCGGCAGGGCGAACAGCAGCCCGCTGATGAACTGGCTGGACACATTGCCCGCCAGCCTATAGTCCCCGCTGGAGAGCGCCCCCTCCACGGTCAGGCCGGAAGGACTCTGCACAAAGCGGAGGCCCTGCTCCCGGTACAGCGCTTCATACACCGACTGGGGCCGCTCCATCAGCCGCCCGCGGCCCACAAAGGTCACTTCCTGGCCGGTGAGGCTGGCCAGCGGGATGAGGAAGCGCAGGGTGCTGCCGCTCTCGCAGCAGTCCACCGGGGCTTCCACGGGCAGAAAGCGGCCCAGGCCCTCCACGACCGCATTGTTCCCGCCGGTGGTGACGCGGGCGCAGAGCTGGCCCGCCGCCGCGAGGGTGGCGGCGATATCCTTGCTGAACTCCAGATTCCGGATGTGTGAGGTGCCCTTTGCCAGCGCCGCACAGAGCACGGCCCGGTGCGCCATGCTCTTGCTGGGCGGGGCCATAATGATCCCGTCAATGTTTCTGTCTGGTTGGATCGTGATCTGCATTTGCAGCCCTCCTTCTGCCCGTTCTGCCAAACGCTCTCCCTGTGGGAGAGCTGGGGCCTGAGAGGGTCACATCTCCCGCCCGATGGCCCATGCGACCTGGCGGCACTTGGCCATGGCCTGTGCAAAGCTGTCCGGGGTCAGGCACTGGGCACCGTCGCTCCATGCGTGGCGGGGGTCGTAGTGGACCTCCACTTCCAGACCGTCGGCACCGGCGGCCACCGCAGCGATCATCATCGGCTCCACGAGGTTGGCCTTGCCGGTGGCGTGGCTGGGGTCCACGATGACGGGCAGATGGGTCTTTTCGTGGATGATGGGCACGGCGGAAAGGTCCAGCGTGTTGCGGGTATACTTTTCAAACGTGCGGATGCCGCGCTCGCAGAGGATGACCTGCTCGTTGCCGCCGGCCATGATGTACTCGGCGCTCATGATCCACTCCTCGATGGTGTTGCACAGGCCGCGCTTGAGCAGGACCGGCTTGTGCATCTTGCCCACCGCCTTGAGCAGCTGGAAGTTCTGCATGTTGCGGGCACCGATCTGCACGACATCGACATACTCTTCAAACTCCGGGATGCGGTCTTCGCTCATCAGCTCGGAGACGATGGGCAGGCCGGTGGCCTCGCGGGCCTTGACCATGTCGAGGATGCCCTCGGTCTCCAGACCCTGGAAGGAGTAGGGAGAGGTGCGGGGCTTGTAGGCACCGCCGCGGAAGAGGGCAGCACCGCCGGCCTTGACGCTCTGGGCGATGCGCAGGGCCTGCTCCTCGCTCTCGATGCTGCACGGACCGGCCATGACGGCGATCTTCTCCCGGCCGCCGATCCGGACGCCGCCGCAGTCGATGACCGAGTCGGCGGGATGGAACAGGCGGTTGGCGCGCTTATACGGGGCCGACACACGGGTCACGTTGTCGATCCAGGGGTTGGCGAGCACATCGCGCTCGTCGATCTTGGTGGTGTCGCCCACCAGACCGAAGACGTTGTAGTCCTTGCCGGTGATCAGGGTGACATCGAGGCCCTGCTTTTCAAAGCGGTCCACGATCTTTTCCAGTTCTTCCTTCGGGGTGCCTTTTTTCGTCGAAATGATCATCTTCTTGCATTCCTTTCCCTTTTATCAACGTGTCAACCTCTCAGTCTGCTTCGCAGACAGCTCCCCTGATAGGGGAGCCCTTGGCAGGCCGGACAAGCCCTGCTGTCCGCGTGGGCCCGATGGGGCGCAAAGCAGCGGGCCCTGTCCTCTTTGGCAACGGCATTTGTACTGCTGCTGTGAATCTCAGCAGCGGAGCCCGGCCGTTTCCGGAAGTAAAAAACTTCGCTCGTTCAGCACAGTCCTCACCGACTCGCCAGAGGCTCCCCTATCAGGGGAGCTGGCGAGCGTCAGCGAGACTGAGAGGTTTCTTTCTTTATTGCACCATATGCGATTGTGCGCCGCCGTCCAGCCGGAGCAGCTGCACCAGATAACTGCATGCGTGGAGATAGCCGCCGATGCCCTCGCCCGCAAAGCGGCCCTGACAGCCGAACGAGACGACGTCCGTGTTCCGGAACGGCTCCCGGCCGCTGGGTTCGCTCATGAGCACCTCCACGGCGGGCACACCGCAGAGCTGCAGCGCTTCCAGAATGGCCACGCTGTAATAGGCATAGCCGCCCGGATTGAGGATGATACCGTCGGCGCGGCCTGCGGCCGACTGGATCTCATCAATGATATCGCCCTCGTGGTTGGACTGGAAGAAATCCGGCTCGATGCCCATCTGCTGGCAGCAGACGTCCAGATAATCCAGCAGGCCGTTGTAGTCCACTTCGCCCTCCACACCGGGCTCGGTAAAGCGGGTAATGTTGACGTTTGGCCCATTAATGAACAAAAATCGCATCCAATGCCTCCAGTGCCGCCGCAACGGCGTCTGCAACGGTCGTTTCGTTCGGGATGACCGCATCGGCTGCGGCCAGATAGAGCGGGCGGCGCTGGGCTTCCATGATCTTCAGCGCCTCGGCGCTGGTGGAGAGCGGACGCCCGCCGCCCACGGTCAGGGCGTCCAGCGGGCGGTCGATGAAGAGCACCACGCCGTTTTGCCGCAGGGCCCGCAGGTTTTCGGGCCGCTTGACGACTCCGCCCCCGCAGGAAAGCACCTGACGGCCCTCTCTGGCAAAGCGGGCGGTCTGCTCGGCCTCCCGTGCCCGGAAGCCGTCCTCGCCCTCTGCGGCGAAGAGGTCCGGGATGCTGCGGCCTGCAGCCCGGACGATCTCCTCATCCAGGTCCACGAACCGCTTGCCCAGCCGGTCGGCCAGCGCGCGGCCGATGGTCGTTTTGCCGCAGGAGGGCATCCCGATGAGCGCCACGTTCAGCTGCTCTTTCCGGAGCTGGGCGGTGATGGCGCGGATCTCGGCCGGGGCATCGTCAAACTTGCGGTCCAGGAAGTATTCCGCCGCATACACGGCCTGGGCCACCAGCATTTCGAGGCCGCCCACGGCCACCGGTACGCCCGCCTCCTCGGCACGCAGGATCAGTTCCGTTTTGTCCGGATTGTAGACCACATCGAGGACGGCTTCCAGCCCCGGCATCGCGGCCACATCCAGATGGCAGACCCCCACGTTCGGGTACATGCCCGCCGGGGTGGTGTTGATGACAATGTCGGCCCCGCTGTGAACGGCTTCCGCATAGGAAAGCTCGCCCTTTTCGGGGTCCGGATGCCGGCTGACGGTCAGCACTCTGGCCGCGCCCTTATCTTTTGCCACAGCGCTCGTGGTGTTGTGGGTGCCGCCGGTGCCCAGAATAAGGACGGTCCGGCCCGTGAACTCCACGCCGTGGGCATCGGCCAGGTAGGCAAAGCCGAGATAGTCGGTGTTGTAGCCGTAGAGCAGGCCGTTCCGGTTCACGACCGTGTTCACAGCCCCGATGGCCTTGGCGCGCGGGTCGATGTAGGAGCAGGATTCCATGACCAGCCGCTTATACGGGATGGTCACATTGATCGCCTTGAAGGCCCGCCGGGTCAGGAATGCCCGCGCCTCCTCCTCGGTGGGCAGCGGGCACAGGTCGTACCGGTAGCCGCAGAGCATCTCGTGGATGATCTTCGAGTACGAGTGCCCCAGTTTGGAGCCGATGAGTCCGTATTCCATTTACAGCTCCTCCTTGCGGTAAGCGGTGGGCTGTTCCATCCAGGCCATGCCGTACTTCGCGGTCAGCAGGTCGCCGACGGCCAGCGCCGCCGCGCAGGTCTGCACGATGGCCGCACGGGGCACGATGCAGGGGTCATGACGGCCCTGGATGGAAAGTTCCGCGTTCTGTTTTGCAATGTAATCCACAGTATCCTGTGGTTTGTAGATGCTGGGCGTAGGCTTGACCACGGTACGGAAGACGACCGGCATCCCGTTGGAGATGCCGCCGTTCAGGCCCGCGTTGTGGTTGGTGGCCGTCACAATGTGGCCCCCCTGCATCCGGAAGGCATCGTTCGCCTCGCTGCCCTTCAGGTCGGCGAAGCCGAAGCCGGTGCCGAACTCAATGCCCTTGACGGCCGGGACCGAGAAGGCCATGTGGGCCAGCTCGCTTTCCACGCTGTCAAAATAGGGTTCGCCGATGCCTGCAGGCAGGCCGAGGATGGCGGTCTCCAGCGTACCGCCCACACTGTCGCCTGCGCTGCCTGCGGTGCGGATGGCCGCTTTCATCGGCGCTTCGGCTTCTCCGTTCAGCAGAGCGAAGCCATCGCCCCGGCTCAGCAACGCTTCGGCCTGCGCCCCCAGTGCCGCCGGGTCATCCAGCGCAAAGGGGGTGTCCGCAACGCCCGCGCACCGCCCGATGTGGGTCACGATGTTGATGCCGGCCCGGTCGAGGGCACCCAGCACCACCGCACCGCCCGCCACCAGCGCCGCCGTGATGCGGCCGGAAAAGTGTCCGCCGCCCCGCGCATCCTGAAAGCCGTGGTATTTGGCATAGGCTGTGTAATCCGCATGGCCGGGACGGAGCAGGTCGGCGGTCTTGGCATAATCGCCGCTGCGGGTGTTCTGGTTCTCGATCATCAGGGCGATGGCGGTGCCGGTCGTCCGGCCGTTCACAACGCCGGAGAGGAACTGCACCCGGTCCGCCTCCACGCGGGGGGTGGACAGGCCGTCGCCCCGCGCCCGGCGCTTGTCCATGCAGGCGGCGAGGAAGGCCTCATCCACCGGCACACCCGCCGCCATGCCGTCCAGCACGGCGCCGATGGCGCGGCCATGGCTCTCGCCGAAGATGGTCAGGGAGAGGGCAGACCCGAACGTGTTCTTCATGGTCATTCCTCCATGCCCAGCAGGGGGCGCAGGCCCTCCACCGGGATGGTCTCAGCGCGCCAGCAGCCCAGACCCGGCACCTTGATGATGGTGATCTGACCGCCCTGCGCCTTTTTGTCGTGCAGCATCTCGGCCAGCACCTTTTCTTTGTTGTAGGTGGTGCGCAGGGGCAGGCCCAGGCGGCGGTAGACCGCCCGCACCCGCTTTTGCAGCGCCTTGGATTCGATCATGGGCAGCATCCCCAGCGCCACGCACTCGCCGTGGAACAGGCCCACGGTGCGGCGGCCCTTGATGCCCTTGACGGCCTCGATGCCGTGGCCGATGGTGTGGCCGAAGTTGAGGGCCTTGCGCATCCCGCGCTCGGTCTCATCCTGCTCGACGATGTTTTTCTTGAACCGCAGGCTGCGGTAGATGATCTCGTTGATCTGGCCGTCGATGTCGCCCTTTTCAAAGATGCCGAACAGCTCCGGGTCGGCCAGCAGGCTGGCCTTGACCGCCTCGGCCAGGCCGTTGATGTAGTGGCGGCGGGGGAGGGTGGCCAGCGTATCCGGGTCCACGATGACCAGTTTCGGCTGCCAGAAGGCACCCACGATGTTCTTGGTATCGCCCAGATCCACCGCCGTCTTGCCGCCGATGGAGGAATCGATCATCGAGAGCGTGGTGGTGGGGCAGTTGATGAAGTCGATGCCCCGCATATAGATGGAGGCGGCAAATCCGGCCAGGTCGCCCACGACGCCGCCGCCCACCGCCACGACCAGGTCGCCGCGGCCCATGTTGAAATCGAGCATCTGCTGTAAAACGCTCTCCAGGATCTTGAAGCTCTTGCTGGCCTCGCCCTGGGGCACCGTGATGATCCGGGCCTCGCGGCACTGGTCGGCCACCCGCTGGGCATACTGGGCCGGGACGCCGCTGTCGGTGACGACGGCCACCTTGCGGTCCAGCCGGGCGAACTGGTACAGGTTCTCCAGTGCGCCGTTCTTCAGGATGATGTCATAACTGCGCTCGCCCAGATTCATGGTGAGCTTGGTTCCGATAAAATCGCTCATTTGTTGTACACTCCTAACAGCCGTACCGTGCGGCAGACATGGTTCAGCGCGCGCAGCAGCGCGGCGGTCTCTTCGGCGGTGGGGTCGCCCACCAGCTCAACGTAAAAATAGTAATCGAAGGGGACATGGGGCAGCGGGCGGCTCTTGATGGACTCCATATCGTAGCCGCTGGCACCGATGATCTGGATGACCTCGGCCAGCTTGCCGGGCTTGTTGTCCACCGTGAACAGCAGCGAGAAGCGGTTGCCCGCCGTGGGCTTTTCGCGGCTGAGGACGATGAACCGGGTGGTGTTGTCGCCATCGGTGTTGATGCTGGGCACCAGAACTTCCAGCCCGTACAGCGCCGCCGTTTCCACGCTGGCGATGGCCGCCTGCGTCCGGTCGCCGCTCTCGGCCACGAACTTGGCCGCCATGGCCGTGTTGGGCATGGCCGTGGCCGGCAGGCGGAACTGCTTTAAGAAGGTCTCGCTCTGGGCAATGGCCTGCTGGTGGCTGTACACATGCTTCAGCTCGCTCAGCGGGGTGCCGGGCAGGACCAGCAGGTTCTGCGAGATGGGCAGGTCGTACACATCCACGACCCACAGGGCGGGGTGGTTGTAGCACAGGTCCAGCACGGCGGACACATCGCCCGCGTGGCTGTTCTCAAAGGGGACCACGCCATGGGCTGCATCGCCGCGTTCCACCGCGTCGAAGACCTCGTCCCAGGTGGGGCAGCTGACCGCCTCCGCATGGGGGAAGAGCGCCTTGAGCGCGATGTGCGCAAAGGCTCCCTCCACACCCTGATAGGCGGCGCGGTTCCGGCCCAGCACCTCGGCCTCGTACTGCTTGGCCACATCCATCATGTGCTGTACGTGGTCGCGGTAATAGGGGCGCAGGGCGGGGTCCTGAATGCGCGCTTCGGCTTTGTCCAGCACCACGGCTTCCCGCGCGGCATCGAAGATCGGCAGGCCGTGGGCCTTTTTGTATTCGGCGACCGCCAGCACAGCCGCCATCCGCCGCTCGAACAGCGCGGCCAGCGCAGCGTCCACCGTGTCGATCTCCCGACGGGCTTTGTCCAGTGCGTCCATGGGTTCCACATCCTTTGTTTTCATGATACCGGAGATGATACGGAATGAGTATACCATAACCCGGACACAGAAACAACAAACCCCGCCCCGGTTCTGTGCGGAGTTTTTTTCAGATTTTGCTTT
>OGHA01000575.1_pt1 | contig 20207 bp, 18 predicted proteins | sample 1571361 | NCBI WGS metagenome assembly OGHA01 (sample SAMEA2581970, study PRJEB24529) | metagenome | biome: Human gut stool | place: China | collected 2011 | reverse complement strand
AATTGAAAATTTGTGGCCACGGGACGGTTCTTGCCCTCTACCGCTGCGCTCAAAATCAACTTTCGACAAATGTTTCCGAATTGTTAAGGCGCAAAAAATAAGTAAAAGGTCTCTGCTCATGTATGGGAGTCACCGTTTGCTCCGAACGAAGTTCCTGCCCCTGTTTGTGCAGCGGCGTTGGCTAAAAAGCCGGTATCCCGTTCGGACGGCTCATGAAATTTTCAAGGTGCGTTTCCAGAAAAGAAAAATACCGCCCACGCAGTACAGGCGAAGGATTTTGTCGGGGTGAAACGGCGGCAAAATGATCGGGTGTGTTGCGGGGCGGTACGTTCTTTCTGGGCAATCATCCGCTGAAAGTGGTGGTTATCACGGCGAGAACCACCACTTTTGTCAGCAGGATTTGGAATAAAGGGTATCATGGAAGCGTGGGTGCGTCAATATGGTTTTGTAAATTTTATTGCGGTAAAGCGGTAGAAGTAGGACTTATAAAAGAAACCCCGACCATAGTACAGCAAGGAAAGAAAACTGTACTGGATCGGGGTTTGGTATGGGGAGGTCTTTACGGACGCTGCCCCATGCCGCCTTCAAGTGTCAAGGTTTCACCGGACATGAACTTGAAGTCCGGGCTGGCAAGCTGGACGCAAACCCGTCCGATTTCAGTTTCTGCATTTCCGTAGTGACCCATTGGAGGCATCTTCACATTCGCCTTGAACGCATCCGGGTAGGCTTGCTGAAATTGTTCCAGCTTAGCGGTCCATGCCAACGGACAGACGATGTTGACATTGATACCGTCCTTGCCCCATTCGGTGGCAGCGACACGGGACAAGCCGCGGATGCCTTCTTTGGCAGCAGCGTAGGCGCTCTGTCCGAAATTGCCGAACAGACCTGCGCCGGAAGCAAAATTGATCACGCTGCCATGCGATTCTTTCAGGTAGGGATAGCATGCTTTCATATAATAGAACGCTGCATAAAGGCCAGAGTAAAGGGCCAGATCAAACTGTTGCGTGGTGTGCTGTGCCAACGGTACTCCGGAAGCCGATGCCTGTGCGTTGTTGATAAGCACCTGAATCCCACCAAAAGCATCCACAGCCTGTCGGACAACATTTGCAACGACAGCTTCATTGTCCCCGCCTGCACAGACATCCGCCTGCACGGGCAGGACTTTGATTCCGTAGTTGCCTTCCAGCTCCTGCTTGGCATCTTCCAGCTTTTTCAGATTTCTACCAGTGATAACAAGGTTTGCACCCTCTTTGGCATAAGCTGTGGCGATTCCATAGCCGATGGAGCCGCAGCTTCCATCTTGCAGAACAGCACGTCCTGCACCTGTAATGATTGCAGTTTTTCCAGTTAAAAAGCCCATCGTATAAACCTCTCGTCAAATCAATTCAGAGCGTTTGAATTTTTTATGCCGAAGTTCAACACCATAGATTCAGTCGATATCCAGTATATTATTGGATATTTCCTGTTTCACGATAGCTTCGCCATACATTTTCAAAGAAATCATCATCCTCCGGGATAGAGCGCGGCTCTCTCCAGTCGGTTTTGCAAATACCATTTTCGTACCGCAATTCCTGAATCAGCGGTTGTTCGTTTTTATCCAGCGCGAACGTAAACGTATCTGGAAGATGTGCAAATGGCTTTGTTCCATTTTTCCTGTCGGTGTAAAGCGCACTGCCCCGACTTTTTCCACCATGTGCTCTGTAATCCACCATCGCTGTCAGGTAGGCTTGTTGACTCAGAAGCATATCGCGCAGCCGATACGCCATTGCGAGTTCTCCGCGATTGGAAACCCTCACGATCGTGTGAAAATTTTTCAGTTGCGTCTGTACGACCTTGCAGTATTCACGAATCTGTTCTTCATCACGGATTGCCGCTCCGCAGCGGCTCATAGCGGCAGAAGCCTGTTTCCATAATGTCCGCACATTGCCGGTTTCTGCCGTGCAGGAATTTGCCAGTTCACTCATTTCTTTCAGTGCCGACGCAGCTGCCGTATCAAAGCAGTCCGGAGCCTCTCCCTGACAACGCGCCGCAATATATTGCGCTGCACGGGTGCTGCCAACCTGTCCGGCATTCAATGCAGTGCCGCCCGGACGGTAAACGCCATGGCTGGCTGCCACTTCGCCTACGGCAAACAGACTTTTTACATTGGTCTGCCACCAGCAGTCGATTCCCAATCCGCCGTTGTTGTGCTGCGCACAGAGAGCGATTTCAAGCGGCTGAGTGTACAGATCCACGCCTTTATCCCGATAGAAGTCGATTGCAGGTTGGTTCATGTGTGCCAGACGTTCGATTGGTGTACCGAAACAGGCTCCCGCTTTTTCAAGATAAGCCCTTGCTTCTGGCAGCAGGGACTTATAATCGAATGCTCCACTCACAGGATTTGTACGGTAATCCAGAAAAACCCTGCGGCCCTTGCAGCTTTCAAGGTAAACCAGAATATCAATGATAGAACTTCCATCTGCCACTTTGCGAACATCAAACGGCCACTGATAGCCTTTCAAAAACAGTTTGCTGAGCATATCGTGGACATCGTTGAAGAAATCCATCAGAAATTCTTTTTCGTCACTGCCGTCTGATTCTGTGGAATAGACGCGCGGCAACACCTGCATATAAGTACCTGAAACATTCCAGCGCGGCGCAACAGAAGCAAGGCCATACTGCCATTCTGTCAGATTTTTTCCTTTTGCCCCCGCCTCTAATGCCAATCCTGTTGCACCGTATTGGCTGAACGGATATACACTGTCTGCATACATTCCTGCTGGGCCACCGGTCGCGTAGATCACATTTTTACAGCGGATCAGCACAAAGCGTTCAGCATCATCCTGCGCCGCAGCATTCAGGCAAAGCAGTCCGCAAACAGTATCATTCTCACTCAGCACACGAATGACCTGCATTTTGTCCAGTACAGGTACACCATCATTTTGTACGGCACGTTCCAGACATTCGGTCATCTGTTTGCTGGTGTACGGTCCAACACTGGTAGCACGGCGGCGTGGATCATGGTCCGTTTTATAGCCGATATATTCGCCATACCGATTCCGAGGAAACGGCACACCAAGTTCAACAAGTTTCAGGAAGCACTGTGTAGAAAGCGCAGCTTCGCACAATGCGATGTCACCATCTACACAGCGGCCCTCATAAAGCGTCTGTGCCATTTCACGCACACTGTCCGGGTCGCCGCCGGAAAGTGTCAGCTTGTAATAGGTCTGCTTGTCGCTTCCTGTGTTGCGGCTGGTACCACCGATCCGGTTTTCTGTAATCAGCAGAATATCGTGCTGTCCCAGTTTCCAAAGGCGGTCAGCTGCATTGAATCCTGCCGCACCGCTGCCGACAACAGCTGTATTGCAACGGTAAACCCTTGCAGTATCGTTACCAACGCGGAAAATTTCGTTTTCCATAGGATTCTCCTTTTTACAGGCGTTGAATATGGAAACCGCCGTCTACATCGATATAGTTGCCCGTAGTATACCGCAGACGGTCGCTGCACAGCAGACTGACCGCACCGGCTACATCCTCCGGTGTTCCCCAGCGCGCAATGGGGAAGGTTCCTTTTTCAATCAGATTGTCGTACTTACCCTGTACTTTGCTGGTCATGTCTGTGGCGATCACACCGGGGCGTACCTCGTTGACCAGAATTCCTTCGGCTGCCAGACGGTCTGCATACAGAGTCGTCAGCATCGAGATTCCAGCCTTGGACACGCAGTATTCACCACGATTGGTAGAAGATACGACCGAACTGCAACTGGATACGTTGACGATCACACCCTTGCGGCCATCCAAAGGTTCCTGTTGAATCATTTGTTTTGCAATCAACTGTGTCAGGAACATATTGCCCTTGGTATTGATTCCCACAACATAGTCAAAACTTTCTTCGCTCATGTCAAGCAGATCTGCCCGGACCTTCGGAGCTACGCCCGCATTGTTGACCAGTACATCCACGCGGCCAAATGCAGCCAGAGCACCATCCAGAATCTTCTGACGATCTTCCTGATTCCCGATATTTGCCTGCACATAGGCACAGGCAATGCCGAGGGCTTGCAACTCATCCAGAGCCGCCTGATTCTTTTCCTGCAACCCGGTAGCGACCATCACAATATTATATCCATCCATGCCCAGCTGTTTTGCAATCGCAAAACCAATGCCGCGGCTGGAACCTGTAACGACTGCGGTCTTTTTCATAAGAAGCATCCTTTCTCAGCCACGGAAATTTGCAGGCTGTGTCTTTTTGATTTCGAGAAATTCCTTGTAAAAGGGCATAAACGTCTTATTGTCGCGGATCACACAGCCGGTAGGCTTGTGGGCGCGGATTAAGTCTCCGCACTTTCCGCAGGTCAGGCAAACACGGTTGGGGTCGATGCGGCCTTTTTTGACGATTTCATTTGCAAAATCCGGATCGGCAAATGCCATGCGACCAAACAGCATACCATCACACAATCCCTGTTCAACTGCACCGGCAGTGAACAAGTCTGCATAGGCGCGCAGATAACTGGGAGCGGATGCCCAGACGGTCATTGCAGGAACAGCTTTTTTTACCTCACCGATGCCATGGATCATCCGGGAAAGACCCACAAAGGGGTGTTCATCCGGCTCATATTTGCCGAAATCAAAAGGGCGGGTAACATGCGTGGTGGCATAGGGATTTCCCATCGTCAAGTTGACCATGTCCAGGCCCAGTTCATCGTGCAACTCCCGCACGAGGCGGACAGGCTCCGTCAGCTCAGGTGTTTCACCGCTTTCCGGACTGACACCAAAGCCCCACGGGTAGGCATAACCGTCATAGATGCCAACGCGGGCAGTGACCATGAAGCTCTCGTCTTCGTGAACCTTTGCCGCGCGAATGCCATTTTTTAGCAGACGAAAACGATTTTCAAAGCATCCACCATATTCGCCGGGGCGATTATAAGCAGAGGAAAGCTCTGCCAGCAGGTAGCCATGGCAGCTCTTGATGTCGATTGCATCGAATCCTGCTTCTTTTGCAAGGGCAGATGCTTCACCAAACTTTTCTTCCAAGCTCTTCAGATAATCATCCGTTACGATGCAGGAATCATCCGCTGCGCGATATTGCTCAAGAATCGGGTGACGGTAAGCGATCATCGGGGCAGGCTTGTTATCGGGGTTAGAGTAACGACCGCTGTGATTTGCCTGCATGATTAGATAGGGTGCATAACCGTTGGCTTTTAATCCTGCTTCCTTCACAGCGGAGGTCATTTTTTTGAACTCATCCAGCGTATCGCGGGTCAGGAGCAGCTGCGTTTTGGATGAGCGGCCTTCTTCCACAATGGAGATAGCCTCAAACCAGATCACCGAACTTCCGCCAATTGCTTCATTGACATAACGGCGAATCGTATAATCAGACGGCGCACCTGCCGGTGTGGAATCGGCGCCTTCCATGGGAGCGATGCCCAGACGATTCGGGAATGTGATATCACGCACCTTCAGCGGCTGTGCCAGAATTGTGGTGTCTTCGGCAAATGGAAGCGAAACACCCAGTTCCGAAGCCTTTTCTTTCACTTCAGCAAGCGATTTGTAGTGAAATCTTTCATGTGACATTTGTATGTTACCTCATAAATCTGGGCAGGCGGAAAGAGTTCCTGTACGTTGTTATTCTTCAGCTTCACCATGATCTGCGTACTCTTTGCGGTAATCTCTGGGTGTCATGTTGGTGGATTTCTTGAACTGCCGGGAAAAATAGGTAAAATCATCGTATCCACATTCTGCGGCAATCTGCGTGATACTTTTGTCTGTTTTCGTCAGAAGTATCTTTGCACGGTTGATGCGCAGAAGGATCGCATATCCGATCAGCGTGTGACCGGTTTCATCCTTGAACACATGAGCAATGTAGTTTTTGTTCAGAAATAGCTCTGCGGCAATTTTATCAACCGTGATTTCCTCAGTAAAATGATGGTTGATGTAATTCATAATGTTATATGCCACTGTAACGCTGTGTCCGACTTTCATTGCCATGATATCTGCACATTCACGGTAGATTATTATGAATATCCGGCGCAAATCGGCTCCTACATAAAGTTCCCAGTATTTTTTCTTGTTGTTGTACTCTCGTTCCATTTCCAGAACGATATCGTACAGATAATTCCAGATCGGCTCCGACACCGTGAGAAGATGAGAGAAATTAGGAGGCCTCTTGATAAACGCTGCAATCACTTCCGGATATTTTACTTCATTCTGGAAAAAGTCCGGCTGAACACGGATCAGGTAGCGCTCATAGGGATACTCCAACACCTCCAGCTCATGCTCTTCCAGTGTGCTCAATACAATCACACCGCCGCGACCAGTCTCGTAGGTTTTGTTCCCTACCCGATAGCGGATGCGACCATTTGTAATAAGCAGCATCTGGTAGACATTCTCATAATGGTTATCGAGTTTGAAATGAGACGCGTTATATCTGTGTTCAATCCGGACATCTTCCATAAGTATTTCTCCTTAACGTTGCAGTTTCTCTTTCTGTCTGCGGTTAAGTCTATTATACAATATTAAAGAACAATGTGGCGAGCAAAACATTTGCCAGAATCGCAAAAGGCTGTGCTGCGCCGTAACCTGCGGTGGGTTCCTCGGAGCCAGTGGCACTGATTGCAGCACCCAGTCCCGGTGCAGAAGTACAGCCGCCAGCAATCGCACCGCTAAGAATGATCCAGTTGATCTTAAAGACCTTGTGACCAATGATGAAAGCAATGAGCACCGCGATTGCTTCCACAAAGATTGCAACGATTGCCAACTGCAGACCCGAACCCATCAGGGAATTGACCACATCGTAACCGTAGCGCAGACCAACAACTGCCATAAAGAATGTCAGGCCAGTCTGATACAGCGTACCGAGTGCTTTCTGATCCATACGGAAGTTGACAGGACCGATTTTGCCAATATAGCTGAACACAAGCGCAGAGACCAGAATACCGCCCGCAGCACCAAGAGAAAACTCTCCAAAACTGCCAAGAGGGATTTTGATGTTGCCGATGAGAATACCGATCGCTGCGACAAAGGCAAGAACCATGAAATCCAGAGGACCGTCTTTCAGCTTTTTCTCGTTCGAGACATCTGACTGCAGCTCCAGCTCGTATGCGGCTTTCTCAGCGGCCACATCAATGCCGAAGAGCTTTGGCAGAAAAGAGATCATAATAACGATTACCAGAACGCCGATTGGGAATGCAACGGTATACCCAAGACTGATTGCAGACGAGGCTGCTTCCAGTGCTTCTCCGGAAACAACATGGCCAGCTGCATCCAGTGCTGTGCCGTAAGCGGGTGTGGAAGTCATAGCACCGGCAAACATACCGATGGTTTCAAATTCAGTAACAGAAGGACTTCCCTTCAGAACGAAATGATACGCAACCAGCGAGACGATCATCGAAATAACAGGGATCATCGCACCGATGATAACAAATTTGATGCCATATTTTTTGAAGATTGCACCAATTCCGCTGCCCACCTTCATGCCGATGGAGACAAGGAACAGCATCAGAAAGAATGTAAAGAACAGATTGCTGACAACACCAGTCTTAAGCACACTCGTTGCACTGGAGTAGCCAAGTTCGCCCTCCTGTACACCCTTTGCCCAAGTCTGAGCGATGAAGCCAATCACGATACCAGAAAAGATGCCGCCGGAAACGCCAAGAGAAAAATTTCCGATTTTGATTTTGCCCAGTGCCAAACCGAGCGCAATCGCCAAAAAGATCAGAAAGAATTGATTTGTAAGAACCGAAATCAACGTTGCCATATTTATTCCTCCTCACACATGGAATAACCGTTGTGCATTACCATGCAGAATTGCCGCTTTGTTTGCATCGTTCAGATTCAGTTCGTCAATGCACTTCAAGGTACGGTCAATGTAACCGGGACCCTGTTCCGGGTCAAAGGGCATGTCGGTAGCGAACACGATATGATCCACACCAAAGAAGTCAATACCAGCTCGGATGGCAGATGTGGATCCAAAGGAAGCAGTGTCCGCATAAAACTTACGAATCGTATCAATGGGTGCACCCTTCATTTTTGTGCGGGTCAGCTCATCCCTCAGCTCAGGCGCAGTGCGTCCACCATACATCTTCAGACCATTTTCGATACGCCCTTCGAGCATGGGAATCATTGCACCAACATGATGGGTCACGATTTTAATGTTGGGAAAGTCCTCAAAAATTCCAGAGAATGCCAGACGCATCATGGCAACCGTGGTCTGATAGGGCCAGCCAATTGTGAACCACAGCTCATATTTAGAACGTTCTTCCGTCGGAAACTCCGGAACCATCTGACCACCCACCGGGTGAATAAGGATCGGCAAATCGTACTTTTCACAGGCTTCATAAATCGGCCAATATTTTTCTGTGTCAATGGCTTCCCCATTCATATGAGTGTAAATCTGAATGCCCTTTGCACCCATATCTTTGACACGCTTGATTTCTTCAACCGATGCCTGCACGTTATTGAACGGGATTCCAGCGATGAAGCCTTCGTAGAATTCCGGGTTAGCCTCGACGATTTTTTTGATTTCATCATTGCCGATTGCTGCCAGCCTGGGGGACTTGTCCGGTCCAGCAAAAGTTTCAACCGGAGGCGACACGATGTTGGGAATCTGCTTGTAACCGGGGAATTCTTTCAGCACCTCATTCCGACTTTCCATGTTGGACATGGAAGGGACTTTCAGTGCACGGACAAACATATGCGATTTGTTGGGAGCTTCTGCCATACAGATCTTCGCATATTCAGGCGGCATCAGATGGCAAAATACGTCAATCGACTTCATAGTGCTTTCCTTTCATAAATTGGAATATCCTGTTTTCAAAGGCTCTGCTCTCCGGATAGCAGAATCTTTGTTCTGACACACCAATCTTATCATGAACGACTTCTCTTTTTCTCTGATTATTATGACATGGATTTGCACAAAACTGTATCCTCTGTGTTGCTCTATTTTTTATTGTTCACAATGCTCAATGAAGGAACGTTCTTTTTGCACACAATATCCAATGGCATGTATGAAAAAGCCGACCGTTATCCTGAGTTTTAGAATAGTTGACCAAATCCACCGTTAAAATTTTGTCCATCTTTACTTTTTACTTTGGAAAGGGATTTAATACTGGGACAAAACTGTTTTACATTTTCTGCGCGATTTTTGGACTTTCCTGTTTTATGGAAGGCTTTTGTATCCCAGAAAGTGTGCTGAGCTGAATCCGCTCTCGAATGTAAGTCTTTACAAATCTATAAATCTGTGGTATATACATTATACGAAACAATGCTTTGAATGATGTATAAAGTGAGGTGCTTGCCATGACCGCCGTGATCTATGCCCGCTATTCCAGTGACAACCAGCGCGAAGAATCCATCGAGGGCCAGATCCGGGAATGCACCGCCTATGCGGAGAAGAACGACCTTACGGTGGTCAAACACTATATTGACCGGGCAATCTCTGCAAAAACGGACAACCGCCCGGAGTTCCAGCAGATGATAAAGGACAGCGACAAGAAGCTGTTTGACATTGTACTGGTCTGGAAGCTTGACCGCTTTGCCCGGAACCGCTACGATAGTGCCCGGTATAAAACTCAGCTGAAGAAGAATAGTGTCAAGCTTGTCTCGGCCACTGAGATCATCTCAGAAGGGCCAGAGGGTATCATTCTGGAATCAGTGCTGGAGGGCTATGCAGAATACTACTCCGCTGACCTTTCGGAAAAGGTCATTCGCGGCATGACGGAAAATGCCCTCAAGGGCAAGTTTACCGGCGGTGCTATCCCCTTTGGATATACCATCAATGCAGACCGCCATTTTGAGATTGATCCGATGACTGCGCCGTTTGTAGCTGAGACGTTTCAGCGGTATAACGATGGTCAGACCATGCGGGAAATTCGGGACTGGCTCAATGAAAAGGGCATCAAAAACAAGCGTGGCGGGCCGATGACTTTCAATACCATCCAACATATGCTGAGCAACCGCCGCTACATCGGAGAACTGAAATACCGTGACATCCTGATTCCCGATGCGATTCCGCCTATCGTGTCGGTGGAACTTTTCGACGATGTGCAGAAGAAGATGTTGAAAAACAAGAAAGCCCCTGCCCGGAGAAAGGCAGAGGATGATTACCTGCTGACCACCAAGCTGCACTGCGGTTACTGCGGTGCGCTGATGTTTGGCGAAAGCGGTACGAGCCGGACGGGCGAAGTTCATCGTTATTATAAATGTGCTACCGCAAAAAAGCACAAGGGCTGTAAGAAAAAGACCGTCCGCAAACAGTGGCTGGAAGATCTGGTAGTGAACCAGACGATGCAGCTTGTCCGGGATGATGCCGCCATGGAATCCATTATCGCTAAGGTCATGGAGCTGCAAGACCGGGAGAACACCAACCTTCCCCTCTATGAAAAGCAGCTCCGGGATGCGGAATCGGGTATCCAGAATATGCTCAATGCGATTCAGGCGGGCATCCTGACCAGTTCCACCAAGGAGCGATTGGAGCAACTCGAAGAAACCAAGCGGGAGCTTGAAGCCCGCATTGCAGAGGAAAAGCTGGCAAAGCCGAAAGTAACCGAAGAGTTCATCCGGTTCTGGCTGCTGCGTTTCCGCAAGCTGGATATGCGCCTGAAAGACCAGCGGCAAGCGTTGGTGGATACGTTCATCAATGCGATTTACCTGTATGATGATAAGGTTTTGATTACCTTCAACTATAAAGAAGGTACACAGACCATCACGTTTGAAAATGTTGCAGAAGCAACATCAAAGAGAAATGGTTCGGATTTGGATTGCATTCCTGCACTCTCAAACGACAGCTTTCAAAAAGGCTGTCGTTTTTCTTTTGCATCCGTCCTTTTGGAAACACTCTTCTATGCGGATAAGAGGACTTGAACAGCAACAACGACGACCGCTGCCTGCGGCAGAAACAGGGAGGAGTTGTTGGGGCCGCGTTCTGATTTTTCAAAGCCCTGCCAAGGGGCTGCGGAAAAATCAGCAAACGCAACCCGCAAGGCCCTGCCGCACAGTGCCGCAAGCAATCAGCCCAGTGGGGCTTTTGTTCGTGCGCGGTTCCTGGACCCGTAGGAATGTCTACCGGGAGGACTGCCGTTAAAATAGAAAATCCGAACCTTTTCTCGATAGGAGAAGGGTTCGGATTTTTTGTTTTCTTTGGAAACGAGAACAATGGTCGGAATTGGACTATCTCATCTACAATGACCCGCTGGGCTATGCGGATTTGATTTTGAACGGTGACCCAGAGGAATATTTGAAGAATGTGGCCGGGAGCCATGGACTAGAAATCTAAATGAATGCTGGACATTACCGCTTTTTTGAGCTGGTGATGTCCAGCATTTGTTATTTGGTGTTGCCTGATCAATTTTAATGGAATCTTTATACTTCTACAATTTTCTTTACGGCTCTTTTATCTATTCCGTGCTAATCTTTATGCACACGGATAGGTAAAGGAGCTTTTATGATTCAATATCCTCGTTACAAGCGGCACCGTTTTTCTTCTTTTCAGGTCATTATTGCAGGGTTTGCGGCAGTTGATCTGGTGGGCGCGTTGCTTCTGATGCTTCCGATTGCTACACAGCAGCGGTGCGTCACACCGTTCCATGAGGCACTGTTTACCTCCACTTCTGCCCTTTGCGTGACCGGCCTTGTGGTACAGGATACCGGCAGCTACTGGTCGGCTTTTGGGCAGAGCGTAATTCTTCTTCTGATCCAGATCGGAGGATTGGGCGTCATTACGGTGGGCGCTGCCTTTGCGCTGCTTTCCGGGCGAAAGATCTCCCTCAAGCAGCGCAGCACGATGCAGGAAGCTACGGCTGCCCCGCAGATGGGCGGCATCGTGCGGCTGACAGGCTTTATTCTGCGGATCACCGCCCTGTTTGAACTGGCCGGTGCTGCACTGCTGCTGCCGACATTTTGCGCCGATTATGGTTTGCGCGGGATCTGGTATGCACTGTTTCATTCCATTTCGGCGTTCTGCAATGCCGGCTTTGACCTGCTGGGAACAGAGGGGGCAAAATTTGTTTCGCTGACACGGTATGCAGGTGACCCATTGCTTACCACAGTGATCGCGGCCCTGATCGTCTTTGGCGGCCTTGGCTTTCTGACATGGGAGGACATTTGTACATACCGCCTTGACTTTCACCGCTATCGGATGCAGAGCAAGGTGATCCTTGTCACAACGGCGTTTCTTCTGGTACTGCCGACGCTGTACTTTTATTGTTTCGAGTTCACGGCAGGCTCTGCCCGGCAGCGCATTTTATTGTCGATGTTCCAATCCGTTACCCCCCGTACTGCCGGCTTTAACACCGCTGATCTTGCTGCGATGGGCAGCACTTCACAGGCATTGATGGTGGTTCTGATGCTGTTGGGCGGTTCGCCCGGCTCTACGGCAGGCGGCATGAAAACCACAACATTTGCCGTTCTGCTGGCCAATATGTGGGCGACCTTCCGCCGCAGAGGAGATGCGGAATTTTTCGGGCGGCGCATAGATGGTTCTGCGGTCAAGAATGCTGCTACCATTGCAGGGATGTATTTGACGCTGTTCTTCCTCGGAGCCTTTGTCATTGCTGCGGCAGAGCAATTGCCGATGTCAGTCTGTTTGTATGAGACTGCTTCGGCTGTGGCAACGGTAGGTCTGACATTGGGCATCACGCCACAGCTGGGGGTCCTTTCGCAGGGGGTGCTGATCGCACTGATGTTTTTGGGACGTGTTGGCGGATTGACATTGATCTATGCGGCATTTGGCAGCAGCCCTGCCCACTCTCGTCTGCCGCAGGAGAAAATCGCAATCGGATAAAGGAGACAAGTATGAAATCGATTCTTTTGATTGGGCTTGGCCGTTTTGGCCGCCATATTGCGCAGGAACTGAATGAGCTGGGTCATCAGGTCATGGCAATCGACTGCAACGAAGACCGTGTGAATGCTGTGCTTTCCTATGTGACGAATGCACAGATCGGTGACAGCACCAGCGAATACTTTCTGCGCTCCCTTGGCGTCGGCAATTTTGATGTGTGCATCGTAACGATCGGCGGCAATTTTCAGAGTTCGTTGGAAACAACATCGCTGCTCAAAGAATTGGGAGCAAAGCTTGTGGTCTCTCGTGCAGAGCGGGATGTACAAGCCAAGTTTCTGCTGCGCAACGGTGCGGATGAAGTGGTCTACCCGGAAAAGCAGCTGGCAAAGTGGGCAGCGATCCGATACAGCTCCGAACACATTCTGGATTATATCGAGCTGCAGGACGACCACGCCATCATGGAAGTGACCATTCCGCCGGAATGGATGGATCGCACGATCGGCGAGATCAATATCCGAAAAAAGTATAACATCAATATTCTTGCACTGAAAAAAGACGGAAAGCTCGATATGAACATCACGCCGGATACGCAGCTGTGCCGGGATGAAAGCATGCTGGTTTTGGGGAAATACGCATCGATCCAGAAGTGTTTTCGGCTCTGAAAAGATAGGACGGATCATATGGATGTCGTTTTGTTGTTGATGGTTCTTGGCGTCATGTTGAGTGGATTTTGGGCAGCAGATGCGCTGGATCACATACGAAAGGAAATCATTCGACAAGAAGGAAAAAGACGTGGCTGGTGGTCGTGACCATCAAATTGTGCTATACTGTGGGCAAGGCAGGTGATCTTTATGAATCAGAACGACCCACCCACTGAACATATTCTGGCGTGTCTGTCGTCCTCTCCCTCCAATGCAAAGATCGTGCGGACGGCGGCAACGATGGCAAAGGCGTTTGGTGGGACCTTTACAGCTCTGTATGTCCGAACTCCTGATTCGAATCAGATGGGAAAAGAAGATCGTCGGCGTTTGCAGCAGCATATTCGTATGGCAGAGCAGGCAGGTGCCGACATTTCTACGATCTACGGGGATGACATTCCGCAGCAGATCGCAGAGTTTGCCCGCATCTCCGGCATTACAAAAATCGTGCTGGGGCGCTCCAGCGTACATCGCCGCCATTTCTGGAGTGGACCGTCACTGACTGAAAAATTGACGATGACTGCGCCTAATCTGGATATTTACATCATCCCGGATGCTTCTGCAGAGAACGGCTACGATTCAGGACGGAAGCTGTTCATCCGTCCGTTTCTGCCTTCTGTCCGCGATTTACTGATCACCGCAGGCATTTTGAGCTGCATCACGCTCGTCGGCTTTCTTTTTTTACAATTGGACTTTGCGCGCTATAACATTATTACGTTCTATATGCTGGGGGTGCTGTTCACCGCATTGTGTACCAGCGGTTACACCTGCGGTGTGCTGGGCTCCATTGCCAGTGTTGCGCTATACAATTTTTTCTTGACGGAACCGCGCCTGACATTCCATGCGTATGATCCCGGTTATCAGGTTACATTTGCCCTGATGCTGACCTCTGCAATCATTACCTGCACCCTGACAACGCGGCTGAAGGATCATGCAAAAATGTCTGCGCAGGCAGCGTTCCGTACAAAAATACTGTTTGATACAAATCAGCTTTTACAGAGAGCAAAAAGCGAGGAAGAAATCCTCTCTCAGACAGCGTCCCAGTTGATGAAGCTGCTGAACCGGAGCCTGATCGTTTACCCGGAACAAAACGGAGATCTTGGGTCAGAACAGGTTTTTGAGATGGATGGGGAAGTGCCGTGTAACATCTTTTCTGCACCGGAAGAACGGGATGCAGCAAACTGGACGTTTGCCAACAAAAAGCGTTCCGGCGCAGGCACGGATAGCTACCCGGATGCAAAGGGGCTTTATCTTGCACTTCGGACCGGAGGCGGCGTGTTTGGAGTGATCGGGATCGATCTGTCCGAAAAACCGCTGGATGCCTTTGAAAACAGTGTGCTGCTTTCCATTCTGGGCGAAGGTGCGCTGGCCATCGAAAACCGCAGAAACGCGCTGGAAAAAGAGCAAGCTGCATTGCAGGCAAGGAATGAAGAACTTCGGGCAAACCTGCTGCGCACGATCTCCCATGACCTGCGCACCCCGCTGACCTCCATTTCCGGCAATGCCAGCAATCTGCTTTCCAACGGAGAAACGCTGGATACAGAGACCCGGAACAAGATCTGCACCGATATTTTTGACGATGCGCAATGGCTGATCGGTCTGGTGGAAAATCTGCTTTCCATCACCCGCATTGAAGATGGGCGGATGAATCTGCAGATCTCGCCGCAGCTGATGGACGAAATGATCGAAGAAGCTCTGCATCATGTCAACCGGAAAAGCTGCGAACACACCATCACAACACAATATGGGGACGAGATCCTCCTGGTCAATGTGGATGCACGGCTGATCATGCAGGTCGTTGTCAATCTGGTGGATAACGCCATCAAATACACCCCCGTGGGCTCGGTCATTCAGATTTCGGCTTACCGGAAAGACCATCAGGTCGTAGTGGAAGTTGCAGATAACGGTTCCGGCATTCCGGATCGCGCAAAAGCACAGGTGTTCGAGATGTTTTATACCGGGCAGAGCCGCATCGCAGACAGCCACCGCAGCCTTGGACTGGGCTTGCCCCTCTGCCGTGCGATCCTGACGGCTCACGGCGGAACATTGACCCTGCGTGACAACATTCCCAATGGCAGTGTCTTTTCCTTTGCACTGCCGCAAAGCGAGGTGAACATTCATGAATAAGCCGACTATTCTGGTCGTAGAGGATGATGTTCCTGTACGGTGTCTGATCACAACGACCCTGAAAACCCACGGCTATAAATATCTGACTGCTTCCAATGGGGAAACGGCGATCATGATGACTACCAGCCACAATCCGGACATCATGCTGCTGGATCTTGGGCTGCCCGATATAGACGGCATCGAGGTCATCCGCAGCGTCCGCACATGGTCGAACCTGCCCATCATCGTCCTAAGTGCCCGGAGCGAAGATTCTGATAAGATCGAGGCACTGGACAACGGCGCAGACGATTATCTGACAAAGCCGTTTTCCGTGGATGAGCTGCTGGCAAGACTGCGTGTAACGCAGCGCCGATTGAATCTGCTGGCTTCTGACGGCATAAACAGTCCGGTTTTTGTCAATGGTCCTTTGAAGATCGACTTCTCGGCAGGCTGCGTCTGGCTGAGCGAGAATGAATTGCATTTGACCCCCATCGAGTACAAACTGCTGTGTGTGCTGGCGCATAATGTGGGCAAAGTGCTGACGCATACCTCCCTCACGCAGAAAGTATGGGGCAGTACGCAGGAAAATGACATTGCTTCCTTGCGTGTTTATATGGCATCCCTGCGCAAAAAATTGGAACGATACCCGGATGCGCCGCATCTGATCCAGACCCATGTTGGTGTCGGATACCGGATGCTGCGCGCGGAAAATGATGAAGCATCGTAAAAAACAGGGTGCAACCCTGAATAGGACGCACCCTGCCAAAAGCCACAGACGATAGCGATATGTACAACAGGGAGTTCCCCAGTGGGAACTTCCTGTTTTTCGTTGTTTGCATGATGAGCCTGTTCCGCTCTGCAATCTGCTTGCGGATGCTCGATTCCTCCGGGGCGGTTTTCTTGGCAGCAGTCGTGTGCTGGTTGTTGCCGTTTCCACAGGGCTTCCGATGTTCCACACTGTACTGTTTTCCAATGAGGAACTTTTTCTGTTCCGGGGTTAAATTGCGCCGTCCCAACTGGTTTTTGCAAATCCATGCAAGGACTTCTTCCCGGCTTTCAAAGGGGAGCGGCATCGTGGAGAAGGAGATTTCGGGATGTTCCTGAACGATTTCATAACGATTGTGTCCGTCAACAAGGGTGTTGTTCCACACGATCAAAGGAGAGAGCAGCTTGCCCTCTACCGCTGCGCTCAAAACTGTTTCTGGGTAATTGTTTCCGAATTGTTAAGGCGCAAAAATAAGTAGAGAGTTCCGCTGCTCGTGTATGTTGATCACCGTTTGCTCCGAACGAAGTTCCTACCCCTGTTTGTGCAGCGGCGTTGACGAAAAGTCGGTATCACGTCCGATCGACTCATGAAATTTTCAAGGTGCGTTACCTATAAAAGAAAAATACCGCCCATGCAACGCAGCGATGGATTTTGTCGGGTGAATCGGCGGCAAAATGAATCGGGTGTGTTGCGGGGCGGTAAGTTCTTTCGTGGACTTTTCCTCACGGAAGTGGTGGGTCTCACGGTGAGAACCACCACTTTTGCCAGCAGGATTTGGAATAAAGGGTATCGTGGAAGCATGGGTGCGTCAAGATGGTTTTGCAAAATTTATTGCGATAAAGTGGTAGAGGTAAGACTTTCCATGAATTCAGCAAATCAATTGCCGACCTTCAAAATCACATGAGCCTTTCCCACAGCGCATCCCCTACGGCAAGCATATCCGCGTCCACGCCTTCACTCAGACGTCGTGCCACATACCATTCTGCGCCGCTTTCACTCTGCGTTCCGGCAAGGGCGGTGTCCTCCAGCGGAACGGCAAAGTCGGCAACGCTTACCCGGTCGCCCTCCTGCGGGTCGGTGCCGTCCAGCCGACGGAAGCAGCCGTATTTCTGCTCCATCGCTGCCGGGTCATCCACGATGAAGATTATGCTTTCACACAGGTAAAAGTCTGAGTTGAGTTTGTCCTCGCTGGACTCCATCAGCTTGCGCAGGGAGGTGTCCTGTTCGTCGTAACCCAGTGCAAGCCAGATGCTTTTGACGTTGACCTTGATTTTTCCGTCCCCGTTCACATCATCGGCCACGGCTTCCAGCTTCGTTTCCAGCTCGGACAAAAACGCTGCATCCGGGTCCATGCGGCCCACGACGGCTACCGTGTAATCCGGTTTTACCTGTGTGATGCGGCTCCACACAAAATACCCCACCGCCAGCAGGGCAGCAGCGATCAGCACCACATAATACCAGTGGTAGTGCCACCAGTTGGCACGCTGCTGCGCCGGGGTCAGGGGAGGGGGCGTTTCTTGGATCAGGTCTTCGGGGGTGATATCCCGTTCGTAGCGGTAGGATGCCATGGCTGTGTCCTCGTTTCTCTGGTAAAATTTGCGTTGGTTCTATTATAACACAATTCCCGGACAGTGAAATACCGTCCGGGAATTTCTGCGTTTACGGCTCAGATGGACTGTCCATTGGTGGCGGCAACTTCACCGTACCAGAATGCGCTGTCTTTCGAGATGCGCTGCCCGGTGGCGTAATCCACATACACCAGACCGAACCGCTCCCGGTAGCCGCTGTGCCACTCGAAGTTGTCCAGCAGACTCCACTGGAAATATCCCCGCACATCTGCACCGGCATGGATGCCCTCCGACAGCTTTTCCAGATACCGTGCCAGAAAATCGATGCGGTCTGCATCGTGCACCTTGCCGTCCCGGTAGACCTTATCCGTACAGGACAAGCCGTTTTCGGTGATGAACATGGGCAGACCGTACCGCTCCTGCATCTGGCGGGGACCCCAGTTCAGGCATTCCGGCTCCACCGGCCAGTTCATGGCGGTATGGGCGTACCCGGCGGGGCGCTCTACATAGCTGGGACCGTTTTCGCCCATCTGCGCCGGGGCAGCGTTGTAGATGTTCAGCCCCACCATGTCCGGCTTGCCCAGAGGCAGGGCATCGTTGATGTACTGCGGCACAGCGGCGATGCTGGCGGCAAGTCTCGGTCCGCAGATGTCCGGCTCCGGCCAAGGGCCCAGACACACCGGGTCCAGTGCCATGGTGTGGGTGAAGGCCCAGTCGTCATCCGGGCAGGCGAAGGTCAGGACCCGGGCAGCGTCCACGTCTGTTTTTGCCTCCGACACCGGGTAGCAGATGCGGCCGGTGGAAACAAAGCCCACCTTGTTTTCCGGGTCTGCATGGCGCAGCTGCTTCATGATGGCATCCATGGTGTGCATTCCGCTTTCGCCCTCAAAGGCGAAGCTGTGCAGGGCGTTGCGGTAGCAGCCAAACTCGGCGTACAGCTTGTTGATGGCATCCAGCAGGGTCATGCCCTGCTTTGCGTACCATGCAGCGGCTTCACACACCAGCAGGGTAGCGTTGACGGCGTCCTTGTCCCGGACGTGGGCGCCGGACAGGTAGCCGTAGCTCTCCTCAAAGCCAAAGATGTAGCGGTCGGCTTCACCTGCAGCTTCCAGCAGACCGATCTGCTCGCCGATGAACTTGAAGCCGGTCAGGGTGCGGCGCAACTCCACGCCGTACTTTGCCGCCACCGGGGTGGCCATATCGGTGGAGACGATGGTGGTCACAGCCACCGGATGCTCCGGCATGGTGCCCAGTCCCCACCGTTTGTGTCAGGAGTTCTACACCGAGTGTGTATGCAATGTGCTCCGTCCCCGGGTCATCGTGGATTACGACCGGGAACCGTGGATCATGGACGCCGGCACGGTGCGTGTTACATTTGATCAGAATGTCCGGGCTGCTGTGGGCAGCTGGGAAATCTTCGACCCCACGCTTCCCACCCTGCCGGTGCTGGAACCGGGTAAACTGGTAATGGAAGTAAAATTTACAGAGTATCTGCCGCAGATCGTGCGGGACATCCTCCCGCCCCGTGCGCAGGAGCTGACTGCCGTTTCCAAGTATGTGCTGTGCTGCGATAAGACCGCATATCGGCACGGGTTTGAATACTGGAACGAAACCTGAGAGAAAAGGAATACAATGAACCATGAGCACAAAAGACTTTATCAAAAAATCTGTCCTGAATGCCTTTATCCAGTACGATGCGCCTAAGCTTGCGGTGGCGCTGCTGGCGGCGCTGGCGCTGGGCATCCTTATTTATCTGGTCTACCGCAAATTCTATACGGGCGTGGTCTACTCCCGCAGTTTTGCAGTTACGCTGGTGGGTATGTGCGTGCTCACCTGCATGGTCACGCTGGCCATCAGTACCAACGTGGTCATCTCCCTTGGTATGGTGGGTGCATTGTCCATCGTCCGCTTCCGCACCGCAGTCAAGGACCCGCTGGATCTGCTGTATCTGTTCTGGTCTATCACTACGGGCATCACGGCGGGTGCCGGAATGTATGCACTGGGGCTGGTCACGGCAGCTGTCATGATCGTTATGATTTACCTGTTCTCCCACTGGCAGGCCAAAGGCCGGGTGTACATTGCGGTGATCCACTATGTGGGGACCGAGGCCGGAGACGACATCGTCTGGGCGCTGGGGCGCATCAAGTATGCGGTCAAATCCAAGACCATGCGGGGCGAAAACACCGAGATGGCAGTAGAGGTATTCTGCAAAGATCCCAATATGGAATTTGCAGACCGTATCCGCGCAGTAAAGGGGGTGCAGGATGTCACCCTCATCCAGTATAACGGGGAGTATCATGGGTAAAATTTCAAGGATC
>OGHA01000556.1_pt1 | contig 20785 bp, 13 predicted proteins | sample 1571361 | NCBI WGS metagenome assembly OGHA01 (sample SAMEA2581970, study PRJEB24529) | metagenome | biome: Human gut stool | place: China | collected 2011 | reverse complement strand
TCAGAAGATTATGTATGGGAGGAAATAGCCTCTTGGGGTGACGCTGTACGTGTAATGTATGGAATGCGCACAAGCCGTTTGGGAGTTTTGGGGCATTACTATTGTGGTATGCTAGATGTATATACTGATCTTATGAAGCAGAGTGCAGTGTTTGGTACTCATATAGAGTTACTAGAGATGTGTGAGCTAAAAGCTTATAGAGAGGAAGTTAGCGATGGGAAACTGAAGCGAAAACTGGACGAATTTTATGATAAGTTTAATGTGGAAGCATCATGTAGTTCGGAGGAGCTAGTGAGGGCTGCACGTACTTCTGTGGCTTTGGATAAATTAGTGAATGTGCATCAACTGGGAGCGATGGCTTATTATTACGAAGGATTCTGTGGGAATGATTATGAGAATATTGTAACTTCTGTTATTGCAGGTAATACGTTGTTGACGGGATATGGAATACCTGTTGCCGGAGAATGTGAAGTGAAAAATGCACAGGCGATGAAAATTATGTCACTATTAAAAGCTGGTGGTTCTTTCTCTGAATTTTATGCAATGGATTTTAAGGATGATATTGTATTACTAGGACATGATGGCCCGGCACATTTTGCAATCGCCGAAGAGAAAGTGAAATTAGTGCCTCTTCCATTATATCACGGTAAACCGGGTAAAGGTCTGTCCATCCAGATGAGTGTTAAACCAGGTGATGTTACACTTTTGTCGGTATGTGAGGGAAGAGACGGAGTCTTTCTACTTGCTGCTGAGGGGGAGGCTGTACAAGGAGAAACTCTACATATTGGCAATACAAATAGTCGTTATCGCTTTCCGTGTGGTGCTCGTCGGTTTATGGATCAATGGAGTAAAGCGGGACCTTCACATCATTGTGCGATTGGCATTGGACATAAAGTCTCTGAACTGAAGAAACTGGCATTTCTTCTGGATATTCCAATAATAGTAGTTGAATAATGCTTTAAAACTCTTTTTATGGAAAAGTTAAAGTATTCTCTTTTGTTTATGATTTCAATTCTGGCTATTTCCAATAGATGGGTGTCGGCAAATGAGATCGACAACGAAAGGAACCGTATATACAATAGTTTTTATAGTGGGAAATATAATAATCGAATCGCTTTTCCTATAGGGGGAATTGGTACAGGTATGTATTGTCTGGAAGGAACAGGCTATATATCTCATATGTCAGTATGGCATCGACCGGAAGTTTTTCATGAACCGGGAATGTTTGCTGCTCTGTATGTGAAGGGGGTATGTAATGGGGCTAAGGTACTTGAAGGACCTGTATCTGATTGGAGAAAATTTGGAATGCCCAATTACGGAACAGGAGGTAGTATGGGATCAATATTAGGACTTCCCCGTTTTGATACAGTCGAATTTGAAGCACGTTTTCCGTTTGCCAAGGTTTCATTAACAGATAAAGATATCCCCGTTAAGGTAACCATTTTGGGGTGGAGTCCTTTTATTCCGGGTGATCCGGATAATTCCAGTTTACCGGTAGGAGGATTGGAATATAGTTTAGAGAATACTAGTAAAGAGGTTCAGGAAACTATTTTCTCCTACCATGCTCGTAACTTTCTGAGTTGGGGTAAAGGATTGGATGCTATAAAAACGATGCCTCATGGGTTTATCCTTTCACAGTCAGGTACAGAAACGGAGCCTCATTTGCAGGGTGATTTTGCTATCTTTACGGATCAGGATTCTTTAAAGATCAATTATTGTTGGTTTCGTGGAGGATGGTTTGATAGTCTTACGATGGTTTGGAACGCTATTGAGACAGGTTTAATGCCACAATCTCCAGCAATAGAGAAAGGTGCACCAGGAGCTTCTATGTTTGTCCCGGTAACATTGATGCCAGGGGAAAAGAAAACAATCAGAATTTATACGGCATGGTATGTTCCTAACTCGACTTTAAGGCTTGGAGAGGAACCGGAAGACTGGAATGACAATAATGTTGACTCCGCAAGACTAGCTGTAGAAAAGGCAGATAAGGGTAATTATAAACCTTGGTATAGTAGCCGCTTTACAGGAGTGAATGAGGTTATTGATTATTTTCTGTCTCATTATAAGATTTTGCGCAATCAGACGGAAAGGTTCACAGACTCTTTTTATCGTTCTACCTTACCGCCTGAAGTGATTGAAGCTGTTTCTGCTAACTTAAGTATTTTAAAGTCTCCAACAGTGATGCGGCAATATGACGGACGCTTATGGACTTGGGAAGGATGTGCCGATAATTGGGGCTCGTGTCATGGCTCATGTACTCATGTCTGGAATTATGCACAAGCTATTCCACACTTATTTCCTTCCTTGGAACGTTCGTTAAGGCATACAGAATTTGAAGAAGGGCAAGATTTGAAAGGCCATCAAGTGTTTCGTGCCAATTTACCGATTCGTCCTACCCGGCACGACTTTCACTCAGCTGCTGACGGGCAATTGGGAGGTATAATGAAAGTATATCGTGAGTGGAGAATTTCAGGTGATAATGAGTTCCTTATCTCTATGTATCCAAAAGTAAAAAAGAGTTTGGACTACTGTATCTCAACTTGGGATCCTCGTAGGGTAGGAAGTATTGAAGAACCACACCATAATACTTATGATATTGAGTTCTGGGGACCGGATGGTATGCATAATAGTTTCTATTATGGAGCTTTATCAGCTTTCATTCGTATGAGTGAGTTTCTTGATAAAGACGTTACTGAATATAAGAAACTATTGAAAAAAGGACGAGAATTTACTGAAACAGGCTTGTTTAATGGTGAGTATTTTATCCAAAAGATGGAGTGGAGGGGATTGAATGCAAAAGATCCGACTGTTGCACAAAGTTTCCATAGTTCTTATTCTCCCGAAGCAAAAGAAATACTGGAGAAGGAAGGTCCTAAGTATCAGTATGGGAACGGTTGTCTGTCTGATGGAGTTTTGGGGTCGTGGCTCTCCCGAATGTGTGGGATGGAAGAAACTCTGAATACAGAAAAAGTGAAGAGCCATTTATGATCAGTACATCGATATAATTTTAAAAAAGATCTGACTGATCACGCCAATCCTCAGCGTTCCCCTTACGCTTTAGGCAAAGAAGGAGGCTTATTATTAGGAAGTTGGCCTAAAGGGGGCAAGTTGTCATTACCTTTTGTCTATAGTAATGAAGTCTGGACAGGAATAGAATATCAAGTAGCTTCACATTTGATGCTACAGGGAGAGGTAGAAAAAGGCCTTGAGATCGTACGTGCCTGTAGGCAACGTTATGATGGAAGCGTCCGTAACCCTTTTAATGAGTATGAGTGTGGACATTGGTACGGACGAGCGTTATCCAGTTATGGCTTACTTCAAGGATTGACAGGAGTCCGATATGATGCTGTAGATAAAACACTGTATATTAATTCAAAGATAGGAGACTTTATTAGCTTTATCAGTACGGAGTCTGGATTTGGTAATGTAGAACTTCGTTCCGGAAAACCTTTTGTAAAAGTAGTATCCGGTCATATAGAGGTCGACAGATTTGTCGTATCAGGGAAAGTAGTTGAATAATCAACAATAAGATAATAACTAAATTTTTAAGTGATAACTAAATACTATAATATTATGGATAGAAGAACTTTTCTTAAATCTGCGAGTATGAAAGGTACTGCCATTGTTACAGCTTCTGCTGTGGGTACTGAAATGCTTCATGCAGCGGAGAGCATAGGGGTTTCTGATGTTGCATCAGGAAAACAGAATGCCCCAAAAGCGAAACGGTTACCGGAAGATTTACAAGAGCTTGTAAAAGATAGTTCTTTGTTGAGAAAACCTGATAACCTGACAGTTGCCTGCTATACTTTTCCGAATTATCATGCTTCTGCTTTACATGATAAGATTTACGGACCGGGCTGGACAGAATATAATTTGGTGAGAAGCGCCCGTCCTTGGTTCCAGGGGCATGCTCAGCCTAGAGGTCCATTGCTTGGGGAGATGGATGAAAGTAAGCCAGGTACTTGGGAAAAATATAATGAGCTGTGCAAGCAAAGTGGTATTGATGTGCTGATTTGGGATTGGTACTGGTATAATAATGAGCCATGTTTGCATGAAGCTCTTGAGAATGGCTTTTTGAGAGCTTCAAACCGTAATGATGTGAAGTTTGCCTGTATGTGGACCAACCACCCTTGGTATGTATTGTATCCAACTTTGTTACCTAATGGATATAAAGCTTATCCTCCAAGTTTTGCACCGGCAGATGGTAGTTTGAAAGAGTGCTGGCAGAGTTTGTCCTATATCATTTGCAGATATTCTCGTTTGGAAAATTATTGGAGGATTGATGACAAGCCTGTGGTATGTATTTGGGACCCTAATCGTTTGGAGAAGAATATTGGGGTTGACGGGGTTAAACAGTTGTTTGCTGAATTAACGGAATTTGCCCGTAAGTTGGGACATAAAGGGTTACATTTCCATTCTTCAGGTTTTTATTCTCCTAATTCGAAAGAGGTTGGTTATAATACTGCCGGTTCTTACAATCCGTTTACTTGGGTAGCTGATAATTACCAGCCCAAGAATATCGAACTGCCGGATTATGGAGTGGCTGCTGCTGATGTGGCTTTCAAATTATGGCCTAAACATCATGATGACTTTGCCATACCGTATCTTCCATCTCTTTCGCCAGGGTGGGACTCTACTCCCAGATATATTCCGCCGGTGAGCAGACCGGATCAACCCAATCGCGATGCATGGCCTAATTGCGTTATTTTGGATAATGAAAATCCTGCATCTTTCAAAGCACTTGTTCAGTCGGCTTTTGCGTATTTGAATAAGCATAAGGATGTTCCTCCGATCCTCACGATTACCTTCTGTAATGAATGGACCGAAGGACATTACTTATTGCCGGATAACCGATTTGGATATGGGATGCTTGATGCGCTTGCTGAAGCGTTGGGAAAGTCTGATAACCATCAGATACATGGATTTTTTTAATATTGAATTTGTTGAACTTTAAATAAGAAAGAAAATGAAAAACCAGTTTGTTAAACGTATTAGTCAGTTATTGTTTTTATTGTTGATAATAGGTGTATTGCCTGTTTATGCACAGAAAAAAAGTAAAGAGAAGATTTATCGTTTGCCTGATGATCTTGCAACATTGGCAGGTGATCCTGCTTTGTTAAAGAAACCGGAAGGATTAACGGTGGCTGCTTATGCTTTTCCTAATTATCATGCTTCGGCTTTGCATAATAAAATATATTCTCAGGGCTGGACTGAATATAATTTGATTCGTAGCGCCCGTCCTTGGTTTGAAGGGCATCAACAGCCACGTACGCCCTTGTTAGGGGAGCTTGATGAGAGTAAGCCTTCTACTTGGGAGACATATAACAAGCTTTGCAAACAAAGTGGCATTGATGTTTTGATTTGGGATTGGTATTGGTATGATGGTAAACCATGTCTGCATGAAGCATTGGAAAATGGTTTTCTGGAAGCTAGTAATACAAAAGACGTAAAGTTTGCTTGTATGTGGACCAATCATCCTTGGTATGTATTGTATCCAACGAAGCGTACTGATGGAAGTAATGCTTATCCTCCAAGTTTTGATGCTCCCGATTTCTCTAAAGAAGAGTGTTGGAAAAGTCTTTCTTATATGATTTCACGCTATTGCCATTTGGAGAATTATTGGAGAATTGATGATAAGCCGGTGATTTGTATTTGGGATGCACGGCGTTTGGAATCTAAATTGGGAATAGCAGGAGTGAAACAGTTATTTGCGGAGTTGACGGATTATGCAAAAAAACTGGGACATAAAGGTTTGCATTTTCATGTGACAGGTTTCAGTTGTGGAAATATGAAAGAAGAGGGATATGATACTGTAGGCTCTTATAATCCGATGGATTGGATTGCAGGCCGCTTCCAACCCAAAGAAATCGAATTGCCGGATTATGGAACAGTGGCAGCTGATGTGGCTTTTAAGTTATGGGATGAACATCATGGTCAGTTTGATATTCCTTATGTTCCGGCTGTAGCTCCGGGATGGGATTCTACTCCAAGATATATAGCTCCGGCGAGTCGTCCGGCAAAAGCAGACCGTAGTCAATGGCCGGGTTGCACTATTTTTAAGAATGAGAATCCAGCCTCTTTCAAGGCTTTTGTTCAATCGTCTTTTGTGTATTTGAACAAACATCCAGAAGTTCCACGAATTCTGACCATTGCTTGTTTTAATGAATGGTCTGAAGGACACTATTTATTGCCGGACAATCGTTTTGGTTATGGTATGCTTGATGCTTTAGGGGAAGCCTTAGGTAAAGAAGGAAATCACGAAAAGCACGGGAAATAATTTGTTAAACGTTAAATCTGAGAACTTATGTTTACTATGACAAACTTTGCAAAGAGAGGACGGTTGTCAATCTCTTGGAGGGCATGTGTCCTGTTAGTTGGTCTTTGTTGTCCTTTTCCTGTAGTTTCTTCTTATGCAACAGACAGTATAACAGAGATTCAGCAAAATAAGACAAAGAAATTTAGAGGTAATGTATTGGATGAGGCAGGAGCACCGGTAACAGGTGCTACTGTCCAGATACAAGGGAAAGCTGGCGGTGTCATAACTGATATAGATGGTAATTTCACGATCGAAGTTGGCGAGAGTGATGTTTTGCAAATAACCTTTATAGGTTTGGAGACTCAATTGGTTTCCGTTAGAGGAAAAGCGTCTATGAAGATTGTGATGAAAGAATTACGGGATGAGCTGGAAGAAGTGACAGTAGTAGCTTTTGCTAAGCAAAAAAAAGAGAGTGTAATCGGTTCTATTCAGACTGTAAAACCCGCGGAACTGAAAACACCAAGCAGTAATCTGACCACTTCTTTGGCTGGACGTATGGCAGGTGTGATAGCCTATCAACGTAGTGGTGAACCAGGGAAAGACAATGCTAATTTCTTTATACGTGGTGTAACGACGTTTGGTTATAAAAAAGACCCATTGATTTTGCTTGATAATGTAGAAGTATCATCAGATGACTTGGCGCGAGTACAGCCCGATGACATTGCTAGTTTCTCTGTGTTGAAAGATGCGACATCTACAGCGTTATATGGAGCACGTGGTGCAAATGGAGTTATCTTGGTAACAACAAAAGAAGGAAAGGAAGGAAAAGCTCAGGTGTCGGTTCGTGTGGAAAATTCATTTTCAGCTCCGACGAAGATGATTGATATTGCTGATCCTATTTCATATATGAGATTAAACAATGAAGCCGTTCTGACACGTGATCCTCAAGGAGTCATTCCTTATCCGGAATCTAAAATTGCTAATACTATGGCTCCCAATAGGAATCCGTATGTTTACCCGACCGTGGACTGGATGAAAGAGATGTTTAAAGATTATACTGTTAATCAGCGGGTAAACTTCAATGTAAGAGGTGGTGGTAGTGTGGCAACTTATTATCTGGCGGGCACATTTAGTAATGACACAGGATTACTTAAGAATGATGGATTGAATAACTTTAATTCGAACATTAGCCTGAAGAAGTATAATATCTTATCAACTTTTAATATTCATCTGACAAAGACAACAGAAGTGAAGGTGCGTTTTCAGGCTGATTTTGATGATTATCGTGGTCCTGTTGACGGAGGTAATATCTTATTTGATCATGCTATACACGCAAGTCCGGTTGATTTCCCTAAATATTATTTGCCTGATTTACAAAATCAAGGGGTAGGACATCCGCTTTTCGGTAACGTGGAGGGAGCTAATCATATCAATCCTTATGCAATTATGACTAGTGGGTATAAGGATTATAGTCGTACCAACATTTCTGCACAAGCAGAAATTGAGCAGAATTTGGACTTTATAACAGAGGGGTTGACTGTACAAGGGCATTTTAGTACAGTGAGACGTTCTTATTTTGATGTTTCCCGCTCTTATACTCCGTATTACTATAAAATAGGTTTTTATGATAAAGAGTCGGATAACTATGTATTACAAGCACTAAATCCTGATAGCGGAACTGAATATCTGGGCTATAGTGAAGGACCGAAAGATGTCTATACGCAAATATATATGCAGGCTAAAGCCAATTATGCCCGGAAGTTTGGCTTGCACGATGTAGGAGCTTTGTTGGTATATCAAAGGAAAGAAGAACTCTTGGGGAATGCCGGTAGTGTTATAAAATCATTGCCTAAAAGAAATCAGGGAATATCTGGTCGAATGTCTTATGGTTATGATAGCCGTTATTTTGCAGAATTCAACTTTGGATACAATGGTTCCGAACGATTCGCTCAGAATGAAAGATATGGTTTTTTCCCTTCTATAGGAGGTGCATGGATGCTCTCTAATGAGGCTTTTTGGAGACCGATAGAGAAAGTGGCAAATAAGTTGAAGCTAAAGGTAACTTATGGTCTTGTCGGTAATGATGCAATAGGAAGTGATTCGGATCGATTTTTCTACTTGTCTAATATGAATATGAACTCTTCCGGTAGAGGCCAGGTTTTTGGAACCAACTGGGGAAATTATAAAGATGGAATTTCCACGGTACGTTACCCCAATGAGTTTATAACATGGGAAGTTGCAAAGAAGCTGAATATTGGTTTTGAACTAGGCTTGTTCAATAGTTTGGATGTACAATTTGACTATTTCCGTGAAGACCGTTCTAAAATCCTAATGGACAGAAGTTTTATTCCTACTACAATGGGTTTGGAGGCTAGTGTACGTGCAAATGTGGGTGAAGCTGCATCTCATGGAGTAGACTTGTCGGTGAATTATAACCATTGGTTTAATAATAAGATTTGGTTGCAGGGTTATGGTAATTTCACTTATGCGACAAGTGAATTTAAAGTGGCTGATGAACCGGATTATGCTGCTGCCGGATTACCATGGAGGTCAAGAGTCGGTTACAGTTTGAGCCAACAATGGGGATATATTGCAGAGCGACTTTTTGTAGATGAGGCAGATATTGCAAACTCTCCGGTACAAAGTTTTGGGACATATTTGCCTGGTGATATCAAGTATAAGGATATAAATAAAGATGGAAAGATATCTGATGCTGACTTAGTTCCTATCGGTTATCCTACAACGCCTGAGATTACGTATGGTTTTGGGTTGTCAATGGGATTTAAGAATTGGGACATATCTTGTTTCTTCCAAGGATCTGCAAGATCTAGTTTCTTTATAGATTCGGAGCAGATAGCACCATTCAATAACCCTCCGTCAACGACAGGCTCTTATACTCGGAAGACAGCATTATTTCAGGCGATAGCTGACAGCTATTGGTCAGAAGAACATCGTGATATTTATGCATTTTGGCCGCGTCTTTCTACTGAATCGATAAAGAATAATACTCAGGTGAGTACTTGGTGGATGCGTGATGGTTCTTTCATGCGCCTGAAATCATTAGAGCTAGGGTATAGCTTTCCACAACAAATGATAAAGAAGATTCATTTGACTAAATTGCGTTTGTATGCGAATGGAACCAATTTATTGACCTTCAGTAAATTTAAACTTTGGGATCCGGAGATGGGCGGATTAGGAGTCGGATATCCCAATCAGCGTGTTATTAATTTAGGTATACAAGTTGACTTTTAAAGAATAATAATATGAAAACTAAGAAGATATTTAATTTCCTGCTACTCTTAGGTTTCTTGTCTGGATGTGATTATCTTGATATTGTTCCAGATAATCTGCCGACTTTAGAGATGGCTTTTAATAACAAGAGTTCTGCTGAAAGATTTCTGTTCACTTGCTACTCTTTTGTTCCGGAACATGGTAAGATTGGAACTGATCCGGGGATGGATGTAGGTGATGAAGTGTGGTATTATAGTGATAATTCTGCCGACTATTCACATAAAACGACTTTTTGGAAAGCCAAAGGCATGCAAAATTCCAATGAACCTTTGGTCGATTATTGGAATGGAGCACAATGGGGAAAAGCCATGTTTGTAGGGATACGTGATTGTAATGTTTTTATCGAAAACATAGATAAGGTTCCTGATCTTTCGGCTTATGATAAAGAAACATGGAAGGCAGAAGCCAAGGTCCTGAAAGCCTTCTATCATTTTTGGATGATGAGAATGTATGGTCCTATCCCAATTATAAAAGAAAACATCCCGGTGTCGGCGGGGGAGGGTGAAGTGAGAGTCGTTCGCCATAAAATAGATGATATTTTGACTTATATTGTTTCTCTGATAGATGAGTCTGTCGAATATTTGCCATTGAATATTCAGAATGAAGCAGCAGAAATGGGGAGAATAACTCGTCCGGCTGCTAAGGCTATTAAGGCTAAGATATTAGCATTTGCAGCGAGCCCGTTTTTTAATGGAAATCTGGATTATGCAAACTTCAAGAATGCTGAAGGTGAACCATTCTTTAATCAGGTATATGATAATGAGAAATGGACAAAAGCTGCGGATGCCTGTTTGGAGGCCATTCAATGTGCGGAGGAAGCGGGACATGGACTTTATGAGTTCGTAAATATGTCTTCTACCCAATTGAGTGATGAAACAATTCTTTCATTAAGTAATCGTTGCAAGGTTACCGAGCGTTGGAATAAAGAACTTGTTTGGGGGTGTGGACAATCGGGTATAAGAGATTTGCAGGTACTTTGTCAGCCTTGGTTAGAGTCTAATTACTCTTCTGACGACCGATATCATAATGCCCGAAATGGAACATTTGCACCCACTTTGGCTGTGGCTGAAACTTTTTATACTAAGAATGGTGTACCAATGGATGAAGACAAAAATTATGATTATAGTAAGCGATATACTACTCAAGTAGCAACAGAAGCCGATAAGTATTATATTCAACCGGGCTATACGACTGCAAAACTACACTTTGATAGAGAACCTCGCTTTTATGCAACACTAGGTTTCGATGGTTCCAGTTGGTATGGTATTGGTAAGATGGATGATAATGATATGTGGTATCTTCAGGCAAAAGCCAAACAGGCTTCAGGAAAGCGTGGAAATACTTTGTATTCAATCACTGGATATTTTGCAAAGAAGCTGGTACGTTATCAGAATGCGATGGTTCCTGCAAGCATACAGATTGAGACATATCCTTTCCCGATAATACGGTTGGCAGATTTATATCTGTTGTATGCCGAAGCTTTGAATGAGGCTAAGAAAGAAGAAGGCACAGTGCCTGAGGATTGCTATACTTACATTGACAAAGTGAGAGCAAGAGCCGGGCTAAAGGGTGTAAAAGATTCATGGCGTTTATATGCGAATGATGCCAATAAACCCAATACTTATGAAGGCTTTCAGACTATTGTGCGCAAGGAAAGGATGATTGAGTTGGCATTGGAAGGGCAGCGTTTTTGGGATATAAGACGCTGGAATCTGGCTAATCAATACTTTAATAAGTCTTTGCAAGGATGGGATATTAATCAATCTGAAACAAACGAATACTATAAGCTGAATACTTATTTTATTCGTAACTATGAAGATCGTGAAAATCTTTGGCCCTTAAAAGATTATGACTGCATTGTGAATCCTAAATTAGTTCAAAATCCTGGTTGGTAAAAATGAATATTATGAAATCATATATAATGGTATTGCATCTTGTCTTGATATTCTTATCAATCGGATGCAAAGAAGACGATAACATAAGACCCTTTGGGAAAGATGTGGAAGCTGGTGCTCCTGGTGTAGTATCAGAGATTAAAGTGAAAAATATTCCGGGTGGAGCGGTTATATCTTATCAACTACCAGAGAATCCGGATATGATGTATGTGAGAGCCCGTTATAAAGTTGGTCAGGGGAAAGAAATGGAGGCTAGAGCTTCAGTCTATGCAAATGAATTGACTGTCAATGGATTTGGAGATATGAATGAACATGAAGTTGAATTGTCTTGTGTGGACCGGATGGAAAATGAGGGGGCTACGACTGTTGCAGTAGTAACTCCATTGAAGCCTTCTGTTCTGACTACTTTTGAATCTTTGGAAGTAAATGCTACATTTGGTGGGGTATATGTAAATTTCAAAAATCCAGAAAAAGCGAGTCTTTCTATTCATGTTGTAACTACTGATTCGTTAAATCAGCCTTATGAAGCTCATGTACAATATACACAGGCAGAGAAAGGACCTTTTTATGTTCGTGGATTTAAAGCGGAAGAAAGGATGTTTGATATTTATGTAGTTGATCGTTGGGGGAATAGTTCGGATACTTTATATAATGTTTTAACTCCTTACGAGGAAACCCGATTAAATAAAAAACTTTTCTATCCATACATATTGCCGAATGATGTAGCATGTAATGCGTGGGGAGGAAACTTAGCTTATGCATGGAATGACGATTATACTCCTGCCCTTTTTGTACATAGTCCGGGTGGAGATACATTCCCGATGTGGTTTACTTTTGATATGGGAGTCACTGCGAAACTGAGCAGGTATAAATTCTATCATCTTTTTATGGAGGAACATGCTTTCCAGCGTGGTAATCTAAAGACTTGGGAAGTTTGGGGAAGAACAGATACGCCTCCTGCTGACGGAAGTTGGGATGGATGGACTAAATTGATGGATTGTGAGTCTTATAAACCGTCTGGACTACCTGTTGGGCAGCATACGGCAGAAGACTGGGAATATTTGCAAGCAGGTGAGGATTTCGAATTTCCGGCAGAAGCTCCTCCGGTGAGATATATCCGTTTCAAGGTTCTTGAAACATGGGGAGGTATGGACTTTATACACTTTACAGAATTTACCTTCTGGGGCAATGTAATATCTAACAATTAAAAGAGCTGAATATGAAATATTTATATAAGATAGGATTAATACTTAGTGTTGTATTGACTGCCGGGGCTTGCTCCGGTCAGTTGGACACGATCCAAGAGTATCTGGATGCCGGTGAAACTATCTATGCGGCAAAAATGGATTCTGTTGACATACGTCCTGGATATAATCGGGTAGAAGTAACGGGATTACTTAAATATGGTATGGATACAGAAAGGTGCGTTATTCATTGGACACCGGACAATGACTCTTTAGTAGTGCCTGTTAAGCGGATAGATCCGGTAGATACTTTTCGTGTTTTTATAGAGAATTTACCTGAAGGTACTTATCAATTTGAGATTGTTACCTATAACAAAAGTGGGTATCGTTCTATTTCAACCTCAAAAGGAAGTAAAACTTATGGTGATCGGTACATAAGTTCTTTACGGGTACGTTCTTTGTTGAGTACAGAGGTTGAAGGGGAAAATCTGTTATTAAATTTTTCCTCAGAAATGGCTGAAGCATTGGCAACTAAAGTGTTTTATCTGAATAGTGCCGGCGAGAAGCAGGAACAAGAGGTGGCAAGAGGAGATAATCAGATTAAGATTACTGATTGGAAGCCGCGGGGAGCCTATGAAGTCAAAACATATTATATTCCGGAGGTGAATGCAGTAGATACTTTCTCTGTTTCTTCAACGGGGGTATTCCCAGAAAAAATAGTTGAAATGGATAAAAGTACATTCCGTGAAATAATACTGGATAATGATATCCGATTGAACGCTTGGGGAGGAGCATTATGGAAAGCATGGGATAATGCATACGAAAATACAAACTATGCGCATAGTGATAATACAAATCCGATAGTTTTTCCTGCTTGGTTTACTTTCGATTTAGGAGAGACAGCTCTTTTAAAGCGTTTTGACTTGTTTTCGGTTGTTCGTGATGATTTGAATTATAATGGAGGAAATATGAAAAGCTGGGAAATCTGGGGTAGAGAAGATGAACCGGTAAACTCTTCTTGGGATGGATGGACTAAGCTGATGACTTGTAATTCTTTCAAGTCTTCTGGCAAGCCTGTCGGCGAGAATACGGATGAAGACAATGCTTATATAGCAAAAGGAGAAAAGTTTGATTTCCCATCAGGTATTCCGGAGGTTCGCTATGTAAGAATTAAGGTTCTCGATTCATGGAGTGGACAGGGATATGTACAGTTCTCGGAATTTACATTTTATAAAAGTGAATAAAAATGAAACATCTACTTGCTGGTATTTTAGTATGTGTGATATGGGGACTTTGTTCTTGTCAGTCTGATGGTAAGGTGATCACCACTTCACCCATTTCTGCTGTTAACAGTGCCACTGGATAGGCTTATCCGGAGATAACCTGGAATCCTAAAACAGAAGAATGGATGATTTTTTATACATCACGTCGTCCTTTTAAAGATCAGTCTTCTTATGTAGGAACGCCTGTGGGCGTTGCTGTGTCCAAAGATTTTGTACATTGGAAATTTGCGGGATATTGCTCGTTCGATGGTGTAGGCGGTCAGCCGGATAGTGAGAAAACGTATTGGGCACCGGGTGTGATTGTGGAAGGTGATAGTGCTCATATGTTTGTGACTTTGAAAGATGACTCTACTCCAGTCTGGGGTGGACCTAGTAACATTGTTCATTTCTCGGCACCTTTGGAAGATATGATTTCAGGGTGGAGACGGGTAAATACAGTGGTGGATACTCCGATTTCTATTGATGCGACTGTTATAAAGAATGGTGATCGTTGGGATATGTGGTATCGTGATCGTCCGACAGAAGATACAGGCGGATTGTATTATGCACAAAGTAATGATTTGTATCATTGGACATTAAAGGGGCTTGCCAAAGGCGATATTAATAATGTCGAGGTGACGAAGCATACATATCAGGAGGGGGCTTATGCTTTTCAGTGGAAAGGTTATTTCTGGATAATAGCTGATCCTCATAAAGGATTGGCCGTATACCGTTCGAAAGATGCGGAGAACTGGGAATATCAAGGAATTGTCATGTATGAACCGGGTACTCGGTTCTTTGACAATACTCGCGCCCGGCATCCTAGTGTTATTATCAGAAATGATCGGGCATTCATTGTATACCATGTGCAACCCTTTTTAGGATATAATCCAAATACACACGAGGCTGGTGATGATGTTTACCAGAAACTGAGTTTCCTGCAGATGGCGGAATTAGAGTTTAAAGATGGAAAACTTATTTGTGACCGTAATAAGGTACTGTATAAATAAGATTGCAGGATATTGGATGTCATTATATTAGATATTATTTCTGTAAATGAGTAAATAGATTAAGTAAAGCGTGGAATATTCCCACATATTTCACGCTTTTACTATATAGATGTGTCAGATTAAAACAATATAGAGATGAAAAAACTGTTGTTAATAGAAATTTTCCTTACCATAAGGTTTACGCTTATGGCAGAAGATCCCGCTAAGACTTATAAGAACCCAGTTGTTAATTATAGTTTGCCCGATCCCAGTGTGATTAGGGCAGAGGATGGATACTTTTATTTGTATGCAACGGAAGATATCAGGAATTTACCGATTCACCGTTCTAAAGACTTGATCAAATGGGAGTCTGTCGGTACAGCTTTTACCGATGAAACACGTCCGACCTTTGAGCCAAAAGGGAATTTATGGGCACCTGATATTAACAAAATAGGAGACAAATATGTACTCTATTATTCGATGTCATGCTGGGGAGGTGAGTGGACCTGTGGAATAGGCGTAGCTACTGCCGACAAACCGGAAGGCCCTTTCGTAGATCATGGAATGATGTTTAGAAGTAATGAAATTGGAGTTCAGAATTCGATTGATCCATTTTATATAGAAGATGGAGGACGGAAATATCTGTTTTGGGGGAGTTTTCGCGGCATATATGGGATAGAGTTAACAGCCGACGGACTAAAAGTAAAATCTGGAGCCGACAAGAAACAGATAGCAGGAACCGCTTATGAGGGGACTTATATTCATAAAAAGAATGGATATTATTATCTGTTTGCTTCTACCGGAACTTGTTGTGAAGGATTGAAAAGTACGTATCAGACAGTAGTAGGGCGTTCTAGTTCATTGTGGGGACCTTATTTGGATAAACAGGGAAGGTCTATGCTCGATAATAACCATGTGGTATTGATTCATAAAAACAAAAGCTTTGTAGGCACAGGACATAATGCGGAACTAATAACTGATAAAGCAAATAATGACTGGATTTTATATCATGGAGTGAGTGTTTCCAATCCCCATGGGAGGGTTTTATTGTTAGATAGAGTTGATTGGAGAAAAGGGTGGCCTGTTGTGAAAAGTAGTTCTGCTTCTACAGAATCCCCCAAACCTAATTTTTAAAACGATTTCTTTTTAGATATTGACAGGAGAGATTAAATAGGTATTATTCCAATATAATTAGTCGTTTTTTTAGGCAGTTTGAACAGAATTTTTCTTTTATCGGTCAATTTGTGGCATTCTGAACAGATGATGTTTGCTAACTTTGCCTTCGTCATCAGAGATTTTATTTTGTAGAACAGACAGAATTAAGATAACAACAAAATTTAATACTAACAGAATCGGAGATTGATTACTACTGATTCGCATAATTTGATTTATATGAATTTAAAATGCTTACTTTGTGGAATAGCTATTTTGGTATGTGTCGGAACCGTAAAGGCTATTGACAATGTGTCGGAACGTGTATCCGCATCTATTTCTTTGAAAGTGCCGGGAAATGAGGCAAAACAGTACCCGTTGACTTTCCAGAAGACCAAAAACGACAAAAGCGCTTATCAGTTGGAAGCCTCTGAAAGAATTCCGTTGACAGTTTATCAAACAATAGAAGAAAAAGGCGGAAAATCGCAGATAACAGTATGTATCACTGCATTGGAGGATGTATATTTTAATTACAGTCAACAAGTGTCAACAGGGTTCCGCCATGATGACTGCCAGTTCTACATGCCCGGATTCTGGTATCGCCGTAATCTTCGTTCTCCAAAGTCGGCTCCCTCATTTCATACTTCGGATAGTTGGTTGGTGCGTGAAGATAGGTTAAGTACCCCTCTTACAGGTATCTACAGTGAGGGAACCAAACGTTTTATGACCGTAAACCGTATCGATCAGTTCGAGAATGACGCTTTGACTACTCATCGGGAGGGAGAGGTTATTCTTTCCGGTAAAACCTCCCTTGGTTTCACCGGCTTTGAGAATCGTAATGGCATAGCTACACTTTCTTTCGGTTTCCCCTATCAGGAAGCTCCTAAGAGCTATATTCGCAAGCTGACATTGGCCCCGCAGGTAAAGGCTTTTCAGTTGTTGAAAAAAGGTGAAACCGTTTTATTGAACTGGACTATTTTTGAAGATGCAGCCGAAGATTACTCGGATTTTATTCGTCATACTTGGGAATATTGTTACGATACTTATGCTCCAAAGCCTGTTGATACTCCTTATTCAATAGCGGACATGAAAAATACTCTTAGTTCTTTTTTCGTGAATAGCTTGGTGAGTAAACCGGAGTTGACTTACTATTCAGGGGTAGGCTTGCGGACAGATGACTGTAAAAGTAATGGAGAGGCGGAAGTAGGTTTTGTCGGACGTGTTCTTTTGAATGCATTCAATGCTTGGGAATATGGCTGGGAAAGCGATCGGGCAGAACTGAAGGAAAACAGCCTTAAAGTTTTTGACAGTTACTTGAAGAATGGTTTTACTGAGGCAGGATTCTTTAAGGAATTTGTGAATCTGGATCGTAACTTTGAGGAACCGGTTCATAGTATTCGCCGTCAATCAGAAGGAATCTATGCAATGCTTCATTTCCTGGCATACGAGAAAGAACAAGGACGTCGCCATTCGTAGTGGGAACAACGGATTAAGAAGAGGCTTGACATGTTTATGCAATTGCAGAATCAGGACGGTAGTTTTCCTCGTAAGTTCCGGGATGATTTTTCTATAGTCGATAAGAGCGGTGGTAGTACTCCTTCGGCTACTCTGCCATTAGTGATGGGATATAAGTATTTTAAAGATAAACGCTATCTGGATAGTGCCAAGAAGACAGCGGATTATCTGGAAAATGAACTGATTTCGAAAGCAGATTATTTCTCCTCTACACTTGATGCAAACTGTGAAGATAAGGAAGCATCGCTTTATGCTGCAACTGCTACTTACTATTTGGCATTGATAACCAAAGGAGAAGAGCATAAACATTATGCCGACCTGACGAAAAAAGCAGCATATTTTGCGTTGTCATGGTATTATTTGTGGGATGTACCTTTTGCTCCCGGTCAAATGTTGGGTGATATAGGACTGAAGACACGTGGATGGGGTAATGTGTCCGTAGAGAATAACCATATCGATGTGTTTATCTTTGAGTTTGCTTCCGTGCTTCAGTGGTTGTCTAAAGAATATAAAGAACCTCGTTTTGCAGACTTTGCGGAAGTGATTTCTACATCTATGCGGCAGTTATTGCCTCACGATGGCCATATGTGCGGCATTGCCAAAGTAGGTTATTATCCGGAAGTTGTTCAACATACGAACTGGGATTATGGAAGGAACGGGAAAGGATATTATAATGATATCTTTGCACCGGGATGGACGGTGGCCTCTTTGTGGGAGCTATTGACTCCGGGACGTGCCGAAAAGATGTTGGTTAAGTAATTCATCTAATCTGTATATTTAGAAATGATATATATGCTAAAGAAACGATTCTATATTCTACTGTTCTTCTGCCTGCTTCTTGGAGGAAATGTAAATAGCAGTACAGTGGATAAAGGTGATAACAATGCTCCGTTTGAAAACAAAAGTACGGAAACGGACTACTTGCCTATTGCTGATCCGTTTGTGATGCTTTACAACAATAAGTACTATGCTTATGGCACCGGAGGTACAGTGAGCGAGGGATTTGCCTGTTTTTCTTCTGATGATCTGAAAAACTGGAAACGTGAGGGGCAGGCTCTATCTGCAACCGATTCTTATGGTACATGGGGATTTTGGGCACCGGAGGTCTATTACGTTGAGTCTAAGAAGAAGTTTTATCTGTTCTATTCAGCAGAAGAACATATTTGCGTAGCGACTTCTACTACTCCTGAAGGTCCATTCCGACAAGAAGTAAAGCAGCCGATCTGGAGTGAGAAAAGCATTGATACTTCTTTGTTTATAGATGATGACGGTACTCCATATCTTTATTTCGTACGTTTTACAGATGGGAATGTGATATGGGTGGCTCAGATGACTGATGACTTGATGAGTATAAAGACAGAGACTTTGAATCAATGTATAAAAGCTGAAGTATCATGGGAACTTTTGCAAGGTAAAGTAGCGGAAGGACCTTCTCTTTTGAAAAAGAATGGCGTGTATTATCTGATTTATTCTGCTAATCATTATGAAAATAAAGGATATGGAGTTGGATATGCAACCTCAGATACTCCTATGGGGCCTTGGGTGAAGTATAGCAAGAATCCACTTTTGCAGGGTGATGCAGCTACCGGCTTAGTAGGTACAGGACATGGAGCGCCGTTCCAATGCAAAGATGGTAGTTGGAAGTATATATTTCATGCTCATTGGAGTGCTGCGGAGATACAACCTCGAACATCGTATATTAAGGATTTTGCCATTTCGGATCAGGGAGTGGTTACTATTAGTGGAACTGTAATTAAGCCGAGAGTTCTGAAGTAAAAGGATACCGGATAAATGAATATCATTTTTAATTTAAAACTAATACTATAATGAATAAAAATAATCGAATGAGCAAGAGGCTTTTGAACTATGTCATTGTCCTTTTGGTGTGCTTGATTAGTAGTTCGGAATCTTTTGCACAAGGCACAAAGTTTCAGGTCAAGGGAAATGTGACGGACGCTTCGAGAGAACCGATTGTTGGTGCTACAATCAAAGTGAAAGGTACTTCGCAAGGAGTTATAACCAATATTGATGGTGAATACTCTATCGATACTCGTAGCAACGCAATTTTGGAGTTCAGTTATATCGGATATGTGTCACAAGAAGTCCCTGTAAGTGGAAGTAAAATTATAAATGTGACTCTTCAGGAAGAAGTCAGTAAATTGGACGAAGTGGTGGTGGTAGGTTATGGAACGCAGAAAAAAATCAGTGTGACCGGTTCTGTGTCCAATGTCTCTACCAAAGAAATAGCCAAAATAGCTACTCCATCATTAAGCAATACTTTAGGCGGACAAATTCCGGGTATTGTGACTCGTCAGGCTACAGGCGAACCGGGATATGATCAAGCGAGCATTTATATCCGAGGTTTTGGAACATGGACAAATCGTAGCCCGTTGATATTGGTAGATGGTATTGAGCGTGATATGAATACGATTAATACTGAAGAAGTAGAAAGCATTTCTGTCTTGAAAGATGCTTCCGCTACGGCAGTATATGGTGTACGTGGTGCTAATGGTGTTATCTTGATTACTACTAAGCGTGGTCAATTGGGAAAGCCGAAAGTGACATTGCGTTCCGAATATGCAGTGCTTACCGGACTTCGTTATCCGGAGTATATTAATGCGGCGGAATATGCCGGTTTAATGAATGAGGCACGTGATAATGCAGGCGTTGCCAATATGGCTTATACGGATGAAGAAATTGAATTGTTCAGAAACGGTAGTAGCCCTTATCTTTATCCTAATGTGAACTGGGTGGACGAAGTTCTTAAGAAGAATACAACACAGAGCATTACAAATTTAAATATTACCGGTGGTACCGAAGTAGTACGCTATTTTGTAAATGTGGGTTATACAACGCAGAGTGGGCTTTATCGCGATAATGGCGATAATGCATATAGTACAAACAGTCGTGTAAACCGTTATAATTATCGTTCGCGTGTAGATGTAAATCTCACGAAAGATCTTTCAGTAGAATTAGGGGTTGGCGGTATTATTCAGAATCGTAATTTCCCAGGAAAGAGTCAATATGATATCTTTTATGCGATTCGTAATACTTCTCCTTTAGCATTTCCTGTAAAGAATCCGGATGGTACACCAGGTGCTTCACCGACTTATCTTGGTAATAATCCATGGGGTATGACTACACAGAGTGGTTATGAAACACAAAACTGGAATACATTGCAAGGTTCTTTTGCTGGGGCCGAATGCCGTGGATTCCGCGATGCAATGTGGAAATTAAAAAG
>OGHA01000527.1_pt1 | contig 21643 bp, 22 predicted proteins | sample 1571361 | NCBI WGS metagenome assembly OGHA01 (sample SAMEA2581970, study PRJEB24529) | metagenome | biome: Human gut stool | place: China | collected 2011 | reverse complement strand
CGGGCTGCGAGTTACAGAAGTACCTTTTGTGAAGTACCGGACGATTGAACTATTCACTTGTCAAGGAACATATGGAAGATTTCTGGACTTTGACGGACGAAAAACATCCTTCTACTTGGTAGCCGATGAAAAAGGCCATTTCGTAGCATTGCAAGCAATTTTGTAAACAAAACGTCATAATAGTCCGAGAATGGTCTTGAAAAAGATGCCCTACACTTGGTAGGCATCGAGAACGCCTGTTTCGTAGCATTGGTGAGAAACTTGTAATTGAATTGTAATTCTTGAGACCAAATCTCCGCTTTTGAAAAAATCCTCTCAATAGGTAGGCAACGAAAACAGCCCAAAGACAACCATCTTTTTGAGAATTAACAAAAAGGTCACAAATGACCGGCTTTCAAAGAGGCGCTTCTACTATTAACAGAAAAAGTGGCCTAAAATGGGGGGTGTTGGAGAAAATTTCTGCCTTAAAAGTACGCCTCTACTCACTAGCCAGCGAGAATAGCCAAAAGCCAGCAAAAAACAAATGAATTATGTACTTCTGCCACTGATTGCAACGGCATATCGGTGACAGAAAGATCGTTTAGAGCGATTCTTCGCGGTTTGGGGTGGTAGAAATCGTTTTGTAGTTGGACTTTTTCTGCTGAAGCTGCTCCAGCTGTTTCAGCACCGATTCCTTCTCCGGGGGCTTGCCGCCCGGTGTGGAAAGCTGCTGCTTATTCAGCACCATGTCGATATACTTGCGGATATTTTTCAGGGCAGAGACATCCGGCTGCAAGGTTTCCAGTTTGGTACGCAGTTCTGCGCTGCCGGATTGCAGCGCAGAAAATTCGGCATCCAATGCCGAAAAATCTACCGCTGTGCTGCCGTTCAGTTTCATCAGAGTGCGGACAGCTTTATTAAAGGTGTCCAGCTCCTCTTTGTGCTGGGCGGCATAAGCGTCCTTGGTCAACTTGAAGTTCTTCTTGATAAAGGTGTCGTGGATGGGCTTCAGCTTGGCATGGGCGGCGGCAGCATCCTTGATCTGGGCGATTGCCCGCATACGGTTTTCGTTCTGCTTCAACTGCCTACGGAGAGGGGCGGCGGTCTGGTTCAGGTTAGAAATTGCGGTATCCAGATCCTCGATGGTGTTCAGAGAATGGGCTTTCAGATAGTCCACCGCCCGTTTGACTTCCTCAAAGTCTCGGACAGTGCATTTCAGTTTTGCCTTGCCAGACCAATCGCTGCGCTGCTCGTTGCGGAGGTTGAAGTAATCCACCAGCAGGTCGGACAGCATTGGCTCCTTGGCTTGTTCCAGTGCATCCAAAAGAATCTGCTTCTTTTCATTCAGGTCTGCGATCCAGCGTTGCAGCCCACGAATCGCACTGCGGATGGACTGCATCAGGCTATTGGCGGCGCGAATATCCCGGTTCAGGTTGCCGAGAAAAGTTTCCACTCCACGCTTTTCCATCTGGTGTGCGGCGGGACCGAGATGCACGGTCGGTATCTGCTGGATGCCCTGTCGCTCAAAGGAGCGCAGGTCAACACGTTCCGGGCGGCCAGCCGCTTCCAAATAGCGGTTGGTAATGGTCTCCCAGCCATGCCGCCAGACCTCGGCATACTTCTGGTCGTTCCAGTCCACCGTGTTTTCCTTGTGGCACTTCCAGTTGCCGGAAGCGAGCCGGATGCGCTCACCGTTCTCGTCAAGGTCGTACACCTTTCTGGCTTTCGGGAGCCACTTGCCGTGTTCATCTATTGCCCGGAGCGTCAGCAGAATGTGAGCGTGTGGGTTTCCATCTCCCTTGTCGTGGATGGCAAAGTCGGCAATCATCCCTTTGGAAACAAACTGCTCCTGACAAAACTCTTTTATCATGGACAAATACTGCTCCTTCGGCACCTCCACCGGGAACGCCAGCACGATGCGCCGGGCAAGCTGGGAGTTCCACTGGTTCTCCACAGCTTCCACGGCGTTCCAAAGTGTTGCCCGGTCTGCATATCCGGGTGGCGCATGGGACGGCAGCATGATTTCGGCGTGGACAAGCTCTTTCTTCTTGTTGTAGAATTTCGTTTTCTGGTCGTACTCGCTGAACAGCCGTTCACCGCTCTGATAAGCGGCCCCAGCAACAGCGGACTGTCCTTGGCTGCGTTTTACGATGGAAATTTTGAAGTGCGGACACGGCATAGGCATCACCCCCAAACAAAAAGACCGCCCAGCAAGATTGCTCTTGTGAACGGTCTGGAATCGTATTCGGTTGTGCTCGCCGCCTTGGAGCGGAGTGCTGTGCGCTTCGGGGCAAGGCGGGAGCTGCAAAAGGATAGCGGCAAAGCAGCGCAAGGAAAATGCAATTTTCCTTGGGATGGAATCGGGCTGGCGCACAAACGCCAGCTTCGATTCCATCGAGCCGTCTGCAAGACCGCAATTTCACACAAAGGGGTCCCCGGAAAAGCATCGAAGATGATTTTATGGGGAAGAGGAGGAACTGCGGAGTGAATGAGCATTTGTGCTTTTTGCACAGATGCGAACGATACGCAGCAAGTGACGACGAGGTGTATAATTGCGCCCTTTATTCTAAAGGGTTTTGGACGTTGCTGCGTTCGTGAACGTCATGCACCATCTTTGCAAGTGCCAGCACGACCTCCGGTTGACGGAACGAGATTTTCAGAAGCTCCATCACCTGATCGTCGGTCAGTTCTCCCGGACAGACCAGAAAACTTTCCAGCATTCCGGCACGGGTGCAAAGACGGTGCACACGCTCTCTCCGGTTCAACTCTGACATCTGGCGTTCAAGGATCTTCTCCCGGTGCTGACAAGAGCGCAGCTTTTGCTCTGCTTTGGCTTTTTCGCTGCGGAGATAGGCAAGGTCGGTTTTGGGTTGGGTCATGGTATCACACTCCTTTTTCAGAAAATAAAAAGCCAAACAATCAGTATGGAGGCTGATCATTTGGCTGTGGAAACATATTTAATTTTCGCAGTTCAATCGAACTTTTACGGTAAAAGTTCCATTCTTCTTTTCGGCATAAAAATCGCCATCGCTTTCCTTCACCACACGTTTTACATTTTTCAGTCCATATCCATGGTGGCTGCCAACCCGAAGGCTGCGCGAGATATCACTGTATGGATTGTCAAGGCGGTAGAAAAGGCTTCGATACTGTTTGCGCAGCTGCAAATGGATCTTTCGTTGTTCTGGCGGCAAGCCACAACAAGCTTCAATTGCATTGTCGAATGTGTTTCCAATCAGGATGCTTAAAGATAACGGAGATATAGATAGAACTTCTGGAATCGTTACGTCCAGAGTTACTTTGATGCCGTTTTCTTCTGCTGTATGTAAACACTGATTTAACAGTGCGTCCACAACTGGATTTCCAATCGTAGAAATATTTTTGGAACGTTCAAAGGCATCCGTTGCATCTCGTACAATTTTGTGAAGTTCTTCGGAATTCCCACGCCCCGCCACCGCCTGCATTGCCAGAATATATTTTTTGATGTCGTGCCAAAGGGCTCTTGTTTCTTCTTGCCGTTCCTTTAGCTGCTGGTAATACTCCATCTGCAAGCGATATTGCTGCTCGTTAAATTCCGCTCTGAATTTTTCCTGCTCATTTTTTCGGAGAGCTTCTACATAGAAAACAATCAGGATATTCATTAAGAGGAGCACTACCATCAAGCCAATCAGGTAGTCTGGAAAATTTTCATCCGCTGCATGGTACTGTACCACATAACAAACTGCGATACTGGCAATTTGGATAGCGATGATCGGCAGCAGCCAAAGAATACGAAGAACATTTTCTTTTCGACTGAAAAAATGCGAGATTAAGATCAGCAATGGAATCTGAATCAGATTTGAGAACACCACATAAATCAATCTGGTCGATCCTGCTTGCATTAAGGCATCAGTATCAGAAACTTGTAGCCCCATAAGAAGCATCGCAAGAACTTCAACTACTGCTACAAGCGTGAAAAACGCAGCACTTGCAAAGATGGCTTGCCATATTTGTGCTTCATAAAACAAAATGGCCAGAAGAAAGCCTCCCAGCAGAAAGTAAATCGTTCGTGGCATCACCCAAGTTGGAAACAGACTTAAGAGACATTGCCCAACGATTAGAAGCGCAATATAAAGATAGAACCATCGTGAAGATAAATCTTTTTTCTGGAATAAACGGTCAACGAAAAGCACAAGCAGCGCAATGTTAGCAAAGCTCCCGGCAAATTCAACAAAATAATATATCATCTTCCCAAATAAGCGTTAAAGTTCTGATTGAACTCCTGACGCTTCCTCCGGCTGATTGGCAATTGATTTCCGCTGGACAGAACAACGGCCGTTCCAGTAGCATAGACAATATGCTCCATATTTACAAGATAGCTTTTATGCGGTGAAGCAAAGCACCTTTTCGGCAACTGTTCTAAGGCTTCTGGAATCGTCATTCGCAGAGTGAGATCCTGCCCTTTACAATGAATCAAAACTTTATGCCCATGGCTTTCCAGATAATAAATTTCTGATGTCTCCAATGAGAGCGTGGCTCCTTCGTATTCAACGGTAAAGTGTTTGGAATCCAATTCTTGAACGACTGCATCCATTGCAGCAGCAAAAAGCGATTCATCAAGTGGTTTCACTAAATACCGAAATGCAATGCCATACCCCTGCACAGCGTATTCATGCCGCTTTGTAACAAAGATCACCAACGGATGCTTTTCCATCTGTGTTAAGGTTTGCGCCATCTGAAATCCGTTTGAAGGCATTTCGATGTCAAGCAGCAGAAGATCGAAGGATTTCTTTTTTAGCTGCAAATCACTTAAAAGCACTGCACCGTCTGTGTAATTTTCAATGTCAAAGTCGCCATGGGCATCGTATCGCTTGACGCTTTGAACAATATCTTCAAGTTCTGACGGTTCATCATCGCAGACTGCAATTCGATACCTCGTCATTTTGTCGTCCTCCACAAAGTAATGTTGCTGACACTATTATAAACTGTGCATTTGCGCCTGACAAGTGGTTTGACATACCACTTTTGCCGCCAAAACGACCAGTTTTGCCAAAGGTCTTGATTTCAAAAAAATCTATGGTACATTGAAATTGAAAATCGACAGTCTGGGAGCAACATTGCAATGTGGGAACGTACATTTTCTCAAAAAATTGTAGATAAGCTATGCGAGCAAGATGTAATTGTTCCCTCCGATGCAGTTGCATATGTTTACGGATATGAGCTGCTCATCTTAGCTATTATAAGCATCCTAATTGTTGAAAAGGGCATGATTCATATTGTTATGTTGATTGCTCTTGATTATACAGATTAAAAACAGGGAGGCGAAAATCATGAAGAAAAGTTTAACCTTCTCCTTCGCAATGTTACTGGGGGTAGCAGTTCTTCTAAGTCCTGTCTCAAATGCACTTGAAGCAGATATGAGCAGTTCAATTACGTATAGGCCGGAGGATACACAGATTTGCTATGTCTCTGAAATAGATGAGGTTATAAGCAATACGGAAATTGACAAATCGGTTCGACAAACCGTGAAGGAACGAGCCCGCACCGGAGCAACTTTCTACTCTATAACACCAGAATCGCAGGAACAGATCGAGCAGCTGTTCGGCGTTCATTTTGTGGAAAACGCTTTGCTGGATACCATGGAGCATAGCATTGCCCAAAAAGATCAACTGAATGTCTTTTTCAATTCCTCCACCAAAGTCATGGAAACGGAATATACAAGATACTGGCTGGACGGAGATGTAAGTATTTCGCTTTGCGCTAACACATTTTATGATGTGGATGGAATGTGCGGTTCTCAGAAAACGTATACGAAAACGTTCCCCAAACAGAATTACAGCATTTCCAAAAAGCTTTACACATCGAAGTCAGGAAAATGCTTTGCGATCTACACAATACAGGATCGTGCTGGCTGTACAACTGCACAGTATACCATGTTCCAACACCATGCAACAGACTATGCCCTTTATGTCCGCAATGAAAATGCTCAAAAAAGTGAGACGGCTGGTATTCCAAACGATTATCTGCTGACCTTACTGGATAATTTTTCTTTTGAAAACTGATTGATTTAAAAAACTAGGATGCACGTTATTTGTTGTTACCCATAACTCAGATATTATGCAAAGAGAACTGCAGGTCATTCAGATTTGAAGAGAATCGGTTCTGAAGCAAAAGAACAATAATGTACAACATCCCTCTATTTGCAACGACTGCAAGTAGAGGGCTGTTGGTCTGTTGGGAATATTTTAATTAAAGGCTAGTCTTCTAGTCTGCCGTGATTGCAGCTAAGTGAGAGATAATGCTCAATCTCACCACCCAGCACAAGCTGAGCATACTCCAAGGGCTTGTTGTAGAGCAGCCAGTCCAGTTCCGCCCGCTGCGTTGGAGTATTGCCGTATTCGTCCTCAATAGCGATGCAGATAAACAAAACTGTGATTATGCAACAAATTTTCCATGAATTTATGTGCAGTCATACGATGTTTTAAAACAAGTGTAACAAACTTCCTCTAAAAGCGTTATTGTAATAGAAAAATTCATTTTCTAGGTGCGTGCAAGACATAGGGGAGGACGGCGTATGAAAATCAAAGAAAGTCCATCTATCATTCTGGCGTTTTATGGGATGCTTGGCCGCAAGAAGCAGACCAGCCTATTGCTGCTTTTGCTGACGCTGGTTTTCTCGTTCCTGACGGCAGCGGTGATCTACTCCGTCAGTTCTGCACAGGTATTGCAGGACACCCGCTGCGAACTATACGGCGCGTGGCAGTACCTGCGTTTGTCGGATACTGCTGCGGACGCTGCACAGGCACAAAACACCTTGCCCGCATCCGCACAGGTCAGCACAGTGATCCAAAACGGAATCGTTCTCGGCGCAGACGATGGCGTGGCGGGCGGGATTGGAACGGCAGACGATACCTTTGCGCAGCTGGGTCGTATCGTGCCGATCAGCGGTGATTTCCCCACGCAGCCCGATGAGATTGCCATGACGACGACACTGCTGGATGCGCTGGGCTGCTCCTATGACGTAGGGCAGACGATCACGCTGAAGGTCGCTGCCAATGATTACGACCCGCTGGCAGGCTCCGGCGCAGTGATGGAAAAAGCCTATACCCTGTGCGGTGTTTTGCCTGCCTATGATGTTTATTGGAATCTGAACGGCAATCTGACCGTCAGCGGCATTGTAGCAGAGCCGCTTGCCTTGGACGGGCAAAAATTCCAGACGTTTTATTATCTGAATGCAGCCGCACCCGTGACCGCTTCGACCGACCCTGCTTTAGTGGCAAACGAGTATGCCTACCCGCAGGAGGATACCGTTTCATCTTCTTTGCGCTTTTTACTGGTCGCAGCGATTCTGGTCAGCTTTTTTGCGGTGGCGCAGTATTTCCTGATCGTTCTGCACAAGCGTGTACATACTATCAATACCTTCCTGACGCTGGGGGCTAAAAACCGGGATCTCCGGCTTATGTGCCTGTGGGAGGCGCTTTTTGCCGGGCTTGCGGCAGTTGCTGCAGGGTTTGCACTGGGCTGTGGCGCCGCGGCCGTCGGTCTGGGGCTGCAGAAGCACCTTTCGTTCTTGGTGATCCCCGCTGCATCTCTTGCGCCGCTGGCGGTGCTGTTTCTGCTCTCCGTACTGCTGGGCGCACTTTTGCCTGCGGTGCTGGTTCGCCCGCAGACCGCAAAACCCAAAGAGAAGCCGGCAAAAAAATTCCGCTTGGCACAGCTGCCGCTTGCACCGCAGATCGGTGTCGGCTGCGCGGTATTGCTGATTGCCGTCAGTTGTCTGTATGTCGGCTGGCGTGTCATGCTGCCGTATGATCTGGATGCACCGTATGCCTGTCTGTCCATCAAGATGAACGGAACCTCCGGGATGCCGTTTTCTTTAAAGGATGACCTCGCTGCATTGCCCGGCGTGGAAGAGGTTTCCGCCGCAATTGATCTGACCGATATCTATACCGTGACGTCCGACAAGATCCAGTCCAGCCAGATGCTTGCCGATATCTGGGTCAAGGGCAACGGTTTCTATACGGACATTTCGAACTTGATGCAAAATGTAAAAAAAGGAACGCTGAATACGATCGTCTGCGCCTTGCCGGAGGACGAACTGCGCCGCATTGCCGCAGATGCCGGCGTTTCGGACGAGGAAACAGAGACGCTGCTGGCAGGGGATTCTGTTTTGACCCTGTGGGGAGATTACTATTATGACCCCGCTGCGGATGAATATTATCAGGGCTTCCAAACGGATGGCAAAACGTTGGTTGAACCGGTTTTCGCAGCCGGAGACAAGTTGAGCATCCAATACCAGCGTTATACCGGGCAGGATGAAGCCGGGAATGATGTCTACCGGACGTACACCGCCCAGCTGCCCATTGCCGGTGTCGTAAAGTCTGCAAGAAATTACACACTGCTGACAACAGATCGGATCCTCTACAATGGCACGGTTTTTGTCAGCACGGCTCTTTATCATAAAATGTTTGAAGGCGCAGGAAGCTACCATATGGAAAAAGAAGGATACAGCAGCCTGAATGTAAAGCTGGCTGCCGACAATAACTTCTCGCTGCGGCGTTCCATTGCATCCATTGCCACACGCAGAAATGGGATTCTGAGCGCAGACAACTACGATCTGCTCAGCCAGAGCTACACCGAGGGCACACAGAGCGCTTTCCTTGTCGGCATCCTTGCTGTATTCGGGGTCCTTCTGGGGTGCGCACTGCTGGTGGTTTTGAACCTTTCGGCTTATGAAATCCAGCAGCAGCGGCTGTCGCTTCTCCTGACGCTGGGCGTTTCCCCGAAAAAACTGGTGCTGTCCTATGCAAAGCTGCTGCTCCCGGTCATCGTTGGGACAACGCTGCTTGTGAATATCGTTGTCTATGCGGCGGTCTCGCGTATCGTTCCGATCCAGAGCATTCTCGACCTGATCCGTATCCATACAAGCGGACGGGTGTTTGAATTCCATAAACCCGTGGGAAGTCAGATCCTGGTCAGCATTCTGCTGATGGTGTTCTGGCTGTCCGCAGCGTTGCTGCCGATCTTCTCCTTTATTCGTAAAAAAGCATCCAAGGGGGACATTTTATGAAAGATAAAATTCTGGAAGCAGTGCAGATCTCCAAAACCTACGGGGAAGGAGAAAGCGCTGTTCATGCTCTCAGAAATAGCGACCTGACCCTTGAAAACGGTACATTTGCGTCCATCATCGGTTCCAGCGGCAGCGGAAAATCCACGCTCCTGAAAATTCTGGGAGGACTTTTGCCACCCACCACCGGTAAGGTGCTGCTGGACGGTCAGGACATTTATGCAATGAATGCGGAGCAGCTGGCACAGGTGCGGCGGCAAAAGATCGGCTTTATTTTTCAGGATTTCCGCCTGTTCCCGGAGTACACGGTGCAGGATAATATTCTGATCCCGTTTTATCTGGACCATAGAGCACCGGATGAACAGATGCTCCATAAGCTGACCGGGATCTTGGGCATTGCGGGCAAGCTGCATTCCCGCCCCGCACAGCTTTCCGGTGGACAGCAGCAGCGTGTGGCGATCGCTCGTGCGCTCATCGCAAAACCGCGCATCGTTTTTGCAGACGAGCCTACCGGAAATCTGGATACGCGGACGGGCGAGGATACAATGCGGCTGTTGATGGAATGTGCTGCGGAGTTCGGGCAAACGCTTATCGTTGTCACGCATAACCCGGAAATTGCGCAGAAGGCGCAGCAGATCATTCGGATCGAGGATGGACAAATTCTGAGCAACATTTGATCGATTTGATTGTATGTTGAAACCTTAATAGAATTTGAAGAATTATCTCCGGAATCTTATCTTGTACGTACTGAAGATGGATTTTGGGTATCTGATGCTACACAAGGCACTCTCTATCATATAAAACGCTCAAATTCTCCCTCTGAGGTATCTTGATGAAAATGAATAGTTTTTCTTATTACATTTGGCTTTCAACCGTGCAATTTTGTCATGAATTTAAAATCAATGTGATTTTGATTGTTTCTATGGCATTAGGGCTACTGTTCCCTATTTTTTGTCTTGGCAACATTAATGTATTCGTACAGAACATCGAGACTATGCGTATTCAGGGGGGAGCAGATACAACCGTGCTTACTTTATATGGCGTGGATGTCGCATTTCAGGATGTTCAAAGAGCTATACAAAACGTAGGAATAAAGTCGGCAGATTTTGCCCTCATTGCGTATTGCAATAGTACTGTAGACTGGAACGATGAGCGTCACAGTGAGGTGGTCTATTATACAACTGAAAACATCACAGACTTTGAAATGTTTGTACCTGTAGCAGGAGAATCCGTATTTTCTAAAAATCAAAATACATGCATTATAGAAAAAGCGGATTTGGAGCAATATGGTGAGTTGTCTATAGGCGATACTGTCACGGTTGACGGTCAAGCATACAAGCTGGCGGGTGTTTATTCTTCTGTGCGCAACAACGGCAAAATTTTCCTTCCGCTTGCGCCGCAGACCAGTAAAGGCGCTTTACAGTACAGTCGAATCTATTTTCGCAATACGCAACAAAGTGATTTAGAGCGTTTGTGCACTGCGCTCGAAACCATTGGACTGAAAGTTCGTAGCGTTCGCAATGGTGAGCAGGACTTTCAAAAGCTTCTCAGTCAGTGCATCCAACAGTCAGTTCTCATATTCAGTGCGGGGGCTGTCAGCCTGCTGTTTGCAGGTCTTAACATTGGGCTCGTGCTTACCGGAAAAATCCTACACAATAAGCGGCTCATTGGCATACATATGGCGCTGGGCTCTTCTTACAGCACGGAACTTTTCTCCGCATTGGTAGAAAACCTGTTGTGTTTCGCTGCTGCGTTTATCCTTGATTTGGCGCTTGTGCAACTTTTGCGGCCAACGGTTCCCCAAACCTTTGCTCTTGCCCTTACTGCTGGTGTATACATCGGAGCGTTTGTCTTCGGAGCAGGAATGGTATTGCTTGTCACGTGGGCCACCATGCGAAATTTGAAAAGAAGAAAGCTTGTAGAATTGATGGAGAGGGTGTCATGATGTTATATCCGCTCTACCGTGCGGTGCAAAAGCTGTGGCTGAACCGTAAAACCTATCTTTTTCTGCTTATAGAGTTTGTGCTTGGCACGACAGTTGTACTTTGTGGATATTTGTCCGGCAGAGCCGCCACATACCGTTTGGAAGCCTACGAAATGCAGAGCAGAAAAAACAGTATATCCATTCAGTATTATGGCGGCGATGGTCTCAATGCTGCCGTAACACCTGAAGATTATGCCAAATTATGCGAAATATATGGCTCGGAGTATAGCTTTTCATATCTGTTGTTTGAACGAACAATCTATACATTTGAGCTACAAGAGGATAAGGTACAAGATGTCATATTATCTTCTATGGATGAGAACACTTTTGAATTCTTCTTCGGCGTACAGCCAGAACCGGATACTGTTTATTTCGGTGCGCAAATAGAAAAGGACTTGCCCAACAGATTGTTTTTTGGGCGTGATTGGTTTTTGCTTGATGAACAAGGCGCAACGATAAACGGACAGCTACTGCACACAGCAACCTTACCCGACAATTCTGATTTCTTACTATTGAGCGCTATGGAAAGTGAAAATGTGGATACCGCGCAGCTTATCGTTTTGCCGTTTTCGCAGCTAAATATGTTGACTGCCAATGCTGACGCCCCCATGGCCTATTTGAGCGTATTTTTACAAAGCGGACAGGGTATTGACGATGTACAGAGAATTGCCGATTGGCTACAAAGCCGTCATCCGTCCTACAGTTATACGGTGTCTGACCAACGCGCGGAACTCAAAAAATCCATCCGCGATATAACGCAATGGATGGAGCTGTTTGTATGGGTAGCAAAATGTTCGCTTGTCATTACAACGGTGGGCATCATTGGAGTTTTACTTATCTATGTAGAACAGCGCAGACGAGAATTCGTTATTGCGTTGACTTTGGGGGCAACACACGGTACGCTTATTTTTGAACTGTTTTGCGAAGTGTTGCTTTTTTCACTTTTGGGAGGTGTAATAAGTTTGCTGTTAACAATATTTATTGCACCGCAGCTTTCCACTGTGACATTCACAGTGCGTTTTTCCTGGACATGCGCGATACTTGCAATAGGCATAGCATTTGGAATCACGCTTATATGTTGTGTATGTACGATCCTCGGCACGCGTAGTCGCTACCCAACGAAGATTTTATAGCGTTAAAAGGAGCAAAAATGAAACCGATTCTAAAGCTGCAAGATGCAAGTAAAATTTATCGGCAGGGTGGTGTGAAAACTGTAGGGATCGAGGCGGTAAACCTTGAAATCTATCCTCACGATTTTGTCGCTATTACAGGTCGTTCAGGCTGCGGCAAATCGACTCTGCTAAACATTTTAGGCTGTATGGATGAACTGACAAGCGGCAGTTATTTCTTTGACGGCGAGGACATTACACGACTGAAAAGTAGAGCCGGCGCGGCATTACGTAACGAGAAAATTGGCTATGTATTCCAAGCATTCAACTTGGTCAATGAAATTAGCGCGCTTGAAAACGTCTGTATGCCGCTTGGTTATGCGGGTGTGTCCAAACGGGAAAGAGATGCGGTTGCACATGAACTGCTCGCACGCGTTGGCATGGCCGAAAAAGCCAACAAGCGACCAGTAAATCTTTCTGGCGGTGAACAACAGCGCGTTGCCATTGCAAGAGCGCTGGCTCGTTCGCCGCGTGTGTTACTGGCCGATGAACCTACCGGCAACTTAGACAAAGCTAACAGCCTCGCCATTATGGAACTGTTTTCAAGTTTCAATCGCAGTGGCATGACGATTGTTATGGTAACGCACTCTCCAGATGTGGCAGCGTACGCAAGTAGGCAAATACATATCTGTGATGGAAAAATCATTGAATCCTTTTTGGGAGGAACATATTATAGCAGTCCAATCAAATAAAGTTACAGCTTGACAAAAGGTGTAAAATTGAGTCAAAGAGGCGATTGAAATGTTGCACAATGAAGCAAGAAAACTTCTGATTCAGGCATTGGAGAAAACACACAATGCAAGAGAAGTCGCTGAAAACTTCTCTGTCAATCGAGGCACGGTATATCGCCTGAAAAGACAGCTGGAAGAAACTGGTTCCATCGAAACCAGAACCTATCCTCGCGGACGTAAATCAGCTTTGAGCCGGGAAGGTATCCGCAACATTGAACAGTTGCTGAAAGAGAAGCCCGACATCACGATTGCAGAAATCATAGATACACTTCAACTCAAAGCCTGTAATGAAACAGTTCGTAAAGCAGTGCTCAAACTTGGATATCGTCGTAAAAAGAAATCTCTTCACGCCAGCGAACAGGAGCGTCCCCGATGTGAAGGAAAAACGCAAAGCATGGAAAGAGAATATGTCCGGGTACGCCCCTGAAAAGCTTGTTTTTCTGGATGAAAGTGGAATCAATGTCAATATGACGAGATTTTATGCCCGTTCCAAGGGTGGTTCTCGCGCAGTTGATGCTGTACCTCTGTGGAAACCTCAAAATATGACTGTCCTATCTTCGATTCAACTGAACGGCGAAACTGCCTATACAACATATTCAGGAGGAACAACTTCAGAAAGATTTGTTGATTATCTGAGAAACATTCTTATTCCGACACTTTCTCCCGACTCGGTCGTTGTGATGGACAATATGCGTTCTCACCATACACAGGCAGTAAAGGATTTATTGGAGCAGGCTGGCGTTCAATACCTCTATCTGCCACCGTACAGCCCTGATTTGAATCCTATTGAGAAGATGTGGTCTAACCTCAAGGCTTTTCTGAGAAAGGCAAAAGTTCGTTTGTTGGAGAAGCTGCCGGATGCCGTTCGTGCTGCTTTCAAAACGATTTCTTCACATGACTGTTCTGGATGGTTTCGCGTTTGTGGCTATTCACGCTAATTTATTGGATTGCTATAATTAAAAGCCAATCTTCTAATCTGCCATGGTCACAGCCGAGCGAAAGATAATGCTCAATCTCACCACCCAGCACAAGCTGGGCATACTCCAAGGGCTTGTTGTAGAGCAGCCGATCCAGCTCTGCTCGCTGCGCAGGGGTGTTGCCGTATTCGTCCTCAATAGCGATGCAGTCGATGGCAAGGGTAGTGCCATCTTCAAACCGGGCTTCCACCCGGTTGGTGTCCATGTTGTAGCGACAGGAAAGCAGTTTGTTCATGCGAAAACCTCCTGTATGTATTCGTTGTTCGAATCCAGTTGGTCGTGTCCCTGCTCGTGTGAATTTAGGGCAACTGAATTCATCACAAGTAATTATGGCACATCATGGCCAAGCTTCTGAAACGATGTGCCATAAGACGGCGAGTTACCGCAGGTATCCGATGTGTTGAAGCTGTCGATGGTCTCTTTGCCAAGCGCTTCGGAAAGTTCTTTCAGGGTAGTCGGCTCGCTGCCGCCCAGAAAAATTTGCGAGTCCATGTTGCCCACAATCGTATCCGCATTATCTTTGTAGATAGCTTTCAGCTGACTGCGGGTCTGCAAGACAAGGCAGGCTGAAATCTCACGGCTGCGGATGGTAGCCACCAGCTTTTCCAACTGCGGAATCTGCCCGATGTTGGCACACTCGTCAATCAGACAGCGCACATGAACCGGCAGTTTACCGCCATATTGGTCATCAGCCTTGTCGCAGAGCAGGTTGAACAGTTGGGTGTAAATCATCGAAATCAGAAAATTGAAGGTGCTATCCGTATCGCTCATGATCAAAAACAGCGCCGTTTTCCGGTCGCCAAGCTTGTCCAGCTCCAGTTCATCGTACATCGTGGCATCCCGAATTTCCTGAATATCAAAGGGCGCAAGGCGTGCACCGCAGGAAATAAGGATCGATTTCATCGTTTTGCCGGCAGCTAGCTGGAAAAGACGGTATTGCCGCACGGCAAAGGAGTTCGGTTTCCGCTTACTGAGCTCTTCAAACAGCAAATCCACGGGATTCTGATACTCTTCATCGTCCTCTCGGACTTCCATGGCATTGAGCAGCTGCAGCAGCGTTGCAAAGTTTTGTTCTTCCGCCGGTGCCTCGTAATGCAGATACGAAATCAACGCAGTATAGAGCAATTTTTCGCTTTTTTCCCAGAACGGGTCGCCTCCGGTCCCCTCCCCTTTTGTATTGGCCATCAGGGTTGTAACCAGTTTCAAAATGTCCTTTTCTTCGTGGATATAAGCGAAGGGATTATAATGCATTGACTTGTGGAAATTGATGGTGTTCATCGTCTTAATGAGGTACCCCTTCTTTGCAAGGGCATGTCCGCACTCGTAAATGAGACTTCCTTTCGGGTCCGTAACCACGAATGAAACCGGAAAGGCCTTGGAATCACACTGCAGCAGGTTCGGCTTAATGAAAAATCTCGTCTTACCACTGCCGGAACCGCCGACTACCAGCACATTTTTGTTCCGCGCATTCCTGGGGTCGGGCGGACGGTTGCTCATCATCAGCCGTTCCGTTTTGGTCAGAATAATGTTGTCCTCGAACTTCGGAGCCTGAAACGGTTCAATGTCCTTGGCATTGCCCCACCGGGCTGAACCGTACTCCATGCCATGCCGGTATTTCTTTGCATTCTTGCTTTTCAGGTAAACTGCAAGCCGAAGCCCGGCACCGCAGCAGATACCCACCAGAATGTCCAGCGGATGAAGGCTCGGCAGCGGATTTGCAAAGGCGGCCGGAATCGTTCTCATCAGAGACAGAATCCTACCTCCCATCTCTTTGCCTTCAGCCAGCCGCCATGCCTCACCGAAATTCGTTGCCGCAAGTCCCAGCAGAAGGTAGGGCAGATACAGAGCCAGCAGCTTGGAAAAATTCTTTTTCATAGGCCAAGCTCCTGATCTTTGTTGCGGACTTTATCGGGAATCGCCGCCACCGCCTGCACCAGTTCCTGCAGTTTTGACAGCACAGAAGGTCGCTTGGTTTTGTTCAAAACCGAAGCCGAATATTCTTTGAATGCCGCGCTCAACGCATCCGTGTCCTGCGCCTTGAAATAGACCATATAGCGGGGCGGCGTGCAGGAAATATCCTTTTGAACCGCATAGTCAATGTGGTAGCGCTTGGCATATTTCGCAAAGCCTTTGATGCCGGTTTTCTCGATTTCCACATTGGTCACACCCCGGTTCTGCCGAATCAGGCGCTTCATGCTCTGTTTTCCCTGCGAAGCATTCTTGTCGTACTGCCGCAGCAGAAACTGCGCACCTTTCAGGAAAGTCCGGGCCGTCAACTTTGTGGTTGAAATGGCAAAGTTGACTGTCTTGTGTTCAACTTCCTCCTGCATTTATACCACCCCCTCTGCAGGAATACCGGTTCATCGCTCATGCGCCGCCGGGGGCTTTGCTTTTGCCGTTTCCGTCCGCACATTTTCGTCCGGAACAGGCAGTACCAGCATTTGACGGCCCAGGCGCATAAAAGTTTCCGGCTGATGAAAGAGCTCCTCGTATTTCTGCGTCAGCTCCGGGGAGAGGGATGCAAAATCCTCCTCGCCCAGACCCACCACCAGAAACGTTCCGGCAACCACATCATAGGCCTCACCGCTTTCATCCCGCAGAGCGCGGTTCAGCGGCAGCCCCATGAGCTTGCCGTCATCGTTGTAAACGATGGCCACCGGGTCTTCAAAGGGATAGCTTGCACCAATCGAGCCGCCGACCGCCTGCTGCAGCGCTTTCAGGTCATTGTCAATCTCAATCGGCTTCGGATGCTGCCCCGGTGCGATTTGCAGCACCGAAAGGGTATTCTTTTCCTGTTCCATCCGTATCCTCCTTTACCGTAATCACAATTTCTCCGTTTCGTGCCGCCTGCATCAGGGAAGCGGCAAAAAAGCCGCAGAAAACGCCCAGTTCAAAGAAAGCAAAGCCCACAAAAAAGCTCATCATTGCGGCCTCCTCAGTCCAGGCAGATGCAGTTCAGGTTCTTGCCGTCGGCCATAAGCGCCATGCTGTGCTGCTCCAGATACTCCTGAATGCAGTGCAGGTCGCCCATCGTCAGGGAGACATACTCGCCTTCCATGTTGAAGCGGACGAAAACGACCGGGCCGGTCAGGTAGCGCTTGCCCGACAGCTCCAGCACCTGCTTGGGGTTGTAGCAGCCCGCCACGGGCAGCTCCTTGGAAATGCCGAAGGTGTCATCCGTCTCGTCAAAGCAGGGCAGAATGCCGGGCGCTTCTTCCAGCAGAATGGCGCTCAAGTCCCTCGCCGGGCCGACTGCCGCCAGATAAACCTGCGGGTCACCGTACTTGCGCTCTGCAATGTCGCTCATTATGCTGCCGTACACCTGCCGAATCAGTGCATCGATTTCCCTGCCGTAATTGGTACGACTGTCCGTCATGGTCATCAGGATACCCTCGATTTTCAGCTTCGGGTTGATTTGCCGGCGCACTTTCTGAATGGTCTGCAGCAGTTGCTCCAGTCCCTTTGCCGAAAGGTACTGCGCCTGCACGGGAATCAGGGCAGCGTCTGCCGCCGCCAGTGCGTTGATGGTGAGCATCCCCAGCAAGGGCATACAGTCCAGCAGAATGAAATGTTGTCCTCCTCGTCCGGGCAGAGCCGGAGCAGAAGGTCCACCTCCAACTCCTGATAAAAATAATCCTCAAGCTGTTCCAGAACTGCGCTTTCGACAGCACCAGAATTGCTGTTTGGGCAATTCTGTATTTGCGCTTTGCACCAGTCCGGGTAAACACTACGTCACAGCTCGTTCCTTTTCAGCCCGAAGCTGTTCAAGGGTTTTCGGTTTTTCCATTCTGTTTGACCTCCTTTTTTGAAAAATGGGTATAAAAAAGACCGCCAACTTTTCGCAGATTGCGACCAGTCAACGGTCAGTTTTTTGATATTTAGTTATTGTGTGTTACCATTTGTCGATTTTTAATTTTGCTTTTCGCTTAACCTTAAACCAGAAGCTATTTGTATATTTCTCGTTATGGACTAAAATCTCATACGCCTCCATAGTTCCAGCAGAATATACAAAGCCGAATAATCCGACTGACAATCCTAAAAAGACAAGCGAATGATAGTTTGTCCATGGAATTATTCCTCGAACGGTAATAGCGAGTGTCAAAAGACCTATGATGAACAGAACTGTGCAAGGGATAGCAACAACCATGTTCTTTTTCTTCATGGAACGATATTCGTCAGTTAGTACCTTTAGAAATTCATAATCAAAAAGCAAACTCTCTTTTTTCAAAATTGTGTATTCATCTTTTGAAATGAACATTGAAACCACAAGAGCAATAATTCCTGCAAGTATGCAAATGGACATACCCAGCACTTTCCATGCAGTCGTTGTCTGAAACACGGTGTAGGGCATTCCAGCTAAAGCAAACAAGGCGAATCCAGCACCAAAATATTTGCAAGTCTTTTTCTCGTTGGCGATATAGCCAACAGCCATTTCTCTGCTTACATAATAGCCTTTTTCATCTGCGCCACTTTCCGTTTTTTCATCTTTCAGCAGAAAGTCAATGGATACCTCAAAGACATTTGAAAGCAACAGCAGTTTTTCTGTTTCTGGATATCCTTGATTATTCTCCCACTTGCTGATTGCTTGTCGGGTTGTTCCCACAAACTCTGCAAGAGCTTCTTGAGACAGACCTTTTTCTTTTCTGAGTTTGTAGATTTTTTCGCCTAAATTCATAGGTGATACCTCCTTTGGTTTTGATAGCATAATTCTACCAAAGCGAGGTGTCATTATCTATCTTTCGGGAAATGCACTTTGTCAACTTCAAGTTGCAGATATGTTTTTCAGTGCATAACTGTCCTTTTTCAAACTTGCTAGCGGCGAACAGTTTGTTAAAATCGTTTTCGGGCGGCAAGTCCACAAGGAATAGCCGCTTTAGCGTCGCAAGGGAGTGTAGCCACCTTGACGGAACAAAGTGACGAAGCATTCTCGGTCGGGCAGTTTTCTTCTGCTGACCGGGAATGAAGCTCCGCAGGACGCACTACTCTCGATAGAGAGTATAGAAGTGCGCCCTTTAGTTCCTAAAGGGATTTTATCAGTTCGACAAACTTGAATTTTCAAATTAGTCTTTGCAGATAACCTTTGAACCTTCACCATCAATTACAATTCCCTGACGGTTGTTAATTGGGCATAGATTCAAATCCGAAAACTCAGTCATTATTTTCTCGGTAACTTTCTTAAATGGTGCTGTAAGATAATGCGGAAGAACATAGAAATCAATCAAATCAAGCCCTGCATCATCTTCTTGTGAGTAGTCCTCCGGCTTTTCATCCATTTGTTCAATATATTGGATAGTTGGAGCGCATATAATCGCACCTGCCGATTCACCGATCATCAGTTTTCCCTTTTCCAATTCCTTCTTCAATAGCTCATCCGTTCCCGTTTTACGGAGCTGGTCCATAAGGAAGAAAGAATTTCCACCAGTAAAATATATCACATCCGCATCTTCAAAAACAGACTGTATCGTTAAATAAGCCTCCGTTGAAATATCAATTTCAGTTACGGCTGCTCCCAGTTTATTGAATAGCTTTCGAGCCGAGCCGACATAACCGGTATAGCCTTCACGCAGCGAAGCTGTGGGAATAAATGCGACTTTCTTGTTATCAATTTCTTCTTTTATCAAACTTCCTACACTTGAAAAGTGCGAACATAAAAACAGTTTCATCCATATCCTCCTTAATAAATTCCGATTTCACGATATCATTTCTAATACTAATTTTACCGTATTTTTCAGATTCAGTCCATATAGGAACTGTAACTAGCTAAAAATAATGAATATAAAGTTGGTTTTATGGTAATATATAAGAAATACAGCGTGCATTTGGCGCGGAAATGGGATAGAATCGGATACATATGAAACAGTATGCTCTTTCTTAAATCGATTTGGCGGCGATATTTTTCTTGGTGTATTAGATGATGGCACCGTGCTGGGAGTACCGAAAAAAGCTGCTTCTGATATGGTAAAGAATTTCATAAAGGTTATGAGCAATCCGGCGTTGTTTTCACCGACAATATATTTGATACCTGAGATTATTAAATATGATGAAAATCGGATTATTATTCACATTCATATTCCGGTAAGTGCAGAAGTGCACAGTTACAAGAAAGTAATTTATGATCGTGTTGATGATGCAGATGTAAAAGTGACAGCTACAAGTCAGATCGCATCCATGTATATTCGAAAACAAAATACATTTACAGAAAAAAGAATTTATCCATATGCGAAAATGGAAGATTTGAAATTGGATTTGCTGCCAAAGATACGTATAATGGCATAGAATCATGCAGGAGGAAAACATCCGTGGTCAGATATGAATGACGAAGAATTGCTTAAAAGTGCAGGTCTGTATGGGAGAGACATTACAACAGGAGCGGAAGGATATAATCTGGCAGCGATTATGTTACTTGGAAAGGATGATACTATTTTAAATGTAGCACCAACTTATGCAACAGATGCACTTGTGAGAAAAATCAATGTGGATCGATATGATGACCGTGAAGTTATAAAAACAAACTTAATAGATAGCTACAATATGCTGATTGAATTCGGTAAAAAGAACTTGCCGGATAAATTTTTCTTGGATGATACAATAAATAAGAGTTTACGGAATACAATTGTCAGAGAGATGGTTAGCAATACTTTGATGCATCGGGAATTTTCTAGCAGTTATACAGCAAAATTTGTAATTGAAAAAGATAAAATGTATGTTTTGTCTAATAAACTGAAAAATTATGGGGCGGCCTGTATTGCATACCCTTATATTCTGGACATGCTTGCAGGAGTCTTAAAGGAAAATTTCTATGTTCTTCCAAGCAGTGTCCATGAAGTGATCATCGTACCGGAATCTTCTCAGATCCGTCAGTCAGAATTAGAAAGAATGGTGCGGGAAATCAATGAAACGCAGGTTCCGGAGGAAGAAATCTTAAGCAATCATGCTTATTTCTATTATGCACAGGAAGGGAAACTTCAGCTGGGGAAAGAGATGTGTATCGACAGGGAGGAAAATGAATGAAAGGACGCGGAGAGATTATAGCAATCCTCTGCATGTCAGTCTTTTTGATCTGTATTCTCTATGCAATGACATACGGAGGCATTGTCAAGGCCGAAGAACTTGAAAAACAGCCTGAGAAGGCCGGAGAAAAAACGGAGGTTGATATTGAAGAAGAACTGCGCTGGGCAGAAGAAGTAAAAAAGATCCTGAAAGATATCGGGGTGGGATTTTGTGATGAACTGGAGGATAAACAGGAAGAAGCATTCGATCAGACAGATGAAAAGAAGATACAAAGTATAGGTGTATATGCATTGGCAAGGGAAGGAGATACCGTTTATACAAAGAAAATCGAAAGGGGAATCGGTGCGATTGATGTAGTTGACTATAATGACCCAAACTGGCCTGTGCTGCAGCACTGGAATGAAGGAAGACTTGGTACGCAATCAGGAGAAAGTCTGTATTGCACCAATCCAACATTAAAGTTTCAGGAGGGCAACAAAACAGCAGTAGATGCTTCCAAACGTTATAACAAACAGACCATTCAGATGATCGCGGCAATGTTCTATTACTACGATGAGAATAAATGCAATGGGGTGAGTTCAAATTACGATTATCTCTTAAAACAATGCGCAGTATGGTGGATTATGAATGAAGTACATCACTGGTATGGAGATATGATCCAGATAGAAACAGGAAATAGTGTGGCCTGTGGGAATGGTCATTGGATCTCAACACACAAATCTGAGTATTATCACAAAGGGATTGCATGG
>OGHA01000373.1_pt1 | contig 27239 bp, 28 predicted proteins | sample 1571361 | NCBI WGS metagenome assembly OGHA01 (sample SAMEA2581970, study PRJEB24529) | metagenome | biome: Human gut stool | place: China | collected 2011 | reverse complement strand
GATTCAATGTAAATGTTTGTCCTGTCAGTGCAATGGTTATATCACTTCCATTGAAATTAACATAAGTAATCGCTGTCATAATTGCTATCACAAGATCAAGCAGACCCTTACGAAGCTCTCCCCAGGAAACCTTGGCACAGTCATCCAGAAATCCTGTCATCATAGCAGCTACTGTCAGGATAAGATAGATAACTGTCTCTCTTCGCATATCTCCAAAAATAACTGCTGTTACTACAAATGCTCTCCCGTGTATTCATACAAACATCTACTATCCAAATATATATATATTTGGATTTCTAAAACACCAAATAAAAACCGCAGTTCATAAAAATGGACTGCGGTTTTATTTAGTATCTTTTTATTCCCACTCAATCGTTGCAGGCGGTTTAGATGTAATATCGTAAACAATGCGGTTAACGCCTTGCACTTCATTGACAATACGTCTGGAAATAATATCCAGAACACTGAAAGGAATATGCGCCCAATCAGAGGTCATACCATCACTGCTGGTTACAGCACGCAGTGCAACGGTATGCGAATATGTCCGTCCATCCCCCATAACGCCTACAGAACGGATATTGGGCAGACACGCAAAATACTGCCATATTTTGCGCTCTAAACCAGCTTTAGCAATTTCTTCTCGAAAGATAGCATCAGCTTCACGAGTTATTTCTAATTTCTCCTGAGTAACTTCCCCTAGCACACGGATAGCTAAACCAGGTCCAGGAAATGGCTGACGCCAGACTAAGGCAGAAGGTATTCCCAATTCTTCTCCGACAGCACGAACTTCGTCTTTAAACAGTTCGCGCAGCGGTTCAATCAAAGCCAACCGCATATCCTCCGGCAAGCCGCCAACATTATGGTGGCTTTTGATTGTCGCTGAAGTACTGGTACCGCTTTCGACAACATCAGGATAAATAGTTCCCTGCACCAGAAAATCTACCTTGCCCAGTTTATTAGATTCTTCTTCAAAAACACGAATAAATTCTTCACCGATAATCTTGCGCTTCGTTTCAGGATCAGACACACCTGCCAACCGGCCAAGAAAGCGCTCCGCTGCATTGACGCGGATCAGATTCATATCAAATTGTTCTTTAAAAACCGTTTCGACCTGATCGCCTTCATCTTTACGCAGCAGGCCGTGATCTACAAAAACACAGGTCAGCTGCTTACCCACTGCTTTATGTACTAATACTGCCGCAACGGAAGAATCAACCCCGCCGGACAATGCACAGAGAACTTTTTTATCGCCAACGGCCTCTTTAATCTCGGCAATTTTACGCTGTGCAAAACTGCTCATAGTCCAGTCACCTTTAACTCCGCAGACGTCAAACAGGAAATTAGAAATCATCTTACGTCCAAATGGTGTATGCTCCACTTCAGGATGGAACTGCACTCCATATAATTTACGCAAATCATTAGCCATTCCGGCTACAGGGCATTCACTTGTATCAGCAGTTACTACAAATCCCTCCGGGACCTCTGACACATAATCAGTGTGGCTCATCCAGGAAATATTGTGCTCTTCGATATCCTTAAAAAGAATATTATTTTTATTGAGTTTTACAGCCGTTTTCCCGTACTCACGCACATCAGCGCTTTCAACTCTGCCTCCTAGCGTCTGAGTCATCAGCTGATGTCCATAGCAAATACCAAGTACAGGTACGCCTAGTTCAAATACGCCAGGATCGATCTTAGGAGTATCATCACCATAAACACTATTAGGCCCGCCTGTAAAGATGATCCCTTTAGGGTTTTTAGCTTTGATTTGTTCTAAAGTGTAGGTATAGGGAACTATTTCACAGTAAACGCCGCATTCCCTTACACGCCTGGCGATCAATTGGTTATACTGACCGCCGAAATCGATAACTAAGATCATTTCATGGTTACCTGTTTGCATATTGCTGTAAGCCTCCTCAAAATAATTTAACTAATAATGTATAATATAATATCATACAATAATCACGCTGAAATTGCAATGCAAAAGGCCCCGTACAATAAGTACGGGGCCTTGGACTTTCAATGTACAGATGTAAATTTATTACATCATACCCGGCATTCCGCCACCCATCGGCATACCACCCATAGGAGCAGCGCCTTCTTTTGCAGGCTTATCAGCAACAACAGATTCAGTAGTCAAAACCATAGCTGCGATGCTGGCTGCATTTTGCAGAGCACTGCGGGTAACCTTAGTAGGATCAACGATACCAGCTTCGATCATATCAACGTATTCCTCGGTCAAAGCGTTAAAACCAAAACCTCTGCGGGAACGTTTAATCGTATCAACGATAACTGCGCCTTCCAATCCGGCATTATAAGCTATTTGACGTACCGGTTCTTCAATAGCGCGTTTAACGATTTCTACGCCGGTTTTTTCGTCGCCTGTTACTTTGATTTTGCTTAAAGCAGTTTGCACCTGCAGCAGAGCAGTACCGCCGCCTGCAACAATACCCTCAGCAACTGCTGCACGAGTAGCGTTCAAAGCATCTTCAATACGCAGTTTTTTATCTTTAAGCTCAACTTCAGTAGCAGCACCAACTTTAATAACAGCTACGCCGCCTGCAAGTTTAGCCAAACGCTCTTGTAATTTTTCTTTGTCAAATTCAGAAGTAGTTTCAGGGATCTGAGCACGGATTTGAGCAACGCGTGCTGCAATTTCTTCTTTGTTACCGCCGCCATCAACGATAGTAGTCAATTCCTTGGTTACGCGGACCTGGCTGGCGCTACCCAAATCTTCCATGCTGGCGCTGTCAAGCTTACGTCCAACTTCTTCGCTGATAACTGTTGCTCCGGTAAGAATAGCAATATCCTGCAGCATAGCTTTACGGCGATCACCGAAACCAGGAGCTTTAACAGCTACAGCCTTGAAGGTACCGCGAAGTTTATTCACAACCAAAGTTGCCAAAGCTTCGCCTTCAATATCTTCAGCGATAATAAGTAATTCCCGGCCGCCTTGGACGACTTTTTCAAGTACAGGCATAATATCCTGAATCATAGTAATTTTACGGTCTGTGATGAGTACGAGCGGGTTGTTAAGAACTGCTTCCATTTTATCAGGATCTGTTGCCATATAAGGAGAAATATAACCGCGGTCAAATTGCATACCTTCAACAGTCTCCAGACAGGTTTCCATAGTTTTGGATTCTTCAACAGTAATAACACCGTCGTCGCCGACCTTTTCCATAGCGTCAGCAATCAGACCGCCGATTTCTTCATCAGCTGCGGAAATAGATGCAACCTGAGCTTTAGCTTCTTTAGTCTCAACCTTTTTAGACACAGCCTGCAGTTCTTCTACCAAAACGTCAACAGCTTTTTGAATACCTTTTTTCAGCACCATTGGATTAGCGCCGGCAGCAACATTGCGCATGCCCTCACGAACCATAGCCTGTGCCAAAACAGTAGCAGTGGTAGTACCGTCACCGGCAACATCGTTAGTTTTTGTAGCAACTTCTTTTACAAGCTGCGCACCCATATTTTCAAAAGGATCTTCAAGTTCAATATCACGGGCAATAGTTACGCCATCGTTAGTAATAGTTGGCGCGCCAAATTTCTTTTCGAGCACTACATTACGTCCTTTAGGACCAAGGGTTACCTTTACTGCATCTGCTAATGCATTGACACCGCGTTCTAAACTACGGCGAGCTTCTTCGTTAAATTTTATTTCCTTTGCCATTTCAAATACACTCCTTTATATTTCACTTTTTTAGTAAAAAATCATTACTTAGAGAACAGCAAGCACATCGCGTTCGCTGAGGATCAAATAATCTTTACCGTCATATTTAAATTCAGTTCCGGAATATTTTGCAAATACAACCTCATCGCCAGCTTTAACTTCAGGAGCGACACGAGTACCGTTATCCAGCACTTTACCTGCGCCTACGGCAACGACCTTACCAGTTTGCGGTTTCTCTTTAGACGCCGTATCCGGCAAATAAATACCGCTGGAAGTTTTTTCCTCTTTTACTGTAAGTTCTACAACGATGTGATCTGCTAATGGTTTCAACATTTTCAAGTCCCCTTTCAGATGCCTATATAAATTTTTTATTTTTCTTTTGTTAGCACTCATTATTGTCGAGTGCTAATTACATTTATTATTATATCCGTTTCCTAAAAAAATGCAAGACAATTCCTGTAAAATTTTTTGACAAAAAAGTGAAAAATTAACGCAGCCTCTCAATTCCTCCTGCGTGAATTTTTTATATTTATTTATTTTTTAATGCTGATGCAATTACCGCTTCAGCCAACTCCTTAATGGAAATACGCCTGTTCATACTGTACTGCTGCATTTTTCGATATGCTTCCTGTTCCGTAAATCCATGTGCTGACATTAAAATTCCTTTAGCCCGATCAAGCAGTTTTCTTGTTTCCAAACTTTCTTTTAATAATCCCAGCTCCGCCCCCAGGGCTTTGATTTCTTCAAAACGAGAAATTGCTATCTCCATTGCCGGAAATAACTGTTCTTCACGAACCGGCTTCACTAAATATCCCAATACACCCGAACTTTTTGCCTGCGATACAATCTCCTGTTGACTGTAGGCTGTCAGCAAAAGTACTGGAGCCAGATGCTCGTCGGTAATGATTTTAGAAGCTGTAAGTCCATCCATTTGCGGCATTTTCACATCCATGATCACAAGGTCAGGCTGCAGAGCTCTCGTCATGGCAACTGCATCTTCACCGTTATTGGCTTCACCTGCAACTTCATGTCCTGCCTCTGTCAGCATTTCTCTGATATCAAGACGAATAAGCGCCTCATCATCAGCTAAAACAACTTTCAAAGTATTTTTCATTCTGACCCCTCCAACTCTGACGGTATAGTAACTACAGCACAAGTCCCCTGTTTCAGGGCTTCTATTGTAAAAGTACCGCGAAGATCTGCTTCCACCATAGTTTTTATTATTTTCAGGCCTAAACTGGTTTGCTCATCTAAAACAAAACCCGGCGGCAAACCATTACCGTCATCACAGATTTTTAAGCAATAACTTCCGGGGATTTTATAAAACTCAACATCAAGCCGGCCGCTGCTGCGGCCTGCAAAAGCATGGTCCAGTGAATTTTGCAAAAGCTCGTTCAGAACCAAAGCAATGCTTGTTGCTTTATCGGAAGGCAGCAAAACATTATCCGCTTTAAAGCTTGTCTGCAATTTAAGATTAGGGTCTGCCATACTGGCAATAATGGCTTCATAAATTCCCTGCGCTGCCACAGCTACATCAATTTTACCGCTATCCTGCTGTGAAAGAAATTCATGTACAACAGCGATACTGGTAACCCTGTTAATACAGTCACGCAATACCATTTTCGTTTCGTCTGTATGAGCCCTGCGTGCCTGCAGTCTCAACAGGCTGGCGATAGTCTGCAAATTGTTTTTAACGCGATGATGTATTTCCCGAATAACTACAGATTTGATAAGCAGCTCTGTATCTTTCTTTTTCAGCTCTGTTATATCCTGTAGAATAACAATAGCGGCCGCTGTATCAGGCCTGTTCGTAACAGGGATCACCCTCATTGCAAGCAGCAGTCCCTGCATGTCTATTTCCTTTCCTTCAGCGACACCCGTCTTCAGCACCATACCAACCAAAGGCCAGTTGATCTGCAAACTGTTTGTCCTTCGTCCAACTAAATTAGATAAGCCCTGCACTTTAAAAAGATGTCTGGCCGTCCTGTTCGCGGCTATAATGACCTTGTCCTTATCAACAATCATCAACCCGTCGCCAGGCAGCAATCTGCCGTAATAATTACTGCTCAAAATCTGTCGGCCGGTATTTTTTAAAAACTCCACTGCCGTCATAATGAAAAGTTCTTCCGGTTCATTGGTATCAAAAGCAACTACGGCAAAACATTTTCCTTTACTATCTTGAATAGGATAAACACGCAAATCGACGAAAAGCCCCAGCGACAGCTCACGTTTCCCTGACAAAGGCACACCTCGCTGCAGTGCCCGCTGCACTAAAGGCTCCTCATTACCGCGCAGTTCGCGACCTGTTTTATCAGGCAGTTCACCCAAAAATTGCGTTCTTGGCAGTTCCTGATGATAAATATACAGAAATTTGGGGTTATCATCCCAAACATACATCGTTATGCATGCATGAGCAACATCGGCAGCAAAAGCTGCGCCGACTTTCATAGAGGATAAAATATTTTTTTGTTCTACAGTCAAATTCTTGGGCATATCATTCATTCCCCTGTTTCTTATTACCTTGTTTATCCCCATCAATCCACAGTTTTTTCCACATTATCCACAGACTTATGCACAGCAAGAACTGTTTTTTAGCTATATTTCAGCATTTTATCCACAAAATCCACAAGTTCTTTTACTTCAGTGGACACTGTTCAACCTAATTTTAACGATGGAACAGCGTTCAAATCCAGAGGACTATATTCACCGTTCTGATACATAAAATAACCACGGCAAGCTATCATTACAGCATTATCAGTGCATAAAATCGGAGTTGGATGTACCAAACTTGCTCCAATCCCGCCTACAGCATCAGCTAACGCTGTTTGTAAATGTTTATTAGCCGAAACACCACCGGCCAGAACTATTTTTTTCAAACCGGTTTCCTGCAGCGCATGCACACTTTTCTGCACCAGCACATCTACAATCGCTTCCTGAAATGAAGCGGCCACATCGGCTTTATTTACTTCACGGCCTGCCTGCTGTTCGTTATGCAGATAATTGATTACAGCTGACTTTAAGCCGCTGAAACTAAACTGATAATCTTCCTTCAAAAGTGCCCGCGGAAAATCGATCGCCTGCGGATTCCCCGCTGCCGCCAATTCTTCTATTTCCGGTCCTCCTGGATATTGCAGACCCATCACACGTGCAATTTTATCAAAAGCTTCACCTGCAGCATCGTCACGAGTTTGTCCCAGTAATTCAAAGCTGTTATAATCAGTTACCTTTAGCAGCGCCGTATGCCCGCCGCTTACTACTAAAGCCATAAAAGGAGGTTCCAGATCTTTATCATTCAAAAAATTGGCAAAAACATGTCCCTCCAAATGATTGACACCAATCAGCGGCTTGTCATTAGCCCAAGCCAGCGCTTTGGCAGCCGATACACCAACTAGAAGCGCCCCTACAAGCCCTGGTCCATAAGTTACTGCGACAGCGTCTATTTCTTCCAGCTTCACATTAGCCTGACGCAGTGCTTCGTCAATAACCGGCAAAATATTTTCAATATGTTTACGCGAAGCTATCTCCGGTACAACACCGCCAAATTTTCGATGGATAACAATCTGTGAGGAAATAATATTCGAAAGCACTTCACGTCCATTTTTGACTACGGCAGCCGCAGTTTCATCACAACTGCTTTCAATGCCCAAAATATACACGTCTTTAGACATCAGGCTTACCCTCCTTATATAACCACATGATTATTGCATTTTCATGATTATCTTCATAATAATTTGGTCTTATCCCCTCGCTGGCAAAACCGCAGGTCAAATAAACCTTTTGCGCTGCAATATTGCTCTCACGCACTTCCAAAGTCACCGCCACAGCGCCAAGTTCCCATGCCTTATTGATCAGGGCTGCTGTCAAGCTTGTTCCCAAGCCGTGTTCACGTTCTTCAGCAGCAACCGCGACTCTGGTTATCTGCGCTTCCCCTGCCACCAGCCAAAACCCGGCATAACCAAGAATACGCCCAGCATCTTCTAAAACAAGATATGTTGTTAAGCTGTTATTCAACTCATCCAGCCACATACTTGGGCTCCAAACATCAAAAAAAGACTTTTCATCTATGCTGCTGACAGCAGTCAAATCTGCCGCTGTCAAAGTCCTTATCATTATTCCTGCTGGCGTTTTTCCCATAATTCTTCAGCCTCTGATCTTCTAATGTAATAAGGTTCTAAACCAAAAATATCACCGGTATTATCAGGATCATACTCGGCTTCCGCCAAAAGCGCTACCGAGGCAGCCTGCGGCCAACATAAATGTGCTGGAGCCTTTCGGCACCACGAAGGCAAATCGGCAAGGTCAATTTTCTGGCATTCTCCCAATAATAAAGCAGGCATACCCAAAACAGCTATATTTTCCAAAAGCTTCTTGCGATCTACAACTTTGATCTCCTGATGCTCTATGAGTGTCCCCTGCTGCCATTCATAAATCGCCTGATAAAAATTGCCTTTTTGTGCGTCTAAAACAGGTGATAATACATAACCGTCTATCGGCAGATTATAGGCAAGCGCTTTCAGCGTATTGACCCCGCAGATAGGTTTATGCCAGCTATAAGCCATTGCTTCTGCCGATGCCAGGCCAATCCTCAAACCGGTAAAAGACCCCGGCCCCATACTGACTGCTAAAAGATCGATCTCATTTTTAGTGATCTTAGTCCGTGTTAAAAGCTGCTCAAGCTGCGGCATAAGCCCCTCAGAATGAGTCATGCCCATATTGATCCTATATTCTGCCAAAATTTGTCCATCACGACACAAACCCACGGCACAGACTTTAGTTGCCGTATCAATGGCTAAAGTCAGCATTTTTTTCCACTTCCTCACATAATTCCAGATACCTTTCACCATTAGGGAGCAATTGTATCAAACGGCCTTCCGGAACAATTTTTATGTAGATATCAAGACTTTCTTCAGGCATTTCCTCTAAAAAATTATCCGCCCATTCGATAAGAGTCAGCCCTTCACCGCCAACATATTCCCCATAGCCGATATTTTCCAATTCTTCAACAGTATTCAGCCTGTATAAATCAAAATGCCTGATCTCCATTTTACCATGATACACATTCATAATCGAAAACGTTGGACTGTTTATTTCACTGGCATCAACCCCCTGTGCCATAGCTATTTCACGACACAACAAAGTTTTACCGGCACCTAACTCCCCACAAAGACAAAAAACATCCCCGTTTTTAGCAAGCCTTCCCAAAAGTTTTCCTAACGCTTCCATCGTTTCAATATTACCACAAAAATACTCCATCAACAGCACTCCCATTTCAAAAAAGCAGTACCGACTTTTGCCGATACTGCTCCCGTTTATTTTTTCAATAAAGTAGTATTACGTTCCAAAGGATCTAAAATATCAGTATGTCCTTTCAAGGACGCAATTTTTTTACCATCAACTAAAATCTGTACTTTTTTTATCTCCGGAAACTCTGTCAGAGTGTTGACAATAGCAGTTGTCAGCATCAGCTCAGTATAGGATCCCTGCGGTACATTGGTTATTTCCTTGGAAAAATCAACATAAGCAGTCCCATCTTCTATCTTCATTGTTCTGATTTTTGTCCCTTTAGGAAACAGACTGACCATTTTCGCAGTATCCTGCGGACTGCTGTTTACCAAAATATCCAACGCAATCTCCGGAGCAGTCATCGCGCCGGCTTTGCGGGTTACCTTTTCCGGCAACAGATATTCCTCTCCGTTGACAGGTGCACGATACACCGTTACCGTAATTTCTTGATTCTTATTATTCTGCGTTTGTTTAGTTTCAGGCTGCGGGATAACCGTAGCAGTTTGATCATCACTGCAGCCTGCAACTAACACGCAGAGCATCAAAGTGCAGATTACTGCAAATTTCTTTAACATATTGGCCTCCCACATCATTTAAAATAGTCCTCGATACCATCAGCAATCGCCTTAGCCAGCTTACTTTGAAACCAGTTGCTGTTCAGCAGTTTTTCTTCTTTGGCATTAGTTATAAATGCCATTTCGATTAATGCCGACGGCATACTGCTGCGTTTATTGACGTAGAAGTTTGCCTGACGTATACCTAAATCATCCAAACCAAAATTATTAGTCATCCGTTTTTGAATGGCCGTAGCTACACGTGCATCATGGCTTGTTTTAGGATAATAATAGGACGAGAAGCCGCCTACGTTTTTATTGACAGAAGCATTGATATGCAGACTGATAAAGAGATCAGCAGCACTGTTTTCAGCTACATCGACACGCGCCTGAAGCTCCTGCGCGTCTGTAGCATTTACGCCATAAACGTCAACATCTTTAACACGTGTCATTGTAACTTTAGCGCCTTTTTTCTTCAGCAGTTCTTCAACTTTCTGCGTTATTTTTAAAGTAATATCTTTTTCTTTAGTGCCTTTTGCCCCAACTGCTCCCGGATCACTGCCTCCATGTCCTGCGTCCAGCGTAATTCGTTTATCCTTCAGCCCGCCGCTGGTACGATAGGCAGTTTTACTAACAGCAGGCGTCGGTGTTTTATCTGTAGTAGTTTTACCGCCTGCAGGTGTTGTTTTGGCAGGTTCAGATGCCTGACGTTTATTAGCCATAACATCAATAACGATTCTGTCCGGTCTTTTGGTAACAGGATCTTTTTTTAAGGTAAACCCCTTATAATCTTTACTGCCAATGGCCTTTTGCAGAGGCACCTTCAGTACGGTTTTACCTTCCGACGTATCTAAACGCATTTCATTGGCAATATCGCTCTTTATCTTATGAGCACGGCCAACTTTGCTATTTAAATCTGCATCCATAGTTATCAGCATCGTATTGCCGTCAAAAGTTATTTTATAACCTGTCGGTTTATCACAGTCCACCACAAAACGCAGCACATTGGTTTTATCAACTCCCCAACGAACATCTGTTATTTCTGAGGCAAAAGCCGTTAAACTAAACATCAAACAGCTTACAAGTGCAAAAACAAAAACTAATTTCTTCTGCAAACGGCATCTCCCTTTCTTTCATCTCTAATACTTAATTTTATCATTTAAGCGTAAGTATTGTAAACATACCCTAACTTTTATCTGCAAAATTTAAGTGAAATCTTTTATTCTCCCTGCTCAATAATTCTGCGGGCCTGTGGCAAGTACTGGCTGATTTCTCCTGCTGCCATACCAATAATCCCTTTACTGGCCAAATCGCCAGCCAGCCCGTGCATATATACACCAGCTAACGCCGCTTCCTGTACAGAAATCCCCTGCGCAGCCAACCCGGCAATAATTCCTGTGAGCACATCACCGCTGCCGCCTGTAGCCATAGCACTGTTGCCGGTAGTATTGATATAAACATTGCCGTCAGGACAGCCTATAACAGTAGGAGCGCCTTTCAAAACGAGGACAGCATCCCACTCAGCAGCATATTTGCCTGCCAATTCCAGGCGTCTTGCGTCAACTTCAGCCGCTTCCAAATCCAACAGCCTTCCCAACTCTCCCGGATGCGGCGTTAAAACTTTCGGAGCCCTCATGGTATTTAAAATACCAACATGTCCCTGCAATGCAGTCAACGCATCGGCATCGATAATCACCGGCACTTCCACCGACTGCAAAATTTCCCGAATAACTTCCACCGTACTTCCAGACGTACCAAGACCAGGACCTATAGCCAAAACATCAGCTCTGCCGGCTTTGTCCAGCACTGCACCAGTGGCTCCTCCACCTAAAGCTCCCGGCATCCGCTCGATCAAACCTTCGACCATAATTTCTGTCAGTTTCACCGCTAATACTTCACGACTGCAAAGCGGCGTCAGCAAACTTACCAGACCAGCACCTGCCTTAACAGCCGCTTCCGAGCATAACGCAGCCGCACCTGTAAAACCCGGTGATCCAGCGGTGATAACTACCCTTCCCGCTTCACCCTTATGGCAGTTTCCATTTCTCTGCGGCAGTAAATCACAAGCAATATTCTCAGTTAACAAAAACTTTTTACTATCCATACGTTCTAAAAGTATTTTAGGCATACCAATATCGGCAACTATAATTTCTCCGCTTAATTCAGCTGCCGGATACAAAAACAAACCTGGTTTGGCAAGTGCCATAGTAACTGTAATATCTGCCTGCACAGCATTTTTATCTGCACTGCCTGTATCAGCACTGACACCGCTTGGTACATCAATGGACACAACCGGCACAGCAATACTGTTCATTAAACCACAGGCACGTTGCTGTACCCCATGTAAAACGCCATTAAACCCTGTTCCTAAAACAGCATCTATCACCAAATCAGCCTGGCGGCAACTAACTTCCGCTACATCCCAGCTGCCTCTGTCTTCCTTAAGTGCAAATAGTTCAATACCACACTTCCGGCAAATACGCAGCTGCGCAGCAGCATCTCCTGTAAGTTCCTGCCACGGTGATACAAGAAAAACCTTTACCCGCGCTCCCTGATTGGACAGCCACCGTGCAGCAGCAAAACCATCACCGCCATTATTGCCCTTACCTGTAAAAACAACAATATTTTTCCCAAAACAATCTTCTAAAAAATCCGCAGCTGTTTCCGCTACAGCTTTACCAGCATTTTCCATCAGCACCATTGTCGGCAAGCCGATCTGTTCTGCAGACTGCTGATCTAAACTCTGCATTTCCTTAGCAAAAACCAGTTTCATCCTTATCCCTCCAATACAACCTGGGCCATAGCAAGTTCTTTAGTATGGCTCAACGAAAGATATATTTCTTTGACACCGCGTTCTTCAGCCAGAGTAGCAAAATAACCGCTCAAACGCAAACTCGGCTTTCCCATACAGTCATTATAAACTTCAATATCTATAAGCTTGCCGCCCCTCAAGCCTGTTCCCAAAGCTTTCAGCAAAGCTTCTTTAGCCGCAAATCTTGCTGCGTAACTTGCAAATTTCTGCATGCCACGGGCTTCACAATATTCTTGTTCAGCAGGAGAAAAAACTCTTGCCGCAAACTTTTCTATTGTCAGAGCTTTTTTCACTCTATAAATTTCTGTTAGATCACAACCGATTCCAACAATCACCAGCTACGCCCCCTCATAACCTTTTCCAATAAATACTGCTTGGCAAACAGCATAATATGTTTATATTATACATCCAGGTTACGTTTTCCTGCTATTTTATTTAATAAAATAGCTCAGCACCCCTAACCGGTACTGAGCTAAATCCTTTATTATACTGTAAGCAAACCTTTTTCTTCTAAAAACTCTGCTAAAAATTTACCAATACGATTTGTAAGTTTCAAACAGTTTTTCAGATGGTCACGAGTATTGAATTCGTACGGCATCAGATCTTTACACATTGTTGATCCAAATTCTTTTTCAAAACGATCGTGAAATTCTTTGGTAACAGGATAAATTTCTTTCAATGGTTTTTCTTCAGGAGTATTCCGTCCGATCAATGTACTGATAACCATTGTGCAACCGACTAAAGCGCCGCAAATATTACGGGCATGGCCAATACCGCCGCCAAATCCTGAGGCCAGGCGAAAAGCGTTATCATCAATATTTACGCCAGCATATTTGCGAAAAGCTTCAACTATCGCTTCGCTGCAATTATAACCACTCTTAAAAGCATTACCGACTTCTATGCCCATTTTTTCACTGAATTCACTCATTTCTCGTCCCTCCTTTAATATCACTTATATGACTTAATTCTATCAGTTCTATAAAAAGTCCTGCTATATAAAGCTCCGTCTACTATATTATTTAAAAATAAAAACAGGACGGCAAAATCCGTCCTGTTTTTATTACAAACTTCTATTCAACTTTTGTAAGCCATAAGCCGTGTAGATTGCAGTATTCATAAACACCGAAGACCCTTTCTGCTTCATTGTCGGAGAAGACACTTTCCGGTTTTGAACCAACAGCCAGTTTCTTCCGTTGGCCGCCCTGTTCTGTCTCCAGATAGATCCAGGCAATATGATGTTCCTCTGTCATAGGATGCTCAACACTGCCAACTTTTACTTTTACAATATTACCTTCAATAGTAACTACCGGCAGATGTTTTTCCTGTGAAGCCTCCACTGTATTAGGTTTCAGTTCTGTCATAGGATCGCCGCAGCAAACGACATTTACGCCGCTGCTTTTGATCATACCAATCATATTACCACAATGTTTACAGATGTAGAACTTCTTTTCGCCCATTTGTACTCACTCCTTAATAAAATTTTATCACTTAATTGTAAATGCGGCTTCAGCCGCGCTTAACCTAAAGCTACGTCTAAAATCATCATTATCGCAAAACCAATAATAAACCCAATCGTCGAAAGGTCCGCACTTTCATGTTCTCCACCACTTTGAGACTCCGGTATCAGCTCTTCGACAACGACATACAGCATAGCACCGGCAGCAAAGGCTAAGGCATAAGGCAAAATAGCCTCCATGGAAGTAACCATCGCCGCACCAATAACACCAGCTATCGGTTCTACCAGCCCGGAAGCCTGTCCATACATAAAACTTTTCATCCGCGAAACACCTTCGCGCCGAAGTGGGATAGAAACTGCAGCACCTTCTGGGAAATTTTGAATACCAATTCCCAAAGCAACAGCTACAGCTGCCAGCAATCCTGTTTCGCTCATACTATTCGCCGCTGCTCCAAAAGCAACGCCAACCGCCAAACCTTCAGGTATATTATGCAGCGTAATTGAGAATACAAGTAAAATGCTACGACGCCAATTAGTTGGAATCCCCTCTACTTCCCCTTCTTTTGCAAAGAAATGCGCATGCGGCAGTATTCTATCCGCCAGCCACAAAAAAGCAGCACCACTCAAAAAACCAATAGCAGCAACAAGCCAGGCAGGCAAACTGCTTTTTTCCGCCATTTCTATGGCAGGAGCCAAAAGCGACCAAAAAGAAGCGGCAACCATAATACCTGCAGCAAAGCCCAGCATCATATTTAAAACCCTTTTGTTAATCTCTTTAAAGAAAAATACCATCGCCGCACCAAGCGCAGTCATGAACCAGGTAAAACCTGTTGCTATCAGAGCTAACAAAATCGGATCGTTGATCTTCATCAATGATTCCATTTAAACAACTCCTTACCTTTATCCTTATTATAAGCTACTTGTGATACGCTTTCAAGTAAGCTCTTTATTATATAAATTTTGTATTCGTTTATGACGTTTATTAAACATCCACTTAAAATAAAATGCAGATAACCGGAATCCCCGAAAGGACCCGGTTATCTGCATTTGGAGAAATGGAATATTAAAGGACATAACCACAGTCTGCTCTTACCGTAGTTATGACGGAGAAGTAAAGTTATGCTTTAGCTAAAGCCGCACCTAACTCGCGGCAGCTTTCAGCCATCGCTTCATCTGGGGCACCCAATACCAAAAGCCCCGGGGCAATCAATTCGGCACCAGCTGCTTTTATACGCTGTTCCCAATCACTCATATAACTTCCGCCCCAGCCATAAGAACCAAAAATCACAACCTTTTTCCCCTGCAAAAACGGTTCTAATGCAGTAAAGAACGGTTCAAACTCATATTCTTCCAGAACTTCAGCACCCATAGCACTGCATCCCAGTGCCAATGCTGAATATTCAGCCGCCTGTTCAGGAGTGATATCGCTAACGCTTTTGAGGTCTGCAGCAGTTCCAATACCTTCGGCCACAGCCTCAGCCATCAGTTTCGTATTACCGGTACCAGACCAATAAATAACAGGAATCTTTTCCATAATAAAACCTCCTTAAAAAGAAGCCGCTGCCAGATGTAAAGGTACGCCTTCAGCTACAGCCTTCAACAACCTGTCCCGGCATTTATTATATGCGTCAAACAAACGCTTGGCATGCTCGACATCATCATATACTTTCCAATAACCGCTGCATTTGCAATTCTTGCCTTTATTTTTAATAAAGCCTTGGATATCCGCTAACGGATAACCTAAAAATATACCAATTTCATGCGGAAAATCCTGGCTGCAGGATATCTTTGCCCCTAACTGTCGGAGCAATGAATGCACCGAACCAGACTTATAACCAAGTTCTTGTAAATAACAGCTTATCGCTTGCTTCTGCAGCAAATCTTCAAGCTGCTGCGGCTGGTAAACCAAAACCAAAGTTCGTGCCGCACAATGACATAAAACTTCAAAAGCAATCCCCTTATCGGCAAACTGTTCCGTATAATCAGCCAAAAGCGGCGCGACTACAGGCATAGATGCAGTAGGGCAGCTGACAAGATTGGCCGGTTTGATTCCAGTCAACGCCGGTGCGCAATGGAAAGCCAGCAATTCATCAAAACTTTTAAAGCCATGTAATTCAAACTGCATGATAACTCCTTTGGAAAAAGTTAGTTTAGCTAACCAAACGTAGCTACCGGCAAGGCTCCGGTTATTATTCATAAGTGATAAAAGAAAGAAGGGTTGAAATCACACCGTCTGGTTAGCCCTGTCTAACTTGGTTTTGAGTATAACATAAAAATTCCAAGTTAGCAATACCTAACTTGGAATTTTTATATAATTTTTTCTTTTTATTCCGCAGCTTCTGAAAATTTATTTACGTCGTTGAAACAATTTAAAAAGGTCGGTTTTCTCTTCAGACATCAAATTATAATCAGGCACTGCCGCCAACGCTTTATCCCTTGCTGCCTCCAAATCATGAAAAACGTCCCATTTGGCTGCATTAAGCGCTTTAATATTACTGATGCGCAGTAAATACGCAGGATGAAAAGTCGCTATACAATCAAAACCATGTTTTGTTTTAAACCATTTACCACGGTCTCTGGTGATGCGCATATCCTGATTGCCAAGATAATGTAAAGCAACACTGCCCAAAGCAACCACAACTTTAGGCTGTAATATCGCCAACTCCTTGTCAAGCCAACGCTGTGCACAGAAATCTGCTTCTGCAATATTCGGCGTGCGGTTACCCTTAGGACGGCATTTGATAACATTGGTCGTTAAAATACGGTCACGCGTCATCTTGGCAGCCCACAAAGCCTTATCCAACAACTGTCCAGACGGACCAATCAAAGGGCAGCCGTAGTCATCCTCCACGCCGCCAGGTCCTTCGCCCACAAAAACAATCGGACTGTCATAATTACCAAACCAGCCTACAGGAGCCTGTGCTGCTTCCCGCAGAGGGCATTCTCTGCAAGCCGCTAATTCCTGGGCTAAACTTTCCAGCTTTTCTTGTTTCATACTTTTCTCACACCTATTTATAAAATTTTGATCATAGCCGGCGAGGCGAAGCGTGCTGATCTAACCTGACAAATGTCAGATGCTTTTTTAGCTCCTCACGGCTTTGCTCTAAAACAAAAGTTGTTGCCTGAATATTCCCGGAAACCGGTGAAACAAAACGTGCAAAACTATTCATCGTTATCAGTCTGCCATCAACTGTGAATACGCTTTGATTCATATTGATATACCATTTTTCCCTGTCATTGAGCACCCGTCCATCAATCTCAGCGATCAAAATATAATCTGCGCCCAGCTCCCGCGCTTTCTGATAAAATTTTTCCATTGCATAGACACTGTCGTCATAAAGTTTTGTTTCCGTATCTACGATCACATACCGCGGCAGCATCATTTGATACTCGTTCATAATAAACCTTTTAATATCAGGCACATAGTCCCTTTTATCTACCTCAAGACTGCTGCCGATCCAAACAGCTACTAACGGTTCCGTTCCTTCAAGTTTTTGCATGGGTAGTTTTTCACGTACACCGGCAGCCTCTGCTTTGTCCAAAGCTGCATAATATTCTCGCATGCTGTAATCAAAATACATTCCCATATCATGCTGAAAATCACTCAGCTTACGGGAAAGATTGTATTTATGATGCTTTCCAAACTGCTTGTAGCCTCCAAAAAATGTCTGCAGGCTGCCCGGCACAGGATCAGCATTATTAGTTATTCTGCGCAGATCTATCTTATCACCGTAGACTTCGGCAAAAGCAGCGTTGCCTATGGCAGGCGCGCCAAAAGTTATAACCGGCACACGATCTTTATCTATCCCCATACTTACAAGGCGTTCTGCCAGCAATGTAGCGACAGCTCCCCCCAGGCTATGCCCGGTAAGCAATACACGTGTATCTGTATTAGCCAAAATCTCATTAAACAAAACCTCATCAATACCGTCATCATTAGTATCGACCATTGTTTCTAAAACAGTATTGACGTAATCATTAAAGCCTTTATGTACCATTGGTACAGTTTTATCCTTTTCAGAATGTCCTGCATATTCAATAAATTCCTCAAGGCTGCGGCCGCCGTACGGCACCTTATCGGTGTTCAGGTTGACAGTCCAGTCACTCTTGCTGGCACTGCCGCGAAAAGCAACTATATAAACATCCCTGCCGCGTCGGGTTTTATTTTTTGCCACAATAAAATTGGCTTCCAATTTTCCTTTTTTTACTTTATGCGGTACTATCTTCCAGCCATAATCGCGCAAATAACCAAATTCCGGAGCATTTTCCGGGGAATATGCTCCTATACAGGCTGCTGCTGCAACTGTAGTCCAATGTGCATCACGATACGCCGCATCAATCATTTTCTTTTCCGCAGGCGTATACTCATGCGCCCAGCTTGTTCTAACCGGCACAAACACAACCAGCGCCAGCAGAACGCAAGTTAAAACCTTTATTATTGAGCGCATACTGCACCTCCGCTCCTAAAATTAATTAACATCATTTACAATAATTATAAATGAATGCTGCGAAAAACACAAAAAGAAAAACGCATTTCTCAATTGAAATGCGTTTAATACGACTTCTTTTGATTATCTTACCTAAAGTATCTAGTCCTTTTCTAATTTCGCCCTGAAAGAAATACTGCGCGGCGTATCAATATTATCAAATTTCACAAGATGCGCAGCCTTGATCAAATCTACATCAACAACAGTACCAGAACCGAAAATATTATGCTTTACACGCTGCCCAACAGCCAGTGACAACTGATTTTCTTCATCAGCAAGATAACGCTCGTTGATAACAAGATAATCTTTTGTTTCTATTATCAAACCTTCCTGCGGCTTTTGTGTATAATCAAGCAATGCCGGCTCTATATCCAGCAGAAAACGCGACGGATAGCGCGGAGAGCCATCAAAATTTCTACCTTCAGCTTCAGAAAGATACAGCCCTTTCTGTGCCCGGGTCATTGCAACAAAAGCGAGTCTGCGCTCTTCCTCCATCTTTTGTATAGTATCTGTTTTCTTAGACGGGAAAACACCCTCATTCATCGCACATAAAAATACATAGGGAAATTCCAGACCTTTGGCCGAATGTACCGTCATTAATTTTACTTTATCACTATTATCAGCCGCATCGTTGTTAGTAAACAAAGCAACATGTGACAAGTAATGTTCCAATGTACTTTCTTCCCCGCAGGAAGTTTCATATTCATAAACCGACTGTTTAAGTTCCGCCAGATTATCCAGACGTTCCTGACTTCCTTCTGTCCGCAGCATTTTTTCATAACCACTCTCATTTAAAATTGCAGCCAGCAATTCCGAAATTTGTCTTTCTGCATAATTAGCGGCAAAATTTTCGATCAATGCTACAAACTGTGCGGCTTTTGTCCCTTTAAAAATTTCATTATCCAAATTTGTCTCTAAAGCAATATACAGAGAGCATTGGTGCTTGACTGCATATTCCTGCAAAAATTTTATGCGCCGCTCCCCAAGATTTCTTTTAGGAACATTAACTACTCTCAAAAACGCCAGATCATCTTTATATGCAATCAACCGTAAATATGCCAAAGCGTCCTTTATTTCCATTCTGTTGAAAAACTGCACCCCGCTGTAAATAGCGTAAGGTATTTTTTCACGTAAAAAAACTTCCTCTACGATTCTGGTAATATAATGCGCACGATATAAAACAGTGATTTCCCTGTAAGAAGTACCCTCGCCATGCAATGCCTGGATCTGCTCTGCTATCCACATCGCTTCACGCTCAGAAGTATCTGCATGATGGCATATAACCTTCCTTCCGTCTGCAATAGTTGGCATAAGATTTTTCTTGATCCTAAACTTATTTTTATCAATCAAATCATTAACGACCGAAACTATCTGCGGTGTAGAGCGATAATTCTGCATCATCATTATAGTTTTTACACTTGGAAAAATCTTATCAAAATCCAGTAAATAGCGCACATTAGCACCGCGCCAGGTATAAATCGTCTGGTCTGGATCCCCGACGATAAACAGATTTTTATGGTAACCACACAATACTGACATCAATTTGTACTGCAGTTCATCAATATCCTGAAATTCATCAATCATGATATATTCCAAACGTTGCTGCCATTTTATTTTAACAGCTTCATTTTGTTCGAAAATATATAAGGTAAATTTAATTAAATCATTATAATCTAGTCCGAAGCATTTTTTCTCCTGATATAAATAACCATAAAAAATTATATCAGACGGCTCTGTTGCAGTAAGATATTTCTGTCTCAATGTATCTAATGACATATTGAGCATATCCAGATAATATTTCGGTTCTTTAATTAGTTTTCTGATTTCAATCATATCCCGTGCTTTACTGAAAGTCATATTTCTAAGCGTCAATCCACGTTCCTCGTAAATAATTTTCAGCATAGAATCGATATCAGAATTGTCTAAAACAAGAAAGCTTTTTGGATATTGCAGAGCATGGCTGTCCTCCTGTAAAACAGATACGCAGAAACTATGGAAAGTACTGATATAACCAGTATCATTATCACCAGTCAGGTTATGGATTCGCTGACGCATTTCATTCGCCGATTTATTAGTAAAAGTTACACATAGAATATTCCCCGGCAAAATTCCGATTTCATTGACCAGATAGGCAAAACGCCGAGCCAGAGCCCTTGTTTTACCTGACCCTGCTCCAGCTATAACACGTATAAATCCTTCCGTAGAAGTAACAGCTTCAAGCTGAGACGCATTAAGTCCCTGCAGTATATTTTCCAATGCTTTACACTTCCTTTCCTAAAAATAATTTCACGTTTCTTGTTAACTCTCATTATAGCAATAAAGTTCATAACACTACAACACAACTGCTGCGTAATTAAAATTTTACGCCTGTCATTAACCTCAAAATTTTATAAAAAGGAAAAAAGGCGCTACCTTAAAGGTAGCGCCTTACTTTTCTGTTCATATGCTGCTATATATTAAAAAAAATTTTAATCTATATCAATTACAGACGAACAACTTCAATGATTGCATTTCTTCCATTATTACTAAGTGTTTTTTTATACCATTCAGTCCATATTTTATTATTTATTTTATCCATTTTTCATATTTCCGAAAAATATGAAACTCATTTTAAACTCATTCTAAATTATGATAGAATATATACGCAAACTCCTCCATGCCACTGCCAGGCATTGTTTGCAAACGTCGTAGATACCTCGACGAAAAAAGAGCAATCTGAAAAGATTGCTCTTTTTGTTTTCTTAAATTTCTCTAAATGGACTATCTTTACTTTGCATTTCTATCGGAAATAGTTCGGGATCAGACTTTACTACAGACAAAAAAGCCTCTCCGTCACTACCACACTCCGCTGACTTAACTCGTTTCTGTAATTCGGTAAACCAAGGAACCAACGGCGGCATCCACCTAAACAAACAAGCTGCCATTTCTTCTAAATTCTCTCCTTCAATACAGTGCCCTCTAATTATTACATACATATACAACAACCTCCTTAACACACAAGCTTTATTATAGGCAAAATAGCAAAAAAAATAAAGCCTGACTATTACTTAAGTAATAGTCAGGCTTTATCTCAATATGCATATGTTACCCACACGCCAGTTTTTTTATCTTGCCAATCATACTCGCCTCGAAATCCTATATATTTGCCACCTATCCGGCGGCTCACTCCATAGCTGATACCTGTAACATAGTGATCAACATTAATCTTGGCTCCGATCTCCCGCAGGACCCCTGGCGCGGATGGTGGCAAGGATTTCAAGATTTCTTTCTGTAAGTTTTCTTGTTTCTTCGACGAGTTCAGTACATCTGTCAACTGCTTCTGCAGCAGCTCTTTCTGCAGTTTGGCTTCGGTCAATTCCTGATCCGATACTATCAACTGTTCCCTGGCTGTTTGCAATTCCACTGCTAATTGACTGCTGATTGCTAACAGCCTGTTCGAGTTTTGTTCCAGTGTCACCAGCTCGCTTTCCGTTATCATGTATGCCGGCTCGGCTGAACAGATAGCAGGCAAGAAAAAGAACTGCGCCAACGCCCATACCAACAAGAAAGCGATTATTAGATATCCAACTTTTGATTTTTTCATTCATGGTTTACCTCCTTACGCAATTTTTAATCACACTTTCTATATTTATATGATTGATATCATAAAATATTATTCCCCAGATAATTTTACCGTCCATTATTGCCCATCTTCCTGAAAAAATGTTATAGTATTTATATAAGGATGTGATTTTATGTTAGAGTTTATGATTTTTCTAGCTATTGCTGGTATAATCTTACTAGTTGTGATTGCTGCAGCTATTTTCATTATAGGTATGATTTATGCAATTTTTAAAGGACTGCATGACGACTATGTCGAAAATGTAAAAACACAAAAATGAAATCTCAATCCTAAATATTCTAAAAATAGCTCCCTATAATGGGAGCTATTTTTTTCTGCAATAATTCCAGCATAATCTAGCATATAACCAATATCAATATAATAGCTAATTGGTATATATGATAACCCTGCCATTATTACCTTATTTTGAAATAGTTGCTTTTATAAATTTGCGTAATCTGTTACTCCACGTGCAATAGCCTTTGCAATCGCATCTTGTTTATGTTCCAGCAAAATAACATCGTGATCGTTATCAATAAACCCCATTTCGATGAGAATAGCCGGCATCTCAGTGTTGCGTAGTACAGACAAATTCGGACGTTCCTTCAGCCCACGATCAGGAATATATGGATCAATGCTCTGCTCCGTATCGACCAACTGCTTATGTATACAGGCAGCCAGGCGTTCAGCTTCGCTGCCAAAGTTAAACATCAATGTTTCAATGCCCCTCGCATAACCATCAAACGCATTGCAGTGCAAACTAACAAATACATCTGCACCCCAGTCATTAGCAGTTTTACAAACATTCGGATATGCCGGAGATTCGCCGTTTAGGTTGTCGCTCTGCAGACGCATTACCTCGCATCCGGCATTTTTTAGATAATACTCAACAAGTTTTCCTACAGCCAATGCTACGTTACATTCTTTTAAACCACTGTTAGGATTCACGGCGCCAGGATCAACACCTGGCATATGTCCTGGATTAATAAATACTTTCATTATTTTTCACGCTCCTTTCAGATTTCAACCTCAATTCTTACAATTTCTTTTTAACAAAAACAATCAATCCACTCATAGCTTCCACGCCAGCATCATTTAAGTTTTCAATAATACTAAGCAGCTCAGTTACAACAAGATATCCAATAACCGTCATAACTGCCCAAGTAGGTTTATCTAAAACTCTCATAACTACATCAACGACAGCAGCAGACAACGCATAAATTAAATAAACACCGATTTTCCCAAGGAAACGGTGTTTCATAACTTCACTTTTTATCTTTTTGGCAGCTCTGGCTTTTTTTATTCCTTTAATAGATTCTAGAATAGTCGGATTTTCAATACCACTATCTTTTAGATGCAGATAGGATATCGATACCCATTTGGTAAAACAATCAATAAATACTAAAAAAGCAAAGCTATAAAACAATATAGCGTGCTTATGCAAAATCATAGCCAACATTGCCGCTATTAAGGCTTTATATGACCAACCTTGTGCTAAAGTTTGAGCAGCTCCAATAGCCGCAAATTTAAAAGATTCCCAGTTCATTTTTGCCTCCTGTATAATGCTCCTTAAAGGAGAGTGATATTTTGAATACTAAAAAAAGAAAACGTATGAAGCTACCAAACGGCTTTGGTAGTGTTGTGCTACGAACTGACGGTAACCGCCGCCGCCCATGGTCTGTAAAAGTCACAATCAACGGCCGTCAAAAATCAATCGGTGACACTGCTACCGAGATTGAAGGACTTGCTTTACTCGCAGAGTATCATAAAAATCCGTCCCTTTTTGCACCAACGCTGATCACCTTTTCAGAGGTCTTTGAGTTGATGCGGGCTGAGCGATTTCCCAAATTGGCTAAAACTACACAGGTCAATTACCTTTCGGCATACAAGCACTGCAATAGATTGTATAGCAAGAAGTTTGCCGAGTTAAAAATTGGTGACCTGCAGGCCGTTATTCGTGATACACGTAACGCCGGCGCTCACTACGCTATGCAAAAGAAGGTTAGACAGGTATTACATCATATGTACACATATGCCGTAAAATATGAAATTATTGACCCTGCCGCCAACATTAGCCAATACATAGACATTGATCAGCACGTGGTTAAATACCCTAAAACACCTTTTAACACTCGACAGATAAACAGAGTAAAAAAACTCGGTGATAAATGGGCTATGACGGTGCTCATGATGATATACGCTGGTGTTCGTACGTCCGAACTGCTATCTGTCGTTAAAACAGACGTCAAACTGCGACAGCGATATTTTATCGTTCGAGAGTCAAAAACTGCTGCCGGTCGAAATCGTGCTGTGCCAATATCAAAAAAAACTATACCCTATTTTGAATTTTGGATGCAGCAGCCAGGTAAATATCTCATTACTACAGACGAAGGCAGTCAACTTACTTACCATCAATACCGAACACGCTTCGATTCTGTCATGGCCGCTAGTAGATGTAAGCATACGCCGCACGAATGCCGCCACACCTGTGCTACCATGCTAGATAATGCTGGCGCTAACGATACGGCGATCAAACGTATTCTCGGACATGCCAGTCAAGGAGTTACTAAGAGAGTTTATACCCATAAATCCCTCCATGAGCTAAAAAAGGCTATAGACCTCATTTGACAGCCTTGAGTGGTATTAACCCGGCACGAATTTACGCAACAAAAAAGCCTGTATCCCTTGGTTTATCAGGATCGCAGGCGGTTTGAATTCGGTATGATATTTTTGCATTTTATTATTACCTCATAAAGCTAGTATCCATGCGCTTTCAACCATTTTACCAAGATATTTTGACAAGATCTTCTTCTGTTTTTGCATTTTCCACACGATCCTCCAACTCATACAATTTTGCATAGACACTTTCTTGATATATACCAGCTTCAGATAATGCAGCTTCAAACATTTCCGGATTATGTACTGTAAACACTTTTTCGCTAAGATCATCTTTATTCACATAGACATTATAACGAGTAGTGCCTGTAATTTTAGCTCTGTTATATGATGCCATGAAGTCTACCTGGCTATCTTTATCTGTATCATACCCATAAACCTTACCATCCGTCTGTTCCACCCATACAGGTAAATATAAGTCTTTAATATATCCAAGTTTTATTTCATGTAGTTTCTGTTCCTTCAATTCTTCTAATGATGGTACATAAACATATTCTTTTGGCTCTCCCGCATTATTATCCCATCGATATTCTTTGCCGTCCGAAGCATTACCAGACATTTTTAGATATTGGTCATAATTGACTTCAGTAAATCCTTCTACTGAAGGCTCAAATATTTCATCTGTATAACCTACAACTTTTTCTACTTGTTTATACTGTCCTGTAGGTATTTTTGTTTCAGGCACACTTACGGCTTCCGCATTATCATTCACATCTCCATGAGCAGGAATAGTTAAAAAGATTTCTTCCCCCTGCTCATACTCAATTATGGGTTTTTTAGGTGTGATTTTAAGATTATGATCTTCTATCAGGGTATCAATTCTATTCCCTGCTTCGTCAAATTTCAAAAAAATTCTACAGTCTGCTATATTAGCTGGCATTTTTATTACTTCCTTTCAATTCAATTTTTATTTTGGTTAAACAGTGGGGATATTCAAATTCAACAGAAGTTACTTTCCCTATCGCTTTTAGAGAGTGTTATGCCGTTGTAAGTAATGCTCACAGCAATACCACTGGAAATACCGATCATTATCATCTCTTAAGTTGGACATCAACAGGAGCCACTTTTGGTTATTGGAACATGAGTTTCTACGGTACACTTTATATCGCACTTGGAGTCGAGTAAACAGTGGGGATTTAAAGAGCATAATAATACTCATCAAAGTACTGTTAAATTACCTATTGCTTTTAAGAAGGGTGGTTATGTAGGTGCAGCAAATGATTCTGGGACGGTTACTATTGGTATCAAACCTACCGACAAGCAAACAATAGAGTTAAGAGATAACAATGGCGGTGGAAAGACAGGCATCTACTGGTTTGTCGTTGGACAATAAACAGTGGGGAAAAATCTTAGGAGATACTGTTAATCTTAAGATAATAAACTTCCCTGTTTCGTTCAACGAATGCTTTGGTGGTTTAGCTTTATTCAACGGAGATCCGGTCGCTGCTGCAGAATACGCAACAATAACTGACATAACTAATACTAATTTTAAAATTTATATGTATGCCAATAACGCTGGTACTGGTTATGCAAATGCAAACATTTTCTATTTGTTTTTAGGTGCTTAGCAACAGTGGGGAGCTAGTGGATATGCAGTTACTTTCCCGATAGCTTTTAACGTTGTTTACAATGTTCTTTCGATCCCTCAGACAACTGCTAGCACATCCAATGCATATTGGGGCAGATTTTATATAACTGCTCTTACTAAAAATGGTTTCAATGTTAGCGATACTGGTGCTGGCAGCAATAGATGGATTGCTATCGGTTCTGCATAGCAACAGTGGGGATTTACTAACAATACAGGTAGACCATATATAACTTTTCCCTTCAAATTTTCAAATGTATTTACAGCAATTTCTTGTATTTGCCACAATGGAAGTCCCAGTGAAGCAAATACAGTTTATAATGTTTCTATATCAGGTATGAATATTGGAGCATCTGGTGGCGGCAGTGGAAAATACTGGTGTGCTTTTGGCGTAGCATAGCAACAGTGGGGATATTCAACTGTCGGCTCAGGCGCTTGGGCTTTAAAATTCAATGGTGTTTATACGGCAGTAGTTGTTGGCGCACCTGGCTTTCCGGCAAGAGAGTTTTGTGGTTTTACTTTCGATTACACCCTTACTGGGTGGAGTTTTACGGCTGGATATAATAGCCCCGTTTCATACATCAGGCCCACCACTACTGCAATTTCACTTGGCTATTGAACAGTGGGGAGTGAATATACATGGTTGGGTAACATTTCCTATTACGTTCGTCAAATTTAGACGTTTAGTAACGAATCATCAAGGCAATGTGTTTATGGACTCCAAGGCACGAGAAAGCAATACTTTATCAGGGTTTACACTTGACGTTGCGGATAACAGTGATCAGAACAAGGATGCTCAATGGATTGCTATAGGTGCTTGATACAGTGGGGATTTATTGCTAGAAACGCTAATACTACTTTCACGTTTCCAATAATGTTTACAACTCTTTATGCAGCCATGAGAACAGCTTATGGTGTAAGTGGAAGAGACCCATCTTGGGATGAAATAGCTATTCCTAGCGCCACTATAAAACAGATTAATTTAGGTAGCTGCTATTGGGCGTCTTATGTTATTGCAATCGGTATCTAAACAGTGGGGATATTCAAATTCAACAGGAGTTACTTTCCCTATCGCTTTTAGAGAGTGTTATGCCGTTGTAAGTAATGCTCAC
>OGHA01000323.1_pt1 | contig 30450 bp, 23 predicted proteins | sample 1571361 | NCBI WGS metagenome assembly OGHA01 (sample SAMEA2581970, study PRJEB24529) | metagenome | biome: Human gut stool | place: China | collected 2011 | reverse complement strand
GAGACGGAAGACAGATTGGAGAGTCTGCGATGATTGTTATTGATTCGGAAACCGGGAAATATGAGAAGATAGAGGTTATGGGGAAACAGGCACATGCTTCTCTTACAAAAGAACAATTTGATAAAGAAATTGAAAAAGGGATGTCTGATGTAAAAGCTGGTAGAGTTTTCTCAGCAGATGTCATTGAAGCTGAAATGAAAAGAGATTTTGGCATATGATTTTTCATGTGGCATATTCTGCTGAAGCAAGACAGGATTTACGAATATATTGCGCATGAGTTGATGGCACCCGAAGCAACTGCCAGACAAACAGAACGCATTATGAAGGCTGTCCTTTCTCTTGAACAAATACCAATGCGACTGTAAGTATTATTCGAATTATGAATGTTGGCAGAGATATAGAAAGAGAGAAAGCATCTATCACAAATGGTAGGTGCTTTTATGATGGAGATTTAAAAGTTGAAGATGAAAAAATAGAAAAAAGTATAGAAGAACTGTTGGAGGAAATATATAAACGGCACTGAAATAAAAACGAAAAATCCGTTGATAGATTGAGAATGCACCAGTGAACCGTCATGTAACGAGAAATAAAAACGAAAATACTGTTTATAAATTTGGATACAATTGTAGGAGAGGTTGAGAAACAGAGTTTTTTATAGAGCAAAGCACGGGGAATAAAAATGTTATTGAAAAGCTGGGAGGAGTATTTCGGTATCTTTAGGGCAAGGTAGGGAGGACAGAGATGTCTTCCTTATTTTGTTGAAAAAAGAAACCAAATGGTTTACAATAGTTGTGTGGAGGAGTGGTCATGAACACATCAGAATTAGTAAAACAATTATGTAAAGAACAGAAAATTACAATAGCTGAACTTGCAAGAAGAATCGGGCAATCTAGGCAGAATTTATATAAGAAATTACAACGGGAAACCTTGAGCATAGATGAGATTAAGCAGATAGCAGATGCTCTTGGAGTCGTTTTTGAACAATCATTTACGTTGCCAGATGGCAATAAATACACCATACGTAACGAAGGTGTTGCAAAAGAAGCCGACAAATAGAAAGATACCATGTCTATACACTAATTGAAATAAGTCTGTAGAGTAGATGCATGAAAAATACATCGGGAGGTTATTTATATGGCATTTGATTTTGGAAATTCAAATGAGGCACAGAAGAGTGCGATATCAACAACTGATGGCCCGTTACTGATTATAGCGGGGCCGGGGACTGGAAAAACTTATACGCTTGTTAAGCGTATTGTATATCTTATAACTGAAAAGAATGTGCTCCCAGAAGAGATTATGATTGCAACTTTCACGGAGAAGGCCGCGAAGGAGTTGATTACTCGTATAACAAATGAGTTGTACAGTATAGGGGTTTCAGTTAATTTAAATGAAATGTACATAGGTACGTTCCATTCAATTTGTCTGAGAATTCTTAAAGACCACTTGGAGTATACAAGAATCAAGAAGAATTACCGTATGCTTGATAACTTCGACCAGCAGTATATGGTGTTTCAACGTATAAACCGATTTAGAAGTCTTCCACACTTTGAGGCTATCTTCGAAAAGAAGCAAGGAGCTTGGAGACAGGCAGGCGAAATCGTAAAATATGTAAATAATCTTGCAGAAGAACTCGTAGATGTTGAGGATATGATGCAGGATTCTAATGAACAGATTGTAGCTGTAGCCAATATCATGGAGCAGTATAACATTCTTATGGAGGATGAGAATCTTATTGATTTTTCGAGCATCCAAACAGAGGCGTACAAACTGTTGATTGAGCAGCCGGAGATTTTGGAAGACATTCAGAAGAAAATCAAGTATGTGATGGTAGACGAATATCAGGATACGAACTACATACAGGAATTGTTGGTATTCTTGATTGCCGGGAAAAATAAAAACATATGCGTGGTAGGAGATGACGACCAAGGATTGTATCGTTTCCGAGGTGCTACTATCAGAAATATTTTGGAGTTTCCTGGGCATTTTGAAGAAGGGGAATGTAAACAGGTAAAGCTTGTTACTAATTACCGTTCAGAAAAGCAGATAATAGATTTTTATAATAATTGGATGAGTACTACGGATGGAAGAGCTTATGATTTTCACTGGAAAAATTTCAGGTTTGATAAAAAGATTGTTCCACCGGAGGGGAAACGAGAAGATAAAGTTTCGGTTATTAAGTGTTCCGGGCAAGAGCTTGTAGATGATTGGTATGAGCAGGTATATACATTTATTAAGAAGTTGAAGAATAGTGGTGTATTAACTGACTATAACCAGATTGCTGTATTATGTAAGTCTGTTAAAGGTGATAAGATTACCGGAATGGTTGAGTACCTTGAGGAGCATGGTATTAAGGTGTATTCACCACGTTCAGAGATGTTTTTTGAACGTAAAGAGATAAAGCAAGTCATTGGTTGTATGCTGTTGTGCTTCCCGGAATACATACGAAAGTTACAGCAACGCAATTTTCCTTTTGATTTTGAAAGCTTATACGAATATTATGATACGCAATGTATTGCTGCGGCAAAAGAACTTATCTTAGAACATAGAGATACATTAGGTAAGTGGATAGCTGAAAAGATGCAAAAACATGCCAATATCAGACATGAGAATGCAGATTATGCATTTACTGGACTTTTATATCAAATGTTACAGTTTGAGCCTTTCAGTTCTTATCTTGGTATAGATATGAAGTCTGGTGTAATAGATGAGAGGCCGGCGAGAAACCTTTCTATTTTGACATCTATCTTGGGGAAGTATGAGTACTTACATAGGATTGATGTCTTTACGGAAAGGAATATCGTGGATGCAGTTGAACGCTTTTTCAATATGTATTTTAGATTTCTTTATGATGGTGGCATTACGGAGTATGAAGATGATTCAGAATATGCACCGAGTGGATGTGTTTCCTTTATGACAATCCATCAGTCAAAAGGTATGGAGTTCCCGGTTGTAATTGTGGATTCATTGAGCGGAACGCCGAAGAATAGTGCTAACCATCTGATTGAGGAAATTGAAAACAAATATTTTCACAGAGATGTTTTTGAGACAAGAGAGGATATCAAGTTTTTTGATTTTTGGCGATTATATTATACAGCTTTTTCGAGGGCACAGAATTTACTGGTACTGTCTTGTTGCGAGAAGAAAGGGCATGGAGCCACACCAAGTAAATATTTTGAAGAGTGCTATGGTAAGTTACAATCTTATGAAGATGTAGACTTATCTGACTTAGAACTGGCAACTGTAAAACCTGTAAATATAAAGGATACATACTCATTTACTTCGCATATTGCATTGTATGAGAATTGTGCATTGCAGTATAAGTTCTTTAAGGAATTGGGATTTACGCAGGTAAGAGTAGGTGCAACACTCTTTGGTACATTGATTCATGAGACAATAGAAGACATACATCGAGCTGCTATGCGACATGAAGAGAATACGATTGTACCAGAAACGATACGAGAATGGTTTGATACAAATTATATGACATTATCGAAGAGTGAACATTCTTATTTGGGACAACCGCAGATTGAAGCGGCATATAAGCAGGTATTACGGTATGTAGAACGGAATCAAAGTGACTGGAGTCGTATTCAGGATGCGGAGGTAGAGGTCAGTTTGGTTAAGCCGGATTATATTTTACTAGGTAAGGTTGACCTTATAAGAGGTGAGGGTGACACCGTAGAAATTATTGATTTTAAGTCGGAGAAGAAGCCGGATATATTAATTGAAACAGTAGAGATGAGTCGTTATCGGCGACAGTTGGAGGTATATGCACATCTTGTAGAAGAAAAGACAGGAAAGAAAGTAAGCAAGATGCATCTGTACTATACTGGCGAAGAAAATGGTGTACCTACAGTGACATTTGATAAATCAACTGAATTGATTGATAAGACAATAAAAGAATTTGACGCAGTAGTAGAGAAGATTCAGAGTAAGGACTTTAGTGGTAGAGCTAAGGACAAGAATCTTTGTGTCAACTGTGATATGAGACATTATTGTAGAAGAAAAGGAGATTGCTAATGGACGGACAGCTTTCATTTGAATTTGAACAGAGAAAACCAATAAAGGGATATCCTGAGTTACATTGGACTGGTAAGAGGGCATATGAAACAGAGAGATTTTATCCAGCTCAGTTGAAAGAGGTATATGGTAGTCCAAAAGATAACTGGATGAATAAAATATTTTGGGGTGATAATTTGCAAGTTATGGGACATTTACTTCAGGACTATATGGGAAAGATAAATCTGGTTTACATTGACCCACCATTTGCTAGTAGTGCCGATTATGTAAAAAAAGTAAAACTAAAAAAGAAGTCTATTACTGGAGACTCTTCAATGTTTGAAGAAAAGCAATACACTGATATTTGGAGTAATGATGAGTATTTGCAGTTTATTTTTGAACGCTTGACAATTATAAGGGAGCTGCTTAGTGAACAAGGAACAATCTTTTTACATTGTGATTGGAGAGTAAGTGGATATATTCGATTAATAATGGATGAAGTGTTCGGAAAAGATAATTTTTTGAATGAGATTATATGGAACTACTCTGGAGGAAGAATAGGACATAATTTTTTTGGAAGAAAGCATGATACAATTTTTTGGTATGCAAAAAAATATGGCGAGCAAACATTTAATTATAATGATGTACGGCAGGAATACGCAGAGTCTACATTAAAAAGAAATCAATATAAAAATAATGGCAGTGACGATAGAGTACTAGATTATAAACCAAATGTGGATGGAAAATTTCCAGAGGATGTATGGAATATTTCAATAATTAATCCATTTGCGAAAGAACGATTAGATTATCCTACACAAAAACCAGAAAAACTTCTGGAGGAAGTAATAAAAGCCGCATCTAATCCAGGGGATATAGTTTTTGATTGTTTTATGGGGTCGGGAACTACACAAGCTGTTGCCATGAAATTAGGAAGAAGATTTATTGGAGCAGATATTAATCTTGGAGCTATTCAAACTACAACAAAAAGACTAATAACAGCAGCTAAGGACTTGGATGATACAAAATATACTGGATTTGAGGTTTACAATGTTAATAATTATGATTTCTTTAGAAATCCGGTTGAAGCAAAGGAATTATTAATAGATGCTCTTGGTATACAAAAGTATGATTCTTCGTCTGTATATGACGGAGAAATGGATGGTTGGATGGTAAAAATCATGCCTACAAACCGTATTGCAACCAAAGCAGATTTGGAAGAGTTAAAAGCAAGCCTTCCGTATCGTACATTTGAAAAGCGTAAGGAAGAGAATCCAAATGGTGTGGTAGAGAAGATTAGAATTATCTGTATGGGGCATGAAGCGGATTTAAAGGCTTCGTTGGAACAGGAATTGTCTGCGTATAAATTAGAAATAGAGATTTTGGATATTCTTCGTGATAAGACTGATTTGCAGTTTAAGAGAGAAGCGGATGCAAATGTGGTTAAAGAGAATAATAATGTTGTTATTAAAGAGTTCTATCCGATGAACCTTTTGCAGAAATTAAGTATGCAGAAGGAGTCTGTTGATGATTGGCGGCAACTTGTAGAGTCTATTTATATTGACTGGAATTATGATGGTGAGACTATGAGGCCTGCTGTATGCGATATACCGGGGAAGGATGAATTAGTATCAGGTGTATACGAAATTCCTTCATCTGCGACCAGAATTAAAATCAAGATTACGGACTTGTTATCAGAATCCCTTGAACTGGAGGTATAGTAATGGCAAAAGAAGTAAGTATGGAGTTTGCCTTTTTTGAGTTCCTACGTTCATTTTATTTAGATAACAAGGGAATTATCAGAAATAGGTATCGTGAAATAACAAAGAAATACTTGGATTATAATGACAAGGAGAAGAATCCGGATGCATTCTTAAGAAAACCACAGTTTGAAGCATTAGAGATGTATGTATTTGTGAAGGAATTCATGGATAATCAGCAGATGTATCAAATTTTTGATGATTGGTCAAAGAGAAACGGAGTGTTTGCAGACAGAAGATTCTATGATGAATCAGGCCAGTTGACATTGTATGATGTTTATTCTCCGAAGCAGTACCATGACTATTTTCTGCAAATTAAAAAGTATGCGGAAGCATATCCGAATTATATTTATGCTCTGACAATGGGACTTGGTAAAACAATTCTTATGGCTACCTGCATTTTCTACGAATTCTTACTTGCGTCTAAATGGCCGAGAGATGAGAAGTATTGTCATAATGCATTGGTATTTGCACCTGATAAAACGGTTTTGCAGTCATTAAAAGAGATTGTTACTTTTGATAAGAGTAAGGTAGTGCCGCCGGAATACATAGGTGTATTAGATTCAAATATCAAAGTACACTTTATGGAAGATAGTGGTACGACATTAAATACTCTGGATGGTTCAAAATATAATATTATTATTTCTAATACGCAGAAGATTATTTTAAAGGCACAGCACAAGGAAAAGAGTGCAGTAGACAGGCTTTTTAACGACCAGATACCGGGTCAGTCCGCATTGGATGATGTGCTGGGTATACTACAGGAAATTAGTAATAATGATGATTTGATGTCGAATCAGCGTTTTGAAAAGCTTACACGTCTTTCACAGATGGGAATTTATGTGGATGAAGCACATCATATGTTTGGAGCTGATTTGGAGAAAGCTCTGCATGAAAACGGTAAGGGTACAAGTCTTAGAAATACAATTAATGAACTGGCAAAAGAATTAGCTACACATGGAAGTAAAGTCGTTGCATGTTATAACTTTACTGGTACTCCATATGTCAATAATAAGATTCTGCCGGAGGTTGTATATGCATATGGTTTACAGGCAGCAATCCGAAATAATTTCTTAAAGGACACCAGTGTTATAGGCTATAGTAATGTAAAGAATAAAGAATTTCTTAAAGCGGTTATTAGTGATTTCTGGGAGAAGTATGGCGGTAAAGAATATGAAGGTCTATTACCTAAGATGGCTATTTTTGGTGCAGAAGTAGCAGAGGTACAGGATGAAATCAGACCTGTTGTAGAGGAAGTGTTATCTGAACTGGGAATACCGCTTGACAAGATTCTGGTGAATGTAGGTGATGAGAAGATTACAAAGCCGGAGGACATCCGAGACTTTAATAACTTGGATGTTTTAGGAACTGTAGGCAGCAAGAAGCAATTCATTTTGTTGGTAAATAAAGGCCGAGAAGGTTGGAACTGTAGGTCATTATTTAGTGTTGCATTGTTCAGAAGTCCAAAGTCAAAGGTCTTTGTCTTACAGGCTACCATGAGATGCTTAAGAAAGATTACGGACGAACAACAGACCGCTACCGTTTATTTATCCAAGGATAATATGGATATCTTGGATGATGAACTTAAAAAGAACTTCAGGACAAGCATTGAGGAGTTAAAAGTTAAAAAGGACGTGAACCGAAAGAAAGTTCCGGTACGTGTGAAAGAGCCGCCGAAAACTATCAGAATGAACAGACTTCATTATAAGTATACATTAGAATCTAAGCCATACAGTAAGAAAATATCATTTGGCCTTAAAGAAATGGAGACAGAGGTTTATGATGTAACCATGTATATAAAGGATGGTATTACTACAGCTTCTGTTGTGCGTGAGAGCAATGTTAATTATATGGTTAACAAGGTTGAGTATACCGAAATTATGCTGGTGGCAGAGGTGGCTAAGTACTTTCCGGATATCAGGTGTACGGAGATTGCAAAGATTCTTCGTGAATCAGAAGAAGGCATGGAATTCATATTAACATCAGTGAATGAGCATAATGAGATTATCCATGATAAGATTGTTCCGATAGTATTCGAAACGCTATACTCTGTAGATAAAGAAATTGTTAAGGAAAATGTAGATGTTAAGTTACTTAAGAAGCCAAAAGAGGGGGGCTATTATGAGTTTAGTGGTAATGAAGATTTAATTGTTACGCAGGATTCTGAGGATTCGGTAATTGTTAAAAATAATGGCAAGAGTTTTCATGCGGACACATATGTGTTCGATTCAAAACCGGAACTTAAATTATTTTTACAGTTGCTTTCTAACAGCCGTGTAAAACAAACATATTTTACTGGTATGTTTACCGCAGACCAAACCGATTTTTATGTTCCTTATATCGACCCGGAATCAAACAGATTAAGAAAATATTATCCGGATTTCCTTGTAGAGATGGAGGATGGGCGATATTTAATTTTAGAGGTTAAGGGTGACCACATGGTAGATGACCCTGTAGTAAAAGCGAAAGAGGCTGCTGCTGAAGAAATTGCAGTAGAAAGCTCTATGAAGTATGAGATGCTTAAGGGTAGTGATATCATGGATGGCAAAGTGAATATTTAAAATAACGTTATTGAGAATTAAGACAATAAAGTACAGACTTCTAAGGATTAGGAAGTGCTATTAATATATTATCACAAAATCATGGGGCAACTTGTGGAATAATAGCATAATCAAATATCCCTTAGGAAATAAGGGCGCACTTCTATACCTACCTAATTACAGGTATGGGTGCGCCTTTTCTCATGCGAAAAGGAATTGCGGGATAAATCCCGGACAAGCCTGCGGCTTGTGATTACTTTTTCTTTTTTCCACGGCCGTTACCCTTCACCGGTTTGCAGAGATCGGAGTAGCGCTGTAGGATATCCGTGAAAGTCTTAAACTCATAGGAATCCATTTTTGTAAAGTTGATTTTGAAAAGTTTGCTGTACATAACCATCTGCGCCTGAGTGGCATTATCCGCTTTTCGCAACTCATCAAATGTCCCCAGCATATCTTCAACCGGTGTAATCTGTTCGCCGGTATCTGCGTCCTTCCCATGAGCATCTCTTAGGTCTTTTGCAATTTTTGCAATATCATTCCCCAGCAGATTATTAAAATAATTGTCTTCATTGATGGAGGCTGCCTCTAATGTTTTCATATAGTGATCACTGTCAGGGATTCCGTTATTCTGTAAACGCATTCGGGTCTGTTCAATCATTGTATTCATATTTCGAATCTGCATTCCGGCCAGATTGTCAACATAGATTTCCAGATCGGAAAGGAAATTGATGAATTCCGGGTGCTTCATCATTTCGCAAATCAGGCGGACATTCAGTTTGCCGCTTTTCAACAAATCTACAGTTGTATCATCCAATCCTAATTCGTCTACAGCGAAAGGATGTTGCTCCCGATTCTCTGTAAGTCCCAGTAAGTAATCTGAAGTTACTCCATAAAAATCAGCCAGAATGACAATGGCTTTGTGTGTGATTTCCTTATAGTCATCTGTTTCATAGTTGCCAAGAGCAGCTCTGGATAGCCCAGTCTGTTCTGACAGTTCCTGTAGAGACAAGCCCCTTTCAATTCTTAAATCTTTTAATTTTTCCTGTATCGATAATTTGCATTTCAAAAATACATTCCCCCAATTAATCCAAAAAAGTTTTGCTAACAAGTCATGTATTCATATTATAGCAGAACAAGAGTTCGAATGAAAGTACTATTTCCAAAAGCGTGGATATTTCCACTTTTGGATTGTATTTCCTACCTTTTGGATATACGGGATAAGGCCTGTGATTTTGAGAAAATCAGTTCATGACAAATGAATGAGCATTCCAAATCACTACCGTTTCGGGGAAGCTAAGCGATGATCTGTAAGTCAGGGAGCGAGCCAAGAACGTGATAACGGCACAGTCCAAAACAGTCTATGAGGCTAACGAACCCAGAGGTTACCTGCCAGGAATTGATTTGGGGAGATGACAAGGAACCTATGAAATATCAAAAAAATGGGAGGGACACAGATGGTAGAAAACAAGAATCTTAATAAACTACGAGATGAACTGGAGAAAGCAAAACGAGAAAAGCTTCAAGCAGAGCACCAGCTTCAACGAAAGAAAAATCAGCTTTCCTATCGTGAAAGCTATAGCCGAAAGGAGCGCAATCACAGACTGATTGTTTGCGGAGCGATTTTTGAAAAGTATTTTCCGGTAATCAAAGACTTATCGGAAAAGGAGTTGAGCGAGGCTTTAAGTAAGATGGATGTTGCAAGATTTACCAAGGAACTTGAGGTAGCGATTGAGCAGGTCAGAAAGGAAGTGATGGACTGATGGCACTTTATCATTTCCATGTGGCACGAGTCTTACGAAGCAGAGGTCAGTCCGCTGTGGAGGCTGCCGCTTACCGAGCCGGTGCAAGATTGGAAGATCACTATTATGGAAAAATCGCAGATTACACAGCCAAGGGCGGTGTGATTTGTGCTGAGATTATGGCTCCGGACTATGTCCCGGAGTCTTTCTATAATAGAGAGTTTTTGTGGAATGCAGTAGAGGAAGTTGAAAAGCATCCGAAAGCACAGCTGGCATATAGCTTTGATATTGCACTTCAGAATGAATTCACAACAGAAGAAAACATTGCAATAGCCAGGAAGTTTGTTATGGAGAACTTTGTGGCAAAGGGCATGATTGTGGACATGGCAGTTCATGACCCGGACAAGGGAGAAGGGATTCCAAATCCCCATATTCATGTGATGTGTCCCGTTCGACCCTTGAGAGAGGATGGAACCTGGGGAGAAAAGCAAAAGCGGGAATACCTCTTTGATGCAGATGGGAATCCGATTCTGGATGGAAAAGGAAAGCAGAAATACAATGCGGTACCAACGACAGACTGGAATAGACCGGAAGTGCTGGGGGAGTGGAGAAAGGCATGGGCAGATTTGGTAAATGAAGAATTTCGGAAGCGTGGAATCAAAGAATCGATTGACCATCGCAGTTATGCGGAACAAGGAATTGATTTGATTCCGCAGGTGCACGAAGGTCCTCATGTACGAAATATGGAAGCTAAGGGAATTGTCACAGAAAAAGGGAGTCTGAATCGTTGGATCAAAGAAATCAATAAGGGAATCCTAACTCTTTCAAAGCAGGTGAAGGATATTCTGTCTTATATTGCAGAGCTTATGCGACTGATTGCAGAAAAAGAAGCGGAAGCGAAACAGCCGGATCTTGTAGACTATATAAATTCTTACTTTGCAAAGAGAAATGAAACAGCAGATACATTCTCACGAGGCAGGCAGAAGGCAAAAGCAACGAATCTTAAGATGCATGCCACTGTGATCAATTACCTGATGGCGAATCATATAGCTACCTTGGAGGATTTTAAAAGCTTTCTTTCTGAAAAGCAGAGTGACATTCATGATTTGAATGAATCTATGAAAGTGAAGTCTGCCAGAATGAAGGAACTTAAGGATATGATTCGTTACGGGGAATGGTACCGGGAAGCACAGCCTATTTTGAGAGATCTTTGCTCTACAAAGAATGGAAAACGAAAGGCGCAGATTAAATCGGAAAATGATGAAGTGCTTCGAAGGCATCACATAGCAAAGCGAATTCTGTTTGACGAGAAAAAGATTGACAAGGTGGATGTGAGTGAATGGCAAGCAGAAGTTGCTTCCCTTCAGGATGCTTATCAGGAAGAATATGAAAAGTATAAGGAGCTGTCGTCGGAGACGAAGTCGCTTCGTGATATCAATAAGTATATTGATGACGCAATCCGTAGTACACTGCTAAGAAGAAAGGAGGAACCGATACGATGAATTTGTTTGAAACTGTAAGAACATATGTGAAAGCCATAGATGTGGTGTTGATGGCAGGCTTTCAGCCAAACCGAAGCAAAATGATATGCTGTCCATTTCATAATGATAAGCATCCCAGCATGAAAGTGGACCGGCGATATTTCTGTTTCGGCTGCGGAGCGAAAGGCGATGCCATTGATTTTGTGGCAAATTATTATGGACTAAGTCTGAAGGAAGCTGCGGAAAAGATCGCTTCCGACTTTGGTCTTACTTATGACAATACCGGATATTCGGAAGGCGTGCGAAAACCGATTGCTGCCAAAAGAAGTGAATACCAGATACGGGCAGAGAAGAAGCGGGAATTGTTTGTGCATCTTTCAAGACTGCATGAACAATTGAGAGAAATGAAAATGGAATATACACCGAAGGACAGAGAGGATTCTGAATGGAGTCCTCTTTTTGTTATGGCGGTAAAGGAGCTTACTTATGTGGACTATTTGTATGACTACTGCATGTTTGAAGCTACTGAGGATGAATTGAAACAAAAAATTGAAGAAATAACGAAGGAGTTGGAGAAAATTGAAAAAAGAATTTATGACACCGAATCAGGAATTAGTGGATCAGATGCTGGACAAATCCGAGAAAGGTTGGCCGTATAACACCATTGAAAATGCAAGGGTCATTCTGGAAAATGATGAGCTTTTCAAAGGCAATATCCGAGACAATCTGTTTCGGGACAGAATTGAGTTGTCCGGTCAGATGTCTTGGAGCAGAACATACCTGGATGTGACGGATAAGGATGATATTCATATTCGCCATTATGTAGAAAAATATTATTACTTCCGAAATGATAAGGCACTTCGGGATGCCATGCAGATTGTGGCTACGGAGAATGAGTATCACCCGGTCAGAGAATATTTGCTTTCTCTTAAATGGGACGGTGTGGAGCGAGTGAGGTATGCACTAAAACATTTTTTGGGAACATCAGGAAGCAATTATGAATCTGAGTGCTTGAAGCTTTTTATGTTAGGAGCCATCAACAGAATTTTCAAACCCGGATGCAAGTTTGAATATATGCTCTGTCTTGTTGGTGGTCAGGGAGCCGGCAAGTCTACCTTTATACGATTCTTGTGCTTGAATGACAGGTGGTTTACCGATGATATCAAGAGATTGGATGATGATAAGGTTTATGAGCATCTGGCGGGACATTGGATTTGCGAGATGGCAGAGATGCTGGCAGTACTGAATACCAAATACAATGAAGCAACCAAAGCTTTTCTAAGCAAGCAATATGATAACTATCGAAAACCCTATGGAACCAGAGCGGAAGACATCCCAAGACAGTGTGTCTTTGCCGGTACCTCTAATGTGGTCAATTTTCTGCCACTGGATCGGAGCGGAAACAGAAGATTCTTACCGATTATGTGTGATGCTTCTAAGGCCGAGGTGCATATTCTGGAGGATGAAGCTACATCACGAGCGTATATTGAGCAGATGTGGGCGGAAATGATGGCGCTATATGGTGGCGGAAAAATCAGATTAAAGCTACCGCCTGAAATTGAGAAGAACCTGATTGAGTATCAAAGACCATTTATGCAGGAGGATACTTGGACAGGTCTTATTCAGGAATGGTTGGATCATATATCTTGTGATGTGGTCTGCGTTCAACAGATTTATAACGAAGCTTTGAAAGAAATGGGAAAGCCCAGAAACAGTGAGGCCAGAGAAATCGGACTGATTATGAATGGCACTATTTCCGGATGGGAGCCTTATCCTAATCCACGGAACATCCCCGGTTACGGAAAACAGCGTGGATGGATGAGAGTGGAAACAAACTCCGGAAACAATGCTGAAACATTTATTTCGGTAGAGGGAATGCAGTTGGAAATCCCATTTGATAGCTGAAAATACGAGCTTTATCGAAGCAGATAGTAATAGGATAACAAGAAATAATAGTTTATGGACTCTGTTGCCGGACTTTGTTTCCGGTGACAGAGAGGATGGAGGATGAGATGAATCAGATTATTTTGAATATGGAAAATAGTATTACACCGAAAGCGATACCTGTTATTGTTCCCTTGGCTTATCAGGCAATTCTGAATCTGCAGGAGAGAATCAATCAAGCAAATGCAGTATTGATAAAAGCGGGGAGGGGAACTTCGAAAAGGGATGAAGATGGAATCCCTTTATGGCAACGTTACTCGTTGAGTGTGCCGGAGGCTGCAAAGTATTTTGGAATAGGTGAGACAAGACTCTATCAGATTGTTGCAGAACATCCCGGTGCAGATTTTATTTTGGAAATTGGAAGCCATGTTAAGATCAAAAGAGTTTTGTTTGAAAGATTTTTAGATGCTGCCAGTTGTGTCTAACGCTGAAAGCTATGTTTTCGAGAAGTCAATGGACGATACAATTCTGCCATGGAGAAATGGCAAAAATATCAAAAGTGATGTGTTTTTGGACTGTTCTATGATAGAATCATATTTATCGAGGGCAGTCCTTTTGTTTTAGGAAAGGAGTGTCTATTATGTCAAGTAAAAGAAAGGATAACAAAGGCCGTGTACTACATAACGGCGAGTATCAGCAGTCAAATGGTCGCTATCGTTATAAATATTATGATGGCACCGGCAAGGCAAGATATTTATATAGCTGGAGATTGGATAAAAATGATCGAATGCCGGATGGAAAGAGACAGGGTAAATCACTTCGGGAACAGGAGAAGGAACTGCAAGCTACCCAATTTGGGCATATTGCTTTAGATGGTGGTAACCTTACGGTACTGGAGTTGGTTCGGCGCTATACTGCAACCAAGATTGGTGTGAGAGAGTCTACGAAAGCAGGCTATCAGACAACCATTAACTTTCTGGAGAAGGATCCCTTTGGTCAGAGGCGTATCGATACCATCAAGATTTCCGACGCGAAACTTTGGTTGATTACCCTGCAACAAAGACAGGGAAAAGGCTATAGCACGATTCATACCATCAGAGGGATTTTGAGACCGGCATTTCGGTTGGCTTATGATGATGACCTGATTCGAAGAAATCCCTTTGATTTTGAACTTGCTACGGTTATTGTCAATGACAGCGTGACAAGGGAAGCAATTTCCAGGGATCAGGAGCGTAAATATCTTGAATTTGTGAAACAGGATAAGCATTTTAGCAGATATTATGAAGGCATCTTTATTCTATTCAATACCGGACTGCGAATCTCAGAATTTGTAGGACTTACAACAAAAAATATTGATTTTAAGCATCACAAAATCATCGTTGATCATCAGCTGATCCGCAGTTCCAAAATGCAGTATATGATTGAGGAACCAAAGACAGAAAGCGGTGTACGAGAGATACCAATGTCTGAGGAAGTGGAGGCGGCATTCAGGGCAATTATTGCAAAGAGAGTAAAGCCAAAGGTAGAACCCATGATTGATGGCTACAGCGGCTTCTTATATCTTGATAAAAACAATATGCCAATGGTGGCTCTCCACTGGGAGAAGTACTTTCAGCACATTCTTCAGAAGTATAACAGCATCTACAAGGTCCAGATGCCGAAAGTTACGCCCCATGTATGCAGACATACCTTTTGCTCCAAGATGGCAAAGAGTGGCATGAATCCAAAGAGCCTGCAGTATATCATGGGGCACTCAGATATCAGCGTTACACTGAACACATACACTCATGTAAAATTCGAGGATGCAGAGGCGGAGATGAAGAGGGCTGCAGCAATCTAAACGGCTTGAATACTACAAAAAGTACGGGGGTACGATTGGGTGTTTGTACCCCCGTTGTACCCCTTTTTCCTCAAAAATGTGGGATTTTATGAGAGATTATGCGATGATACATGATTTCGATAAAACGCTGCAAAGCCAGTAAAATCAAGGCTTGCGACGAAATGAGAGGATATAAGAGATTATGATAAAAGTATTGTTTATCTGCCACGGCAACATCTGTCGTTCCCCCATGGCGGAATTCGTAATGAAAAAATTAGTATCCGATGCCGGTCTCGCCGCCTACTTCCAGATTGCCTCCGCGGCCACCAGTACAGAGGAAATCTGGAACGGCATCGGGAATCCGGTGTATCCGCCGGCGAAGGCGGAGCTGGCGAGGCATGGGATCTCCTGTGAGAGGAAGCGGGCCAGGCAGGTGACGAGAGCGGATTATGCGGAATATGATTATCTGATTGGTATGGATGGTGCGAATATCCGCAACATGCTGCGGATATTCGGGGGAGACCCGGAGGGGAAAGTAGCGAAGCTGCTTTCCTATGCGGGATCGGAACGGGATATTTCGGATCCATGGTATACGGGAGATTTTGGAACGACCTACGATGACGTTCTGGAAGGCTGTACCGCGTTCCTTGAATATTTACAACAAAACAACAAAATCGACACATGATCTGACACTGCCAACACTGTACATATGACAAATGTGTCATGCGTGAAAAGTTCACAGAATCACCACATTTTTCTCACAATTCCTTCGCAGATGTCCTTTATCATAAGAGGCAGATAAGGGGAAAGAAATGTTCACAAGATTTTTAATGGAACAGGAGGAATGAGAATATGAGAAGATGGAATTTACCCCAGGTGAATACAAAAGTAATGTGTGCAGTGTTGACAGCTGCTATGGTGATGACAGGATTTACAGCCTGTGGCGGATCGACCACCGCAAGTGCAGCAAGCACGGAAGCATCGGAAAATAAAGAGACGATCGCACCGGAGAGTACGACGGAGAGCACGGAGAGCGGTGAAGAGAAGGTGGAATCTTATCTCGGCCAGATCACTGCCATTGATGGCAATGTGATCTCCATCGCACTGGCAGAGAAGCCGGAAGCTCCCAATGGTGAAGCTCCTACCGGTGAGGCACCCAGCGGAGAAAAGCCGGATGGCCAGGCTCCTGACGGCAACGGTGGCGCTCTCAATGGTGAAGCCCCTACCGGCGAAGCTCCCAGCGGAGAAAAGCCGAACGGCCAGACTTCTGATGGCAATGGCAGCGCGCCCAACGGAGAAGCACCGAACGGTCAGAAACCTGAGAAAGACATGCTGGATGAGATGGCCTTAACTCTCAGCGGAGATACTATGACTATCACAGTCAATGACGATACGATCATTACGATTGACGGAGAAGATGCCACTCTGGATGAACTTCAGGTAGGTGATACCGTATCCTTCTTCCTGGATGGTGAGATCGTAACTTCTTTAAGCGTTGGTATGCCGGAGCCGACACAGCCTATGCAGGCCCCGGAGCAAAATTAAGCTGACGTAAGAGCATGGCACCGAGAATCTCTGCCATTTCTTCCGGGGACTGGGGAGTGGTCTCTTTCAGCCAGGTCTCTACGACACCGACACAGCCGGTGATAATGAAGGAACAGAGATATTCATAATTAGCATCGGATTGCGCACTTTCCAGAACCTGGAGAGTGCGCTTTTCAATCTGATCTTTCAGACGATTGACGAAAGCCAGATCCCCATGAGGGCCGATCATGACCTTGGCCAGATCCCTGTTTCGGTCCAGAAAACGGAAGAATTCCAACAACGGCCCCTGAGAGGCCAGAGAATTGGTAACGACCGGTTTCTGCTCCATGATTTCATTAAATTCCAGGAACATTTCATCCTCGACTTTATGGAGCATATCGTAGATATCATCATAATGCAGATAAAAGGTTCCGCGGTTGATATCCACCAGTTCAGTCAGCTCCTTGACGGAGATATCCTGAATATCATGGGTTTCTAACATTTTTACCAGCCCCTGTAATAAGAGAGCTCTTGTCTTGCGCACACGGCGATCCATTTTTTCCATAAGACAATCCACCAGCCTTTCCGGGAAAAGAAGAAATCATTTCCTATATGTAATACAAATCTGAATTTTTTCTAAAATAATAGACGAACATTGCGAAAATGTCTAAAAATAAACAATCACAAAAAATCTGTAGCTTGCTTTTTCTTCCCCATTATTATATTTTGCATGTGGCAGAAAATCAACACAAGTTCATTAAATGACATTAATACAATTTCTCATCTTTGTAGTAAGTCTTTACAGATGTTCAAAAACATTTTAAACTAGAGGTGTATAAAATCAAATACATAAATAAGGGTACAAAGAGAGAAAAAGCAGGAGGGAACTATGGCAGACAACGCAGAAAAAGACAAAAAAGATAATTCCTTTATGATGAAACTTGCCACGCTCATTGTAGACAAACGAAAAGGATTTTATCTGATCTTTATTGTTTTATGCATATTTTGCGTATTATCCATGAACAGAGTCAAGGTTAATAACGATCTGACCACTTATTTGCCGGACACAACAGAGACCAGAAGGGGACTGGATCTGATGGATTCGGAATTTACCACGTATGGCTCCGCCCGGATCCTGATCTGTAACGTGACGTTTGACGAGGCACAGAAACTGGCAGATCAGGTGGAGGAGATGGACGGTGTCAGCATGTTGGATTTCGATGACACCGAGGATCATTATCATGACATGGAGGCTTTATTGTCTGTCACTTTTGATGAGGAAGCAGACACGGAAGCTACACAGCAGCATCTGGATGAGGTATTGGATGCATTGTCCGATTATGATGTTTACTATTCTTCCGATATCGGTCAGGAAGAGCGTGACGCGGATGACTTGAATAATGATATGATCGTCATTCTGTTGTTGGCAGCAGTGGTTATCGTAGCCGTATTGTTATTTACCTCTACGACTTATGCGGAAATCCCGGTTTATCTGACTACATTTATTGTGGCAGCTATTTTGAACAAAGGTACGAACTACTGGTTCGGAACCATCAGTTTTGTTACGAACTCCATCGCGGTGGTACTGCAGTTAGGTCTGGCAGTAGACTATGCTATCATTCTTGCCCACCGTTTTATGGAAGAACATGAGGACAAGGATGCCAGAGAGGCTGTGATTGTTGCTTTGAGTAAGGCAATCCCGGAGATTTCCTCCAGTTCCCTGACCACCATCTCCGGTATGGTAGCCATGATGTTCATGCAGTTTAGAATTGGTTATGATATGGGTATCATTCTGGCAAAATCCATTATTTTCAGTATGGTGGCCGTATTCTTCCTGATGCCCGGACTGTTGTTGACCTTTTCCAAGGCCATTGACAACACCCATCACAAGAGCTTCGTTCCAAAGATCACAGCAGTCGGTAAGTTTTGTGTGGCTACCCGTTACATTATACCGCCTATTCTGATCGTAGGTGTTATTATAGCATTTTTCCTGTCCAATAAGGCAAACTACGTGTACGATACCAACACTCTGGAATCCAGTACTATGAGTGATAATAAATTTTCCGTCAGCATGGTAAATAAGGAATTCGGTATGGTGAACCAGTTGGCGGTTATTGTGCCGAACGGTGATTATGAAAAAGAGGCACAGACACTGAAAGCTCTGGAAAAGCTGGATGTGGTGAAATCCTGTCAGGGACTTGGCAATATCGAGGCCATGGACGGCTATATGCTGACGGATAAGCTGACCCCCAGGCAGTTTGCGGAACTGATCGATCTGGATATTGAAGTGGCGGATATGTTGTATTCGGCATATGCACTGGATCAGAGCGATTATGGTGCGCTGGTCAGTGGCGTCAGTGAATACGAAGTTCCGTTTATTGATATGTTCCTGTTCATTTATGATCAGAAAGAAAGCGGCAACATCACACTGGACGATGATCTGGAAGAAACTCTGACGGATGCTTATTCCCAGATCTGTATTGCGAAAGATCAGCTGCTGGGCGAAGACAATTCCCGATTTGTTCTGGAATTGAATGTTCCTTATGAGGGAGAAGAGACCACAGCAGCACTGGATCAGATCCGTAATACCGTGGCAAAGTTCTATAATATAGATGACATTCTGCTAGTTGGTAACGCCACCAGTGATAAGGATCTGGGCGATTCCTTCGCAACGGATAATACGATCATCACGGTGCTGACAGCATTGTTCGTTATGATCATCCTGCTGTTCACCTTCCAGTCCGCCGGTCTGCCGGTACTGTTGGTTGTAACGATTCAGGGTAGTATCTGGATGAACTTCTCATTGCCGTATCTGTTGAATGAAAATGTATATTTCCTGGGATATCTGGTAGTATCTGCGATCCAGATGGGTGCAACGATCGACTACGCTATCGTTATCACCAGCCGTTACATGGATCTGAAGACCTATATGCCGATCAAGGAAGCCGCCATCGAAGCACTGAACCAGGCGTTCCCTACCATTGTTACCAGCGGATCCATGCTGGTATCTGCGGGATTTATTATCAGCTATGTATCTTCCAATGCAGCGGTAGCGGCCATCGGACTGGCTCTTGGTCGTGGTACTCTGACATCTATTTTGTTGGTACTGCTGGCATTGCCGCAGACACTGCTGATCGGAGATATCATTATTCAGAAGACAGCATTTACACTGAAACGGGATCTGGCAAAGCCCTTGCCCTCCGCCGGAAGAATCCGTATGAACGGTCACATCAAGGGTTATGTCAATGGTGTGTTGGAGGGTGATTTCATCGGTGTCATTGATGGTGAGATGGGTGCGGTGGTGCGTCCCAAGGATACCGTGACGATGGAGGAGCGGGACGATGCCCCGGAAGAAAACTATCCCAGACTGGAAGCCCAGGAGCTGCCGGAGGATGAGACAGCCGGACAGAAAGCAACCGGAGCAGATACAGAAGCTGCGGATAAGAAAGCTTCGGATAAAGAAAAAACAGCAGAAAGCGAGGGAACAGAAGATGAACAGTAAGAGATTATTATGTTTCCTGCTGGGAGCAGCATTGATCCTGCAGACACCGGCCACCGCCTATGCAGCAGAAACTTTGACCTATGAGCAGTACAGAGGCGGCAGCGGTTATAGCAGCACGATAAAGGAGCAGGATTATGCAGTCATAGAGATCAGCACGGAGGAGGATCTGCGGAAACTGGTGGAGAACTGTGTACTGGACAGTTGGTCCAGAGATAAAAAAGTAGTGCTGCAGAACGACATTGTTCTGAGCATGACAGGTGAACTCAGTATTCCTACGTTTGCAGGAATCTTTGACGGCAGCGGTTTTACTATTTCCAATGTGAAACTGACCGGAGACGGTTCGGCAGTGGGATTGTTCCGCTATGTGCAGGAGGGAGCAAAAGTCCGCAACCTTACGGTCACGGGGGAAGTATCTCCCTCTGGAAGCCAGGATCAGGTCGGCGGTATCGTCGGTGTGAACTATGGCAGCATTGAAAATTGTAAATTTACCGGAAATGTGGTCGGTGATACGGATGTCGGCGGTATTGCCGGAGTCAATGCCGAGAGCGGAGAAATCCGTCGGTGTGAATCCTCCGGAAATGTGATCGGCAATCATTCCGCAGGCGGTATTGTGGGCAACAACCACGGTATTCTGAATAACTGCAGCAACAATGGCAATATCAATACGTACAGCACGGAAGTGACTTATGATCTGGAAGATATCACCATGGACAATCTGGAGCAGATCAACAGTACCTCCAATGTGGCAGCTCATACGGACACCGGCGGTATCGCAGGTATTTCGGATGGTAAGATTTATTATTGCTCCAATTCCGGGGCCATCGGCTACCAGCATGTAGGCTATAATACCGGAGGTATCGTAGGCAGACTGCATCAGGGCTATCTGCAGAACTGCACCAACACCGGATATGTGCAGGGCAGAAAAGATGTGGGCGGTATCGTGGGTCAGATGGAGCCGTTCCTGGAAATCCAGTATCTCAGTGACAAGCTGAAGGAACTGGATACGGAGACAGACAAATTCCTGGATATGTTGGATGCCACCCAGAAAGATGTGAGCAGCTATAGCAAACAGGCATCCGGTATTGCCAAGAGTATCAGTTCGAACCTGAAAGATGCCAACAATGCGGGAAGTTCTCTGACCGGGACAGCTCATGATCTGTGGTATATTTACAATCAGGAGTTGAACGGCGTCAGCAACGATCTGAAAGTCCTGAATGACGATCTGAACAAGCAGGCGGATAATGACAAGAATAACGGCAACAGTCATGACGTTACCATCAGTGGAAATGACATTTGGAATGGTAACTGGGGTGGCGATGGCGATCATGACGTCAGTGGAGGAAACATTACCATCACCGTACCGAACGATACGGAGAGCTATAAATCGGCACTGAAAAAATTCGGAGAGAATGCCACCAAGCATCTGGATAACATGACGAATGCTTCCACGGATCGCAGTGGCGGTATCAAAGATAATCTGGACACACTGAATGACAGGCTCGACAAGGCTTTTGACCAGTTGGGTCAGTTGGGGGATGTACTGGAAGCAGGGACAGACAGCACCAGTGCCCACATGGATGAGCTGATGGATCAGGCCAGAGTTCTGCGGAATCTGGTCAGCGAAATCCGGGATGATCTCTTCCGGTATGAAGGAATTTCTGTAGAAGATACTTCGGATGAGTCAGCCAGCAAGGAAGAGGTGAACCCCGGAGATCCCGATGCGGAGGATGACACCGCAGAACCGGAAGGAACCGAAGAAGCGCGCTATGATACCTCCAGCTTCCAGAAGGGAAAGGTCACCTTATGTGTGAACCGCGGTACGGTGGAAGCCGATACGAATGTGGGCGGTATCGTTGGCCAGGTGGCAACGGAATACGATTTTGACCCTGAGGACGATATCACTTTAACCGGAACGGAGAGTTTCGATGTGGAGCAGACGGTCAAGGCAGTCATCAGAGACAGCCGCAACCTTGGAGACGTGACCGGTAAAAAAGACTATGTCGGCGGTGTGGTCGGTAAAGCAGAATATGGCGCAGTCATTTCCTGTGAGTCTTATGCACCCGTAGAGAGTACCGGAGGCAGCTATGTGGGAGGAATTGCCGGATCTGCCAGCTATGCGATCCGCAGCTGTTACAGCATGGGCAGGATCACCGGTAAAAATAATATCGGAGGTATTGCCGGAGAAGGCTGTGATATTTTCTACAGCTATGCGTACAATGATCTGGATATGTCCGGCGAAGGTCAGGGCAGCATTGCCGGAAAAGTCAGTGATGATGGAACTCTGTATGGCAACTATTATGTGGAAGGCGGAGCCGGTGGCGTAGACGGCATTGGTTATCAGGGCGGTGCTACCCCGTTGTCCTACCAGGAGTTCTGCAGCAAAGACGTTCCGGACGCTTTCTCACAGTTTACCATTACCTTCCAGGCGGATGGTGTAGAAGTGGCTTCCTATAAATGCGGTTACGGGGATTATCTGTCGGCAGACCAGATTCCGGAAGTACCGGAGAAGGATGGCTATTACGGTGTATGGCCGGATTATGATTTCAGTGATATTACCGGTAATAAAGTGCTGGAAGCAGAGTATGAGGAATGGACCGCATCCATTGCTTCCGCAGAGAAAAACGATAACAATAAGGCACTGGTTATGGCAGAAGGCAACTTCTATCCCAATGCAGCATTGCATCTGCAGGTAGAGGGAAATACTTATACAGTATCCATGACCAATTCCATGAAAGAGGATGCACCGGACTATACCGGAGAAGCAACCTTGCGTGTCTACTGTGAGGATGCGGATAACACTGTCATAGAGGTAGCACAGGATGGAGAGTACACGGAAGTGGAATCCACTGTGATCGGCAGCTATAGACAGTTTACCATGGAAGTGCCCGGCAGCTTCCGCACGGTAGAGGCCGAGGGCAGTCATACACTGCTGATCGTACTTTGCATCGTCGGTGGTGCAGTCGTGATCCTGTTGATCGTATTGTTAGGGAAAAAAGCGGCAAAACGCCGGAAGACGCGCAAGGCGGCAAAACGTGACCGGAAAGCCGGAAAAGCTGACGAGGACCAGAGCGGCAAAACAGACGCAGCAGAAGATGCCGGACAGACGGCTGACGCAGAGGAATAACAATGATTCAGGCAGTTTTATTTGACATGGACGGTACGCTGATCGATACCGAAAAATATTACCGTATTTTCTGGCCGAAGGCACTGGCAGCCTGTGGGTATACCATGACAGATGAGCAGGCACTTACGATGCGCAGTCTGGGACGCCCCTTTGCTCCCAGACAGCTCAAGGACTGGTACGGTGAAGATTTTGACTATTATGTGGTGCGTGACAAACGAAAAGAGATGATGGAAGAAACACTGGACCGGGATGGCATCAAATGCAAGCCCGGTGCCGTGGAGCTTCTGGAAGATCTGAAAAAAAGGCATATCACTGCAGCGGTTGCCACAGCGACGGATCTGGAGCGGACGGAAAAATATCTGGCGATGGCAGGACTTCGGCCGTATTTTGAGAAACTGATTTCGGCCACTATGGTAGCAGAAGGTAAGCCGTCCCCGGATATTTATCTCTATGCCTGCAAGCAGCTGGGATTGGCACCGGAAGAGTGCATGGCCGTGGAGGATTCTCCCAACGGAGTCATGAGTGCTTACCGCGCCGGCTGTAAGGTCGTGATGGTGCCGGATCAGACACAGCCAGATGAAAAATTAAAAAAATGTCTGTACGCCTGCGTACCGACCCTGGCAGATATCAGCCACCTCATTTAGAGGTGGCTATATTTGTCATAGTAGCTTGATTTTTGTATTCCAGTGTGTTATTATTTTAACGATTAGAGTGACTATTCGGAAGACAATGAAATCAAGCGGGACTGCTTTGTCATGCTTGCATGTAAAAAGCAGTTTTGCTTGATTTTAGGTGACTCGAATAGAGTCACCGCCACACATATGAGCAAAAATAGCTGCGCAGCAGCGAAAGCACGATTTATCGTGCGATTTTGCGAATAATGTGTGGAATGTATTCATACTTGGAGCCCACGAGGGGCGGAAAGGAATGGAAGAAAATGAATTTTGATGACATCGTAGCAAAAGTAAAAGAGTGTGGGAAGAAGACCGTCGCAGTCTCCGTAGCACAGGACAGTGCAGTACTGGAAGCTGTACATGAGGCCAAGAGACTGGGCATTGCAGATGCAATCCTGGTAGGTGATGAGGCAAAGATCCGTGAGATTGCAGCCGGACTGAATATGGACCTCTCCGATTATGAGATCATCAATGAGCCGGATATGATCGAAGCTTCCCTGAAAGCTGTAAAGCTGGCACATGACGGCCGTGCAGATATGTATATGAAGGGCCTGATCGACTCCAAGAACTTCTTAAAGAGCGTACTGAACAAAGAAGTAGGCCTTCGTACCGGTGGAACCCTGTCTCATGTATGTGTATTTGAGATTCCCGGCATTGACAGACTTCTGTTCCTGACCGATGTTGCATTCATGACCTATCCTACACTGGAGGAGAAGGTTCAGATCATCAAGAACACCATTCCGGTATGTAATGCCTGCGGCGTTGCAGAGCCTAAGGTAGCACCTTTAGCAGCAGTTGAGGTTGTAAATCCCAAGATGCCCGTTACCGTAGATGCGGCAGAACTGACTAAGATGTGTGAAGAAGGACAGATCCCCGGCTGTATCGTAGACGGCCCGCTGTCTCTTGATCTGGCAATCGATCCCGAGGCAGCCAAGCATAAGGGCGCAACCGAACGTAAGATCCAGGGTGATGCAGATGTATTGCTGTTCCCGGATATCCATGCCGGCAACCTGGTATACAAAGCAATCGTACATATGGTAAAAGTAAAGAACGGATGCATCCTGACCGGTACCAAGGTACCCGTAGTCCTGACCAGCCGTTCCGATACCTTCGAGACCAAGGTATACTCCCTGGCACTGGCTGCAGTTGTAGCAGAAGAGATGAAAAAGAATCAGAAATAAGCTATGGATATCGTGATCGAAGTCGCTGTGGAAGCTGCGGGAGAACTGCTGTCGGCAGGTATAGATGCTGTAGTGGACAAAGCGGTAAAGCATAAGAGCGAATATAAGAGTGAATATAGGAGGAAACACATAATGGCAATCAAGAGTCTGATCATCAACCCCGGTTCCACCTCCACCAAGATCGGTGTATTTGAGGATGAGAACTTATTATTTGAAGAAACCCTGAGACATTCTACCGAGGAGATCTCCAAATACGATACTATTTTCGAACAGAAGGATTTCCGTAAGAAGATCATTACCGATCTGCTGGCAGAGAAGAACTGCGATCTGAAGAGCTTCAACGTGATCGTAGGACGTGGCGGTCTGTTAAAGCCCATCCCCAGTGGTACCTATGCGGTAACCGATGATCTGCTGGAGGATTTAAAAGTAGGTGTACAGGGTCAGCATGCTTCTAACTTAGGCGGTATTCTGGCAAGAGAGATCGGTGATGAGATCGGCGTTCCCTCTTACATCGTAGACCCCGTTGTAGTAGATGAGCTGATGCCCATCGCAAGATATTCCGGTCTGGAAGAGATCCCCAGAGGAAGTATCTTCCATGCCCTGAACCAGAAGGCAGTTGCCAAGAGATATGCAAAAGAGGCCGGCAAGCCTTATGAGTCCTTACGTCTGGTAGTCGTGCACATGGGCGGCGGTGTATCCGTAGGCGCACATGAGGACGGCAAGGTTGTAGACGTATTCAGTGCATTTGACGGTGACGGTGCATTCTCTCCGGAGCGTGCAGGCGGTGTACCCTGTGCAGCACTGGTAAAAATGTGCTTCTCCGGAAAATATACTGAGAAAGAGATCAGTGCAAAGCTGATCGGCAAGGGCGGCCTGAATTCTTACCTGGGTACCAACGATATGCGTGAAGTTACTAAGCGTGCCAATGAAGGCGATGCCAAGGCAGCTGAGGTGAAGCAGGCATTCCTGTTACAGGTAGCCAAGGATATCGGTGCTATGGCTTGTGTGCTGAACGGCAAGGTAGACCAGATCGTTATCACCGGCGGTATTGCTTATGGTGAGGATGTAGTGGCTAAGCTGAAAGAGAGATGCGGCTGGATCGCTCCGGTGACCGTATATCCCGGTGAGGACGAGCTGTTAGCTCTGGCTCAGGGGGCTCTGCGTGTCATGAACGGCGAAGAACAGGTGAAGCAGTACTAATTTAGAAATTTAGAGTAAAAATATAGAACTCCCGGTGGAATGATTCCATCGGGAGTCTTTCTATTTCAGGGAATAGACTTTCTGTCAGCATTATGATTTTAACTAAAAATCAGCTTTGACAGAATCCCCAGTACCAGCATGTGTGCCGGATAAAAGGCATAGCAGGCAAGCTGGATCTTGCGGTTATGCGCGCCCTGGCGTCCATGGTAGCACCACAGAAGCGGCAGACACAACAGCGCCAGCCCCTGTTCTGAAATTTCGAAGGCATGACCGAAAAGCTGTAATGGAAGCTGCATTCCTGCCAACAGCATGACATTGATCCAGTAGAGCCCGGCAAATTGTCCGGCAAGCTGCCACCATTTTTTCCCATGGAAGAGATAGAATACGATAACGGTCAGAACGCCCTCCCCGTAATAGTCGAACATGAGGAGGGTTGCCAGCACGTAGCCTATTGCAGATAGCAGCAGAATCGCCGGAATCCACAGCCAGACCGGACATTTTTTCCGTAGGGTATCCATTGCCCAGATACACAGGAAGCCTGTGAGCAGTGTCCAGATCACGTTCTGATGAAATGGATAGAATAACAGCCCGCTGTACATCAGATTGATGGGAAGCTCAGACAGAATGGCCAGAAGAAGCAGGCGCATGCAATATTTTTTCTTATCATGGGTATGGAAGAAGCCTTCCACCAGGAAAAAGGCGAACATGGGAAATGCCAGTCTGCCGATGCCGGTCAGCCACCAGGCATCTCCGGCGAGGGTAGCCCACAGGTGATCACAGAACATGAACACCATAGCGAGGATATGCAACGTCAGAGCACTGAGATCCGGTGGGAAAATAGAACAATGGGATGCTTTGTTTTGCAAAATAAAACTCCTTTCAAAATTCCTTACGGAAGGATATAGTTGCATTATATCTTGTTTATGCGCTATAGTAAATATATCTGTGAAAGAGTATATGAAATTCCAATGATGGCTTACCCGGCATTTATATGCCGCAAAGCCTGTCGGGCGCACAGATATTGACAGAAAAAACAAAATGCAGCACAGGAGGAATACAATGCGTCGTAACGATCGTGAGATTACAGAATTTTCGGAAATGACAGATGTCATGAAGAGGTGTGATGTGTGCAGACTTGCACTGAATGATGAGGATGGCTATCCGTATCTTCTGCCGTTGAATTTCGGAATGGAGGAGACGGACGGCAGAGTGACACTCTATTTTCACGGGGCAAAAGAAGGAAAAAAATATGACTTGATCCGTAAGGATGTCAGGGCAAGCTTCGAGATGGATTGCTCCCACAGACTGGTGCTGTCGGAGAAGGAAGACGGCTGTCAGTGCACCATGGAATACGAGAGCGTGATCGGTCAGGGAACTATAGAGATCCTGTCGGATGCGGAAAAACAGAAAGCATTGAATCTTCTGATGAAGCAGTACTATCCTGACAGAACGGAGAATTTCGTATTCCGACCGGAAGTCGTAGCCAGGACGGAGATATTCTGCCTGAAAGTGGAGCATATGACGGGGAAGAAACGTTTCAAAAAGTCGTAGAAGATATCATCTATTGATATCCCCGCGGGATGGGGCAGCAGGAAGTCTGAGATAGAAAAGAGAGGATGAGGGACAACAATGTATACAGATGGACAGATCTATATGGGCCTGGCAGATGGCCAGCGTGTGAATATGCAGCTGAATATGAGTAACCGTCATGGACTGATCGCGGGAGCCAGCGGCACCGGCAAGACGATTACGATGAAAGCTATGGCAGAATCATTTTCGGACGCGGGAGTGCCGGTTTTTTTGTGTGATGTCAAGGGAGATGTCTCCGGCATTGCCACGGCGGGTGTGGCTTCGGAGTCTATGGACAGGAGGATCGATAAATTCGGTATCCGCGACAGCTTTTCCTATAAGGCTTATCCGGTCTGCTTTTGGGATATCTATCAGGAGGGCGGCCATCCGGTGAGAGCCACCATCTCCGATATGGGACCGGAGCTTTTATCTCGTATTCTGGGGCTCACCGCTGCGCAGGAAGGTGTATTGAATATTGTCTTCCGGATCGCGGATGACAAGGGACTTTTATTGATCGACTTAAAGGATCTGCGTATTCTGCTCAATTATGTGGCAGAACACAAGGATGACTATCTGACCACTTACGGAAGTATCTCCAGGCAGTCCGTGGGCGGTATCCTGCGGGCATTACTGCCTCTGGAGAATCAGGGCGGAGATCTCTTTTTCGGAGAACCGGATCTGGATATTTATGACTGGATGCGTACGGATGTGTACGGCAAAGGTATTGTCAATGTGCTGAACTGCGTAAAACTGGTGCAGAATCCCACACTGTATGCCAGCTTTCTGTTATGGATGATGTCAGAATTATTCCAGAAGCTTCCCGAGGCGGGAGATCTGGAAAAGCCGAAGCTGGTATTTTTCTTCGATGAGGCACACCTGTTGTTTGCTGATGCACCGAAGATACTGGTGCAGAAGATCGAGCAGGTGGTAAAGCTGATCCGTTCCAAGGGCGTGGGTATCTATTTCGTGACCCAGAGCCCCAGTGATATTCCCGATTCCGTACTGGCACAGTTAAGCAACCGGGTACAGCATGCCCTCCGGGCGTATACCCCTGCGGAGCAGAAGGCTGTCCGGGCGGCAGCACAGTCTCTGCGGGCTAATCCGGCGTTTAAGGCAGAGGAAGTCATCATGGAGTTAGGTGTAGGAGAAGCGCTGACATCCTTCCTGGATGAGAACGGCGTGCCCAGCATCGCCCAGCGTACCTCCATCATCTGCCCCCAGAGCTTTATGGGACCTGTGGATGAGACGGAGCGCAGGAATCTGATGGCGAGAGACGGCATGGGACGCTACGATGAGGCGGTGGACAATATTTCTGCTTACGAAGTGTTGACAGATACCATGGAGCATGAGGCGAAAGCGGCGCAGCTGGCAGCAGAGCGGGCACAGCTGGAGAAGGATAAGGAAGCTCTGGCAAAGCAGCAGGCCAAGCTACAGGAATCCGCCGTAAAGCAGAAACAGAAAGAGTGGGAAGCAGCACAGAAAAAGAAGGAAAAGGCAGCGGAACGCCGACAGGCCCAGATCGAACGCCAGCTGATTAACACCGGCGCCCAGGTCATCAAGAGAGGAATTTTGAGTACACTGTTTGGAAAGTAATTAGGAATAAAATTCTTTTGATGCTTATTCTGCCATCGTCAGCGGACGGAAAGATTATGCAAAACGATGGAAAGGCTAGAATAACTGGAACCAGAGAAAGTGTCCGCCAAAGATCAGCCAGAGGACGGACAGAACCGACAGCAGGATGCAGACGATGGTCTCCGTCGGCTGCCGGGGGCGTCTGCAAAGTAACGGCGGTAGAGCGATGGCAAGCAGAAGGATCGGAATCCCGTACCGGAAAAGCATAAGCCCGATGGCAAAGGCACCCAAAGCCAGGGTGAAGAGTGCTTCGTCTAAATTTGCTTCATTTTGTATAAATAAGAACGCACCAGTAAAGAAGAGAAACGCAAGAAGGATCACGGAAAAAATACTAAGACAGAGGATGCGAAGCCATTTCGCGGCTCTGTCTTTTTTCTGTTGGCTTACCTCGGCGATGACATCGCTCAGGAGTGTATTGGTGTCAGCAGAGGGCAGGGCAATCCGCTCACCGCGACAAAGCTCTTCAACCGATACCGACAGCGCAGCCGCTAGATCGTCCAACAGAGAAATGTCGGGGTAAGCATTGCCGGTTTCCCAACGTGAGATTGCCTTGTTCGTAATATGTAACTGTTCGGCCAGCTGTTGCTGCGTCATTCCAAGAGCCATCCGCTGTTCCTTGATGAAAGTTCCCATTTTGGCCTTATCCATGTGCCCCTCCTGATTGTTGCATACGAACTGATATTTGATTTCAGTATAGAAGAATCCGGGGAAATTGGCAATCTACCGAAGCGAGAATGCCGGGAAATTAACTTGAAAGTTAGTAAAGAAATGCTATCAAATCCCCGTAGCCCTTGGCAAGGTATAAGAAACGCGGCACGCTCG
>OGHA01000309.1_pt1 | contig 31100 bp, 23 predicted proteins | sample 1571361 | NCBI WGS metagenome assembly OGHA01 (sample SAMEA2581970, study PRJEB24529) | metagenome | biome: Human gut stool | place: China | collected 2011 | reverse complement strand
AAGGATATTAGCCGCTATATCCACTTCTCCAAGGGCCTCCGTCTACTTTTACCACGTGTACTGGTAAAGAAGCCATTACTACACCGCCGTCATCTGCAAGTCCCCATATCATTTCACGGTTACCATCCGAGTAACGGCTAGTTACGAGATAACGCATCAAATAAACATGTTTTTTGAATTCTTCGGTAACTCCGTCTACGGGAACATCAAGCTCTCCTAGATTAAGTCCTTGATTACCCATAAGGATTGCACTTTCTTTAGTAGTCATCAGTCCGCATCCGCCTTCTCCTTCTGCCCATTCCAGTGCGTCTTTACAAGCAGTCAGTGCGCGTTCCCATTTATCGGGATCATAAACCTGGCTGACTAATTCTTTCCCATATCCCGGTGTTTCGAAATTCTTGTTTTTCCAATCCGGATAAGGGAATTTCCCATTCCATAAGTCAGAAGCTGCATAGAGCAACAAGCGTGCTTTTACTGCTTTTGCAATAGTGGAAGTTGCACGTCCCCATTCCGAACCGATACGGGAGGCCGGAAGATCTTTAGCTGCTTCGTCCAGTTTCATGGAAATCCAGCTTGTTACGTAATCAAAGTGATAACGTCCGTGATATTCATTGTTCGGTGTATCCATATCAATGTATGAATCAGTGATAGGGCACGGGCCATAGTATTCTAATATCAGGAAATGATAGTAAGCAATTAGGAAATTGGCTTCGGCAGTCCATTCTCTTTTTTGTACTTCCGATACATCGAGGGCATTTGGTAATTGGGACAGAAACAGATAACATTGTCCGATATAGCGGTAGATATTACCCCATTTCCAGTCTCCGGGAGATTCCGGAGTCAGCAGTCCCCAACCGGCACGCTGTCCGCTGTGTCCCCATAATTCCGGGAATACAAATTCATCAGTAGATGCAGCTTCCATTCCGGTATAAGTAATTGGGTTGGATGAACCTTTGATTCCTGCATAGCATGAGTAGAGGAAGCCAAGTGTACTTTCCGGCTTTTTAACGGCATCTCCCAGACCTGCTTGTTCGGGAGGTACTACATCTAGGAAATTGCAAGATGTCAGGCAACACGTAGAGAGTATTAACAGACTACCCATCTTTTTTATTTTATCTATAAGTCTCATATTTATCTCGTATTTAGGTTCATATATTAGAAATTAAGTTGTACTCCGATGTTGAATGTACGCTGCAAAGGATAAGCATTCCATGATAGTTCTGGGTCCCATAGCTTGAACGGACTGAATACGGCTATATTGTCACCGTTCAGGTATACGCGTCCATATTTGAATTTATATCCCAGTTCCAGTGTCTTGAAACGGATGAAATTACCGTTACGCATCCAGTAAGTACTAGCTACTGTATTATTGGCTGTTTGTGAACTAGTCAATCCTAAGCGCGGATATTTAGCATTTGGATTGGGATTTGACTCAGACCAGTAGTCATCTGCAATGAATTGCATGACATTATAGTCACTTTGGCCGAATGGTGAAATACCGCTAATCATGATAGTGCGTTTAGCCGACCCATTGAAGAATACACCGAAATCGAATTTTTTATAGGTTACATTCATTCCCAAACCATATTGGATGCGGGGGGTAGTTCCATAAGGAGAGATCATTACTTGGTCACTGCCATCTATTTTACCATCTCCGTTTACATCACGGTATTTTATGTCTCCCGGTTTAACAGTACTACCAAGATTCTGTGTCGGGCTATTATCGATTTCTTCCTGACTGCTGAATAATCCTTGGGCGATATATCCGGTTGTGCGGCTTAACGGTTTGCCTGTAGATGTTTTCCATACATACGGATAAACCGGTTCATCCAGGTTGACATATTTGTTTTCAGTATATGTGAAGTTTCCACGGAAATCTACATATAAATCTTTTGTGAATTCTTTTCTCCAGTTTACACTTAGTTCAATACCCCAGTTATCAACTTTACCTTTATTGCTCCAAGGTTTAGCTGTATAATATCCAAGAGATTCCGGCCATGCTTCGCGGTGGAGCAGGATATTGTAACGTTTCTCATTAAAATAATCGGCAGTAATAGTCAACTGGCGGAATAATTCGAGGTCGATACCTATATCCAGTTTCTTTACGCGTTCCCAACCGCCATTAACAACTGCATAATTGGTTACTAAAGGACCATATAAGGTATAGTTCATATCTACACCGGTAGTGAAGCCTATGTTATTGAGCGATACCTGGTCGATGTACAGGAAGTGTTGTGCACCGGCAGAAAGTCCGGTTTCGTCACTACCTACCAGACCATAAGATCCTCTGATTTTCAGGTTATCTATATACTTGGTCATCGGTTCAAAGAACTTTTCGTTACTGATTACCCAGCCTAGAGATACGGCGGGGAAGAATTCGAAACGTTCTTTCTTGGCCAGACGTTCTGTTCCGTTATAACCGAAATTCAGTTCTACCAGATAGCGCTGACCGTAGTCGTAAGTAAAACGTCCTGAGAATCCTTGATTGCGTTCGGGTAGTACGCTACTACGATATTCACGTTGCATATACATCAGCATTCCTGTTACATGATGTAGATTGAACTGGCGGTCATAATTCACGCGGGCGTCCAGATAGAAAGTCTGGTCGGAAGCTTTGCTTATATCTGATGTTTTCAGATAGTCAGTTCCTGATGTTCCCAGGCGTTCAATTTCATAATCAGTAGGATTTGAAGGGTTATAACTTCCTCCTTTAATACCATAATAATAAGGTTCGATCGTCCGGTTGTAGGAAGATGAAGCCCAATTCTTCCAATTGACCATTGCTTGTACGCTTAACCCCTTAGTTACGAAATCAAGTTTTTGGTTGATTTTTAAAGAAGTATTGAGTGTGTTCTCATTATATTCCTTGAATGAACTCAACATATAAGCATACGGGTTGGTACGTACCGAAGATCCTGTCCATATAGCATTACCAAAACGGATATGTGTGTCTCCGGGTTGTGCCGGGAAAGTAACGGGGAAGTTAATAGGATTACAATACAACATCTGAGCGAATAAATCGGAAGTACTGTAGTTCGGTCCCTTCTTGTTACGAATCTGGGCGTTCATGTGTAAATCGATTTTAGTTGTAGATGTTATTTTGTAAGAGATATTGTTTTGGAAATTATATCCCCAATTGTTTATATTATTATTATACGAATATACTTTCTTTGTATCCAGCAAACCTGTATCGTGATTGGCTTGCAAGCTCATATAATAAGATGCTTTTGAACCACCGCCTGAGATGTTGACATTGGCACGCTGATTCATATTCATGTTTTTGAAGATGACGTCTTTCCATTGTACATCCGGATAAATGTAAGGATTAACTTGGTTGCGTGTGTTGTCGATGTCAAGTTGCGAATATTTTGGGGTCGCTCCCGGATTACGTGTCAATTGGGCTTCGTTGTACATTTCCATCCAAGTGGCACCATTTACAAAGTCGGGGAAGTTCATCGGTTTATTGAAAGAGTTCTCAACCGTGACGTTAATTCTGGTTTTCTCGTTTTCTTTACCGGTCTTGGTAGTGATGAGCATAACGCCGTTGGCACCACGGGCACCGTAGATAGCGGTCGCAGAAGCATCTTTCAAAATAGAGAAACTTTCGATCGTTTCAGCCGGAATATTATTCAGGTCTGCCGTAGAAATTTCTACATCATCCAAAAGTATTAAAGGAGTGGCTCGTCCGCCAAAGGTACTCACACCGCGAATGTAGAATTCGGAAGCGGCACCCGGTTCGCCGGTCGAAGTCATAGAAATAACACCTGCCAGTTTTCCCGCAAAGGAGGTGGTAAGCGAAGAACTTGGAGCTTTCAGTTCCAGACCTTTCACACTGGTGATTGACCCTGTTACACTGACTTTCTTCTGTGTACCGGCACCTACTACTACAACTTCACTCAGCAGTTGGTTGTCTGATTCCATCTTTACGTTGATGACACCAAGATCGCCTACATCGACTGTTTTCTTTCTGTAACCGATGTAACTGAATTCCAGCTGTGCTTTCGAGCCGCTGATAGCAATCGTGAAATTACCATCCAAATCGGTAATTACTCCGTCCTTCTGTCCTTTCACTACAACAGTAGCACCGATAACCGGATCGCCATTTTCAGCGTCTACCACCGTACCCGTAACGGTACGTTTCTTTTTGGGTTGCTGCTGTGCGGCTTCCTCTTTGTTTACCTTTAATATGATCTCGTTACCTTTGATCATGTAGGTGATTCCGCTACCTTTGAAGACTTCTTTTAAAACTTCTTCAATAGTCCCTTCACAATTTAGATTTTTGTTGGTTGTGTTTTTCAAGTCTGCAGCATTGTAGAAAAATGTGTAATTACTGTTTTTTTCAATTAGCTGGATTGCTTGTTTGATAGTCATTGCTTGCCCTTTTACTGAGATTACTCCTTGTGCTCCTAGGATGTTGAGCGGGTAAAAAAGCAACAGCAATACGATATACTTCAGATATCGTTGCTTGTAAGAAATTTGAATTTTTCTCATGCTTTAGCATTTTAGATTAGACATAAGTTTAATTATTATTTTTTTATAATGATTTTATTTGCATGTTCTTCTTTATTCAGGTTTAATGTGAAACAAATTTTGTTGACTACATCTTCCAATGGTTCGTCATAGCGAATGCTTCCGGTAAATGCTGATTCATGATTGATACCTTTTGCTAATGTGACGTCGGAGTTGTACATTTGATTGATGATACTAATAAGCTCTTGCAAGGGAATATCCGTGAAGTTATATTTTCCGTTTTCCCATTTTATATTAGTAATCTGTTCTACTCTCATTTCAGCATTACGCGGATTGTATATCACTCTTTGTAAAGGCTTCATTACTGTTTTTTGTCCGGTGGATTCAACATTAAATTCTATCTTTCCACGAAACAATGTAATTTCGTTCTTTTCGGCATCGGTTTGTTTGATATGGAAGCAAGTTCCTTTTACTTCAATAAAAGCCTTGTCGATATATACTTGGAAAGTACTTCCTTCATGCTTATAAACTTCAAATAATGAATTACCACTCAACCAGACTTTTCTTTCTTTGTTAAAAGCTTTTGTATATTGAATAGAACTTCCGGGCTCCATCCATACTTTGCTGCTATCCGGAAGAGTGTACATCTGGTTCTGCTGAGCTGTAATTTTAATAAGCTCATTAGCTATCTTGTCGCCTTTAAACGTTAACCAGAATCCGCCTATTGTCAATAAAAGTGCAATTGAGGCAGCGGCAAAATACCACCTTGGTTCTACAAGAACTCTGTTATTTTTCCTGTATTCACATTTGGTTTTTACCTTTTTCCATATTTGTTCTTTTATTGCCATATCAGCAGCTCTGTTTCCAGATTCATTCCATTGTTTTTTTATTTCTATATTTACCGATTCCAAGTCAGCAAAGGCTTTCCGTTGCTTTTTGGAGAGTCTACCTGACAGCAGACTTTTGATTAATCTTTTCCTTTCGACCTTATCCATTCTATTCTACCTTGTTGGTTTTAAACTCTATTGTTGCTCATATACTATAAATACACACCAGCTCTTTCTAACCCCACATCGACTTTGTAAAAAAGTGAAAGTTTTTTTGAACGTAAGCTGTAATTATCTGATAATTAGCAATGTAGTTAATTGATTAATGCGAAAAAAAATAAAAAAGATGTGAGATGTATTACTAAGTTCTTGTAGAACTAAGGCCATATTTGGCTGCCGCTTCAGTAGCTATCCTATTGTTGATAGGTGGACTTTGGATGATTTTAGGTGATAATAAAGCGGAAATGAATGAGTTGGTAAGGATTGAAGCCCAACAAAGTATGATGTATATTTTGCCGGATAGCACCAAGGTCTGGATGAAGCCCGGAAGTTCTATTCAATTTGCAAAAGATTTTAATAAAGACAGAAAAGTCTGGTTGAGTGGTAATTCATTATTTGAAGTTTATAAGCACGAGGGAAGTACTTTTCAAGTACACATTAATAAAGCTTTTATAGAAGTGAAGGGAACTTGCTTTCTTGTCAAGCAAGATGATATAAAGCAGAATGAAATTACGCTGTTTCATGGAAAGATAGAATTTAATGTTGAATCTACCGGGAAGAAAATAGTCATGCAACCACTTCAGAAAGTGACTTATAATGTAGATAGTAGAAGTATGTGGATATTATTGGTTATCAGTTATTTGTAGTTAATACGGTAGAAAAGTGGATGTGCTTTTTACTTGCATATGGAAGAAAACCAAGATTTAACGTATTTAACTTGATTTTACAGAAAAAATGCGAGTTTGAGGTTGCGAAATGAGGGAAATGATACAATAAGAAGGATGATTGTCCGTAAAACTGTGAGAAGTAAGAAAAAGCCATAGCGAGATTACCCGCTATGGCACATCCCTGTTTTACCAAAGGATTACGCTTGGGTCTGTCACAGATACCAGCGGTCTTTCAACCATAAAATGCTCACCAAATTGGCAGTTACATCTATGGCAAAGTGGTACGATATACCATCGGTTGTCATTAGGAGCGTCCAATTGAACATGTGCCCCATCTGTTGCAAGTTGGTAACAATCAACTTTATGGCACAAATAGGCATTCTTCCCAGTTGCTCTTTTCCAGTATTCCAACCAATTGCCACTTCTACCACCTTCTTTCAAATTATGAACTCTATAAATTCCCATTCGATTCTAATTTGAAGGTTACTTACTCTACTACAACCTGCCCCTGTAGTATTAGGACTCTTCACTAAGCGGAAAGAATGCTGAGGCTCTCAACCTCTTGGAGGAAATGGATCGTTTCCATGGGAATCTCTTTCTCGAATTTGACCATTGTGACCATGAATGAACAGCTCGGAATGCTGATTTCTGGAAATTTGGCGAGCAGCGGCAATTGCGTCAGACTGCCTATCGAATGTGGAAGTTAATCTCGAATTACCTTCGCCCTTGATTCCCCACTTATCTCCTACCGGAACTACATGCTGATTCTTACTCATCTATTACACCTCCTTTCTGTGCTCAGTTTTGACATATATGCCATAGCACACTTCTGTTCTTGCAAAATTTACGCCAAAGTCAGATATACGACAATTTGTCTCAAAGGTTTGACTATTTAGTAAATTAAAGTTAAAATTATGTCAGTTGGTTACAATCTTTTCGTATAAATGTGACATAATAGAAATATTTTTATTACCTTTGCACCGATTATTTACTAAATATTCGATGTGATATTATGTTGGTATCTGCAAAATTTGAAAACATCTACTCATTTAACGAGGAAACACGTATCTTGTTTACGGCCAGCAAGAGCGATTTGTTGCCGCTGCATGTGTCACGCGCAGAGAAACGTGATGACATCTCAGTGCTTCGCATGGGACTTATATATGGAGCCAATGCTTCTGGAAAGTCCAACATTATAAAATGTTTGGCTATCATCAAAGCATTTGCTTTGAATGGCTGGAGCAACCGTAAGTACAACTATTTCAAGATGACGGACAATCCGCAGGAGCGTTCAAGTATTGAATTGGAGTTTAAAGTGAATGACCAATTTCTTGCTTACGGCGTGGCGTTCTCGAAGGGTGGTTTGCTGGAGGAATGGTTATACAAGACCGGTAGTCGGAATGATACTATGATTTTTGAGCGCAAACGTTCTGGTAATGATTGGGGGAATGTGATTGCACCTCAGTTCCTAAAGGATGAGAACGGGCAATTCCTTAAATACTTGATTGACGGTACACCTACAAAGGGCACTTTCCTGAGTGAGTATATTGAACGTAACGGAAAAGGTGTCGATGTTATCAAGTTAGCGAGAAAGTGGTTCGAGAATCTAAATATCATCTTCCCGGAAACCCATCGGACGGACTTCCCGTTCCGAGTAGTGAGCGACAATCAGTTCAGGACTGTGATGCGTGATCTGCTGGGATATTTTGGTACAGGTATTTCAGATCTTTGTCGTGTGGAAGCGAAGCCCGAAGAGCTGAACATTCCGGATGAAATCAGACAAAAAATCGAGGAAAATCTTGAAGGAAAAGATGAGAAGATGGGTGTGGTAATCCACAATGAGAGTCGTTTTATCTTTGCCGAAAAAGACGAGTCTAAGAATTTGAAGTGGTATGAGTTGAAAACAATCCACAAAAAGGACGGTTCTAACTCAGATTATATATTCGAAATGTTCGAAGAGTCTGATGGAACATCACGCCTTTTCGACTTCATACCCATGCTTATTGATATGCGTGCCAACGACGCCGTCTATGTGATTGACGAAGTCGATAGAAGTTTGCACCCTATGCTGACATTGAAGTTGTTGGAGATGTACAACAGTCTGCTTAGGAGTGATTCGCAAATGCAGTTGATATGCACCACCCATGAATCAAATCTACTTTCCACTGCACCAGTCCGTCAAGATGAGATATGGTTTGTGGAGAAAGACAAAAAAGGGGAAAGTCATTTATCCTCACTCTGTGAATACAAACCAAGAGAGAATGTTCAGAAAGGTTATCTAAACGGCCGCTATGGTGCAATTCCTTTCTTTGGAGAATTAGATAATATTCATTGGGATGCGAAACAGGAATAGTTTGATACGTGAGCGCCGTGAGGCATTTCGCGATGCTCGCCTGATAGTCATAGCCTCTGAGGGCAAAGATACGGAGCGGATATATTTCAAGGCATTAGCCAAAGAATATACCAATCCACGTGTGCACGTACATATATTAGAAAGGCACGAGAACGAGCAGAATAACTCAAGTCCCGAGCATGTATTAAAACAGCTGAACGATTACAAAGGACAATATGACCTGGAATCTGATGACGAACTTTGGTTGGTTATAGACAGAGACCGTTGGACCGATGCGATGTTGTCGCATGTGGCTAAAGAATGTGCACAAGATGATTATCTGCACGTGGCTCTAAGTAATCCTTGCTTCGAACTTTGGTTATTGCTGCATTTGGTAGATGCAACTTTGCTGACGCCGGAAGAGCAACAACAATGGATGGAGAACCGTAGAAAGTCAAAGAATGCTGACCCATATCTGAAGGTACAGTTGCGTCAAGAGATGGGTTCCTATCACGAGTCTGCCTACGATGCGCAAATGTTGATAGCCTATGTTGAGGATGCAATAGCACGAGCAAAAGCGTTAGACAAGAATCCTGCAGACCGCTGGCCACAAACAATCGGGACACGAGTGTACCTGTTGGCTGAGAGTGTGATGAATAAAACTAATTAGAAAAATCGACATAAAACATTACTAATATCCATAAAAAGTTAATTGCATGGAAGCTAGACATTTTAAAATCCTATGTATTGATGGTGGTGGCATAAAGGGCATCTATTCAGCTGAACTTTTAGCAAAATTCGAAGAAGTTTTCGGATGTGTTGTTTCTGACTGTTTTGATATGCTTTGTGGTACTTCTACGGGAGGTATTATAGCCCTTGCAGCATCGCTCAAAATTCCTATGAGCAGTGTTGTAAAATTCTATAGAGAGAAGGGACCGTCTATTTTCAACGAGAGAGTTAAATGTATGCCAGGTGGTCGTATTTATCTAGGTGCGAAACAAGTGGCATTTGGCGGGAAATATTCTGCAAAAAAATTGCGTTCTGCTCTTGAAAGTGTCTTTGGAAATCGAACAATTGCAGAAAGTAATAATTTTCTTTGCATTCCTGCCTATAATACATTAACCTCTAATCCGAGAGTCTTTAAAAAGGATTTTGACAAATTCACAGAGGATGATCGGAAGACCTATGTAGATGTTGCATTGGCTACTTCTGCAGCTCCTACATATTTACCCGTTATGGAAATAGAAGATGATCAATTTGTTGACGGAGGTTTGTGGGCAAATAATCCAATTCTTGTAGCTTTGACAGAGTTTTTATATAAGTTCGCACAAGACCAACGTTTTTGTGGTCTTGAAATCCTTTCGATAAGTAGTTGTCAGAAAACAAAAGGAGAGAAACATCATAAGCTGAATAGGGCTTTTGTCAGTTGGAAGGATACGCTCTTTGATGCTTATTCTATTAGCCAATCAAAATCGGCAATGTTTTTGATGTCAAACTTGAAGGGGTATTTGTCATTTCCCTTCGACTTTCACAGAATTGAAAACATGCCTTTATCTCCAGAACAGGATAAAATAATTGACATGGACAATGCAAGTGAGGATTCTCTGAGACTTCTTATAAAGATTGCGGACAACACGGCTATGAACGAAAAAATGCGTCCAGAGATAGCTCATTTTTTTCAAACAAAAAAGACTTTAAATCCAAAAGAATATTAATATGGCAAATAATCATGAACAATTTAAGGCGTTTCACGATGTTATAAAAGCTACTTCAACGCGCCGTAAGACTCTCAAGACGAATCGAGATGCATTGAGAGCTAAAATAAGAAAGTACTTCAAAGATAATCATAGCGATTATATCCAACCTACTTTTTATTGGCAGGGGTCTTACGCTATGCACACATTACTAAATCCCATTAAAGATGAAAATGGTTTAGGAGCTTACGACCTTGATGATGGAATATATTTCGAAAGTGACAACATCAATGACCGTAAATCTATCAACTGGTATCATAGGGAAGTATATGAGGCCGTTAAGGATCATACAACCAACGGGGCAGATGACATAAATCCTTGTGTTAGGGTACAATATGCGGATGGGCATCATATAGATTTAGCTATCTATTTTTTAGACACTGCTAATGACAAGACTATGCTTGCACACAGAGCTGAACCGTGGCATGAATCCAATCCTGATGAAATGATAGATTGGTTTAGCAAAGAATGTAACGATAAAACAAAATTACGAGAACTCGTTCGTTTCATGAAGGCATGGTGTGAAAACAAGCGCAATGAAGGTACAAAGATGCCGAGTGGTTGCATCATGTCAATGCTTGTATCTAAACATTATCAGTGGAATGATGAAAATCGTTATGATGTTGCTATGCGAGATATACTGAAGAATATATATGACGAACTTAGTATTGAAGGAAACTTCCATTGCTGGAGACCTGTAGCTCCTTATGAAGACTTGTTTGACAATTATACAAAAAGCAAGAAAGATGCCTTCTTAAAAGAATTGAAATCATTTAAAGAGGACGCAGAGAAGGCTATAGCCAGCAAGAATCAACATGACGGATGTGTTAGATGGCAAAAACATTTCGGTGATAGGTTCAGTTGTTCTACGGCCAAAGATGTTGACGAAGATGCCTCACAGCAGAGATTCTCAGGTACAATAAATAAAAACAGCCAGTATGCCTGATGTTGAAACCGTATTGGAGACCTGTTTTATTGAACTTTCAAAAGAATACGATATAGAAGAGGTTGATAGCATTCCGCGATTTGAGAAAAAAATACGAACTCACATTTGGAAAGTTCAGATACCTGCATTGGTATTGGATAAAGCCGAAGATGTAGAAGTTTACATTCTATTTCCAAAAGACTTTCCCTACTCAATGCCATGTGTGATTATACCAGATGATAGGTTCAGATACCTGCCCCATATATCTGTAAAAACACGCAAGTTGTGTTTATATGAGGATGGCGAGGTTTATGACGCGAAAAATATTGAAGGACTAATACGTGACAATATCGACAGAACAAGAAGGTGGATTGAGAATTATTACGGTCGAGACAACTCCAATGAATATGCTAAAGAAATCAGAAATTATTGGAATGAACAATATGACGGAGAGAATAGTGTAGATGACCATTGGATTTTGTTAGGTAATATACCGACAGAAACTTGTGAAATGACAGGTGTTGCATATGTTGGTAAAAACCTTAAAGATGGTAGTATGCATGTGATGAATGTTGTTGCATCTGATGAGAACGACAAGGCATTAGCAAGTATCAAACTCAGGCATAAGACAAGAGAGATTACTGTTCTCTATATTGCTTCTTTAAAAATCCCCAATGAGCCACCATTTAGCATGACGGGGCAAGAGGTGATAGATAGGATAAGTGACAATGAAGACAGGAAGACGTTCAAGAAATACCTTAACCATTTCGGAAATGTGAATGTATTCTTTTCTATAGGATTGAATTATGCTGTAGGTGGCATATATATACACGACCTGAAAGTGAATAGGAATGGCTATCGGAAGGGAGCACTGACTTCGTTCAAAGTTTTGACATCTTTTGAAAATAAGAATAAAAAACTTGATAGACTCCATGTCTCAATATATTCAGACCAGCGAATTGCAGAACGAACTGCAGGTGAGATAATGAAGGATAGGCGTTTTTTAATAGCTGGACTTGGTAGTGTAGGTAGTAACTTATGTTACTATCTTAACGGTTACAACAATGCTGCGTTTGTCTTAACTGATAGGGATTGGCTAACGGTAGATAATATCGGGCGGCATCTACTTGGTTTTGAATACATCAACCAATATAAGTCATATGCCATAGCACACTACCTACAGCAATACAGACCAGATAGAAAAATACAAACCTTACAAATGAACTTACAACAACTTAAAAAAGAAGCAATCAACGAAGCTAGTGCGATGTTTATTTGTACAGGTGATGTTATGTCTGAGAAATGGCTGATTAACCAAATGTTAGAAGGATTTGTAAGAAAACCGGCTTTTATACTTTGGTTGGAACCTTATGGCATATCTGGCATCATGATATATGTAAATCCAGAAGATATGGAGTCTGTTAAACGGCTAAGAGATAAAGCAAATGATAGTTTCATAGATTTTTGCTTGATAAAGAGGGAAGAATATACAAATGAAGAGAAACTTACGAAACGCGATGCAGGATGCAATGGTAGTTATGCACAGTATTCTGCCAATGATGTAACTATGTTTCTTTCTACAATGTTCCCCATTATAGACCAATTATTAGAACAACCTTCAGAGTCAAAATGTTACCGATGGGTAGGAAATATAGGAATAGCAACAAAGAAAAACATCAACCTGCATCCAACATCAGAATTCTTAAAAAACGATTTGCAAGAACTTCCTGTATAAATATTGCCGATTGTCACTTCGAGATAAAAGAAGAAGTAATAGAGACCCTTAAGAGTTATGTCCAACATGAAGGCAACGAAATGTGTGGAGTGTTAACAGGTACGCAAGTTGGTAAGAATTGTTACAGAATTTGTAAAATTTCGCCACCATGTGTTAAAGCACACACTCGTTGTGGGTGTGAACGTGATGCAACAATAGCGAATAAATTTATTGAAGCCGATTACGAACGGTCAGAGCATACCCGTTTTTATATTGGTGAATGGCATACACATCCAGAGGACAAACCAAAGCCATCTGCTGTTGATTATAATTCTATTAAGAACAATTATCATACAGCATTGCTTGTTGTACCATTATTATTGATGATTATAGTTGGAACACAAACTTTCCATATTTGTGTATATAATGGTAAGAAATTTGTAGAGGTAGTACCTAAGATTGTGTAAAACAAGTGTGGGCAAAAACGAAACCACAATCGGGCGGAAGTTTATAAGTTACAAAATTCCGTCCGATTATATAGAAGGTAGTCTTTCCTACTTCGTTATCACATTCCTCAAATCGGCATAGCTATTCACCACTTTGTATGTGACAGTAGAATTCGAGATTGTGGCGAAGTGACGACGGGCACATTCTATCTTTACGCTTTCAGCACTGCGATAGTCCAGTACTTCGTCATCACTATAGCCTTTGGTTTCAGCAACGAAATAGACGTGTTTGATGTCGGTGCCTTCTTTGAACACTATTGCCCAGTCGGGATTATAGTGTCCGGCAGGAGTGTTAATATAGAAGCCGCCGGGCAGTTTTGTATAGACTATGACTTCATTCTGATGCTCCAGTGCTTGAGCGAAGTTCATCTCGATGCCTTGTGAATCTACCACTACAAGGTCGTAAAGGGATTTTTGCGACTCCATGGCATTGACGCCCAGTTTGCCCTTTAAGGCTGATGTGCTGAATATGTCAGAATTAAAGGTCTTGTCAAGTTTATGATATGCAACGTGTTCGATTACGGCAATGGCCTTGCATTGATTGATGATGTTACCTGCCTTGATGATAAACTCTTCGGGATTAGCCTTGAACATATAGAAGGTGTTAGGGCTTATCTTTTGCAAGATGGTCACAATGACACGGCGTGTCAGTCCGGTGGCTTCCACTAATTTCCCGATTAGGTCATACTTTACATTCTCATTTACCAGTTCCTTGACAGCGTGTGTGTCTGTGCCTGTCACTTTCATGGCAATGCCTTCCGTAAGTTCCTGTTTGTTCTTTATTTCATTGAGCGTGCCAGTCGTTACTTGAATGTTTATTTCCGACACTCTCAGGTGGTTGTCCAGTTCAATGACGGCACGTTGGATTAGGTCTTCTGTCTTGAAGTTAACAGTGTAGTAAGTTTGATGGTTAATCTTCCGCCATAGTTCTTGAAACTCTTTGCGCTCAAACTTCTGCGAGTCAAACTTTGCTTCACGTGTCTGTCTGGCATTGTCTGGCTTGACAGCATTGGGATTGAATACGGCATCCAACCGTTTTACGATGTCTGCCTTATATTCGTTGTAATCCTCACCGAAATCAAGCGTTCCCTGCTGCTTGTGGTCGTGGAACTGTTGGGTGAGTTGTCCTTGCCGGTTAACATAGCCATGAGTAACCAATGCTGAAAACAAGAAACTTGCTTCCAGTTCATCCAGTCTTTTCTGCTCTCCATTTGCATTGGTGACAACCATATCCACAAATAAAGTAGGCTGTACCTTAATAGGACGGTCGCCAACAGCATCGGCAATTTCTGTTTGCAATTTCTTGGCAAAATCATCATAGCTTTCGCTGGCAATGACAGTCAGTTCGTTTACTTCAAACACTCGTCCGTGCAACACGGTCTCATCCTGCCGTTCACCTTGGCTGTTTACGCACAAGCGCATACCACGCCCCACTTCTTGCCGTTTCTTTGTCTGGTTGTCGCTGTCCTTCAGTGTACATATCTGGAACACATTCGGATTATCCCAACCTTCTTTCAAGGCAGAGTGCGAAAAGATAAAGCGTGTTGGTTCATCAAACGACAGTAGCTTCTCCTTGTCTTTCATGATGAGGTCATACGCAGAGGTGTCATTGCTGCTCTCGTTCTTTAGCTCTGTCTTTGAAGGTTGCACAAAGTGCCCTTTCTTGTCACGGGAGAAATAGCCGTTGTGTACCTCTTCCGCTTTCCATCGTTTCAAGTAGTCTATATATTCTTGCGAATCATCAGTTTGCAGTTGCAATGCACCCATAATGTTGTGGTATTCCTCTTCAAAGATTTCTGCAAACTGCCCCTTGCTTGTGCCGCCTCCCTGGTTGTAGATACGGTAGTTATCCACATGGTCTATAAAGAAGAGCGAGAGACACTTGATGCCCATCTTGAACAGCTGACGCTCCTTGTTGATATGTGATAGGATGGTCTCACGTATCTGGTGGCGGCGCACATAAATGTCGTTCACACGTCCAATCATATCACCCTCGTATAGAACAGTGTTGTTCAACAAGCGTATGCAACGGTTGTAGCCGTCTATGCTTTCTATACGATAACCGTTGGCGTATTCCTCCAGTCCGCCCGACTGCTGATAGATGTCAAATCCGTCACTCACCAACTGCGTCACTTGCTTTACTCCACTTACCCCCTTCTTGTCGAAACCTATACGGGCACGCGGATTGCCTTTCGACAGTTCGATACTCTCCAGATAGAGATAACCGTTGGTGGCTGTAGAACCATGCTGATTGATACCCTTCACCGAGATTTTCTTCACTAATTTCTTGTTGTAGGCATCCATTGCATCCAGACGATAAACCATATTTACTATGTCGTCAGCTCTGTGCGTGGCACTATATAATAAGGTGAAGAGCGGCTTAAACTCTTTCAGCTTTTCACGTGTAGCGTTCTTCTTGTCGGCTCCCAATACCGATTGCGGTTCGTCAATAATCAGGATAGGCTTTGTGGCGGCTATCACATCAATAGGCTTGCGTGAGCGGAAGGCATCCAACTTCATATAGATGCGACGGGCATCCTCCCCACGGGCGGCAAACGCCTGCGTGTTGATTATCATCACGTGCATATTCGAGTCGCTGGCAAACTGGTCAATCTTAGTCAGTTGTTTCGAGTCATATATGAACGACTGTATGCGCTTGCCGTACTCTGCTGCAAAGTGTTCGCTCATTATCTCAAAGGAGCGGCATACACCTTCACGAATGGCAATACTTGGCACCACAATGATGAACTTGCTCCAACCATAGAGCTTGTTCAACTCATACATGGTCTTGATGTAAGTATAGGTTTTGCCCGTTCCCGTCTCCATTTCGATGGTCAGGCGTAGGTCTGCAGTATCTATTGTTTCCGATGGCCGCAGTTGTGCCGCCATTTGTATCTGTCGGATGTTTTCCAATATCTGTCCTGCGGGGACAGTAAGCGGTTGATTGCGGAAGCCCACTACATCAAAGAGGTCTTGTGAACCGTCTGACGAACGTCCCATGTCATGGGTAAACTCCACCATCGACTGGTTGCGCTGCCCACGGAACACATCGGTCACAGCCCGAGCCGCATCCGTCTGGAACTGTTGATTCTTGAATTTCAGTGTCAGTTTTTTTGCCATAGTTCACTGAATGTTTTTAGATGACACGCACATTGTTCTTCACTTCCTCGTCCGTCCAGTCACACTTCTGCTTGAAGAGTTCAAAGAGGTTCATCTTCTGTGCCGCTTCGTTGAAACTGCTGTCACGGAATACCACACGTAAAGGTGACAAGTCGGCAATAGCATCAATCACCGCTTCCGTCACATTACCATCGAAACAAGCCACAAGGTCGCCATCGTTCACATTGTGTATCGTGCAGCCATCAACTTTTGTTGTGCTCAAAGGCAAAGACAGTTCCACGCCCCAGCGAAGCATACAGTCAAACAGCAAGTCAAGGTCGGTGCGGTCTTCCTTGATGTTGTCAAGCAGTCCTGCAAGCATGTCCTGAGTATAATCTTTCGGAGCAAAAGCCACATCTTTATAGTTACTGCTGTCACATTTGAACACACGGAAGCCTGTGTCAAGATCTTGGGCCGTCAATGGATTCTCTTCTTTTATTGTCTTTCCAGCACGGCGGATACGCTCCTTGCCAACTTCGGCTATATTATTCAAACCTATTTTAATCGCTCCCGGATTGTCGTCAATAATCTCTGGCATTTGAACAAGAATAAACTTACGGTTGCTTTGTGTTTCTTCATTAAGTTCCATAATGGCCTGGGCGGTAGTTGCGGAACCTGAAAAAAAATCCAGTACTATATCCTCTTTATCACTACCGATTATAGAAAGCATTTTTATAAGTTTGACGGGCTTTGGCGTATCAAAAGGAACGTTTTCTAAATCCTTAAACAGTTTGATTAAATCCTTTTTAGCCATATCTGTATGACCATAATCTTCATACATCAAAAGGCTTGAAGGCCTTCTGCCTGTAACGTCAGATAGAAATTGTTTAACCGCAGGGAATGAGTTACCATCCTTTCCAAACCAGATACGATTGTCCTCTATCATTTTCATCATATTATCACGTGCATAAACCCAATGTTTTCCTTGTGGCACATTGAATACTTTTCCTGTTTTTGGACTTACCACGTCATAATATCCTTGTGAGCGTACACCATTACCAACACAGTCTCCCGCTTTCCAATCACCACGAGGATCATTATCCGGATTTTTATATCTTGCATTCATAGCTTCAGTCCTAGGAAGCAAGTTTATACTGAAACTGGAAATGTTCTTGCAATAGCAAAGGACAAACTCGTAATCGTTAGAAAAGTAGCGTGCTTGGTTTTTGGGCGAATAAACCTTTTGCCATCCCAACTGCGATATAAAATTTGACTCTCCAAACACTTCGTCAGTTATCTTACGCATATTTTGGATCTCATTCTCATCAATGCTAATAAAAATAACACCATTATCTGTAAGTAAACTTCTTGCGACCATTAGGCGTGTATAAATCATAGAGCACCAATCTGAGTGGAAACGTCCGTTTGAGTCAGTATTTCTACGGTAGCGATTCCCTTCTTCATCACGGTTACTCTCATCATATTCTTCCGCAGACTGTGTAAAATCATCATGATACACAAAATCATTCCCCGTATTATAAGGCGGGTCAATATAAATCATCTTGACCTTACCCATATAAGAGTTTTGGAGCAGCTTCAACACTTCAAGGTTGTCACCTTCTATGTAGAGATTCTGTGTCTTGTCCCAGTCAACACTTTCTTCGGGGCAAGGACGCAAAGTTTTATTGATAGGTGCTACCGCCTCTTGCAATGCTGCTCGCTTACCTACCCAAGTGAAATCATACACTTCGGGAGTATCCTCTACGGCATTATCACCGAGAAGCAAACGGAGTTTGTTGAAATCAACTACACGACGTACTTCCCCATCATCACCCTTTGCTTCCGTGAAGCACGAAGGGGCAATCTTATAGAGGGCATCAAGATTCAGTTCTGCGCCATCAGGCGTTTGTATATCTATATATTTCGGCTGTTCCATATATTATTTTATTATAGAGAGAATTAGAGCTATAATTGAGATAATTGTTGTCACGATATACTTCTTGTCATCAAAGATTGATGGATTCTTTAATTTCGGATTTGAAAGCAGATATGCTTTACCTTTGTCTGTTAATTGATAGGTTATAAAGGAGTCGCAAAGTCCTCTTGTCCCCTGTCCTAAGCCCTCAATCGTCAAAAGATTTAGTTCATTGAAATCTGACTTTTCGGGTTTATATTTACCTTCTTTCAACAACAAAAGAATCTTTTTACCTCTCTTTGTCAATTTTATCTTTTCCATTATTTCAGTTCTTCTAATTTATTTTTCAATTCTTTCAGTTCTTTCCGCGTGGCTTTCACCTGCTTATTCATCTGCATTTGCCTGTCCAGTTGCGGTTCTTTGCGCATTCGCTTCTCCAAACTTTTCAGTTCCGCTTCGGCTGCCGCTATTTGCTTCTTCAATGCAACGATGTCTGCCATACTGCCGGCTTTGTGCTCACCGATGCCACTGACCTGAGCTATGAAGTTGTCGTAGATTCGTGACAAAGACTGGCCGTCAATTTGCAGATGCAAGTCGTCTAATGCCACCCATGATGAGGCAAAGGTCTGCGTGATACAGAACTTTATATGTGTATCATCTGTCCAATCCTTATAGTTGATAAGCAGCATGGCATGATTGTCATGCACAAGTATAAAGACTATGTGATGGGGCATGTTAATGTCGATGAATGAAAACAGGTCTGTCGGACAGTCCGCTTGTTTAAGATTCACCACAAACACCTCTATCTCCTTCATCTGTTCCGTATCGGTAACATTCAGCGTGGATGCCGCTAACTTGTATAGCCATGTGATGTTGACCACATCATTCACGAAGCGTGTCTTCATGCGAGGATTTACCTCCATGAACTTATAGAACATTGTCTTTGGCACTACGCGATTGACGATGGTATTTTGCGGATATTTCAAAATATTATCCACGGTCACCTCCTTCCTTTATCACAAGAAAGCAAATCAGCTCAAAATCATCCAGCCCTTTAATGTCATTCACAAGGGCAGTTGTCTCGCCAAAAGAGAAAAGGCTTTCAAGGTCGCTTTCCTCTTTCTGCTCCACAATAGTGCCCACCGCCTTTTGCAGCAGTTCACTATAATGCTGCATTTTCCGTCCATCGGCAGTCTCCTTGTTGAACGCATGGCACAGTTCCTTGATGGGTTCAGTACGTCCCTTGCACGAAAGGCGCATGATGTCGAGCAACCGTTTTGGCGAAAGATGATTGATAATCGGTTCGCCCCCGTCAGACAGATAAACCATATAAAACGGATGCAATAAGTTCTGCCTGCCTATGTTCACCGCATTGTTTCGGTTCTTTAAGATGAATATGACACCAGGCTTAACAACTTCTGAAGCAGGCACCACTGCACTCATGCCCAAAGGCGTATGCTCAATGTCTGGATGCTCGTGCATATATGCCAACAAGTCCATTCGGAACTCGTTGAGTCCCAAATCCATGATGTTGATGCCCGTGTCCATATCTTCAAGGTCAACCACCTCTTCCTGTAAGCGTTGCAGTTGGTTCTTGCGATAGTCGAGGTCTGCCTGTTCCTCATCGGAAAGAAGAACATTGCTATTGCCCGCACCTGTGATATTGACACCTGTCATGCGTGCCTCCACACGTCCTTTCAGACGGAGGTAGTCGTCCAGTTCTATGTCCGGCCAATAGTTTACTAACTGAATCACGTCATTGCGTGAGCCGATGCGGTCCACACGCCCAAATCTCTGGATAATGCGGACGGGGTTCCAGTGTATGTCATAATTGATCAAGTAGTCGCAATCCTGAAGGTTCTGTCCCTCGCTGATACAGTCAGTGGCGATAAGAACATCTATCCGTTCCTTTGTGTCAGGCAACAACTTGTCTGCCTCTTTTGATATGGGAGAAAAGAGCGTAAGGATGCTGTTAAAGTCAGCGCGAAGCCCCTTGATGGTTGAAGCGACTTCATTTCCTGTAACCAATCCGGTATGCAGCCCAGCGTTCTCCATAATGGCTGGAGCCAGATTGTCATAAAGATATTCAGCCGTATCACTGAAAGCAGTGAAGATAAGCACTTTCTTGTTGTCACCGTTTATCGGATGTGCAAACTTCTCACGCAAGTTCTCTATAAGCATTTGCAATTTGCTGTCATGTTCGGGTGTTATGTCGCGGAGCATAACCAGCAACAGGTCTATGATATATTGGTCTGCCGCCAAGTCACGTTTCCATGAACGGCAATCCATATCGGCAAGCGATACGCGCGTTTTCTTTCCTCCGACAAGAAAGTCATTCTCACTGTCATCGCCGTCGAGCATACTCTCCAATGTCTGAAGGGAGAGGCGTGTATCCTGCCGTGTCTCCATAAAAGTGTCGATAGCTTTCAAAGTCTCGTCAACCTGCGACTTCATACGCTCCAGCGTCAAGCGGAACGAGTTTACCGAAGACTCCAGACGTTTGAGCAGGTTGATTGCCATGAGTTTCTTCAAACCCTTTTCACGACCCGACATTCCAAGATGCCCTCCGCTGTCATCCTTGTCAATCTCATACTTACTGCGCATGGAAGGCAGAATATAATCTGACGGCGCATAGACACTCAGGTTAAGCTCATCAAGCTGGGAGGCAATGTCCCTATAGGTAATGGCTTCGTCAAGGTCAGTGAGGTGTGGACGCTTGGATATAGGTTTCAAGCGTGTCGGGAACTTGCCAATATCTGCTGTGTCATAGTATTTTTCTATATGCTTGCGGCTTCGGGCAATGGTGACGGCATCCAGAACTTGGAAGAAGTCAAACGAAAGCATATCCAGCAATCGTTCTGCCGTGCGTTCCTTCGGGTCTTCAAGATGCACCCAAATGTTGTATTGCGCCTGTGCCGAGCGGAAGATATCCTCAATGGGACGGTCAACATCCAGTTTGTCATTGATAAGCGACTGCTCGCCCTCGTATGCCAACTGCAACTGGTTCTTCAAATCGTTGAAACGGTTGTTGACAGGAGTAGCTGAAAGCATCAGCACCTTTGTCTTCACTCCGGCACGAATCACACGGTTCATCAGACGGAGATAACGGTTTTCACGCGGGTTCTCGTCTTCCTCATCGGTAGTGACCTTACCACCATTGCGAAAGTTGTGGCTTTCATCTATCACAATAAGGTCATAGTTTCCCCAGTTGAGCAAGGCGAGGTCAATGCCGTTGCTTGTGCCATGGTCGCGCGAAAGGTCGGTATGAAACAACACGTCATAACGCAAACGGTCTTTCTCCAGCGGATTGTTGCGGTAGTTGCTCTTGTAGGTATTCCAGTTGTCATAGAGTTTCTTGGGACAAAGCACCAACACCGACTTGTTGCGGTTCTCGTAATACTTGATAACTGACAGAGCAGTGAAGGTCTTTCCTAAACCGACACTGTCGGCAAGGATGCAGCCGTTGTAAGTCTCCAGTTTATTGATGATGGCAAGGGCGGCATCCTTCTGGAAATTATAGAGCTTGTTCCATACTTGCGATGACTTGAAACCTGTTGCCTCGTTTGGCAGTACATCTTCGCTGATGTCGGAAAGAAACTCGTTGAAGATATTATATAGCGTGACGAAGTAGATGAAGTCAGGAGCATTCTCACGATAGACATTCTCAATGTTTTCGATTATGGCATCCGTAACATCAGTAAAGTTCTCTTTGTCTTGCCAGAAGTCATTGAAGTTCTTGAGGTAGGCATCGCTGATGGGTGATGGCATACGCTGAATGAGTTGGAAAATGTTGTTGCCACGCTCGCAACCGAGTTCCGTTGTGGTGAACTCATTGAAAGGCATATAGGTAAACAGCCCCTCCCCGTTCTTCACGTTCAAGAAACCGGGCATGTTCATCTGTGACACATTGGTCTTGAAGCGGACTTTTCTGCGAATCCAATCGGCACACTCCTTGGCAATAGCCCTTTGCGTAAGGTTGTTACGGAGCTTTATTTCAAAGTCCGAGCCATACAGCGTGCGCTCACGGTTAAGTTTAGGAATATAGAATTCACGCTTCTGTTTCTTGGAACGCTCTTTGTTAAATGTGGGCGAGGTAAAGATGAAACGCAATTCGTCTATCTTCTCCAGTTCCTTTTGAAGTGCCTCAAAAGCATAGATGGAGAAAGAGGCGGCTGCCATTGACACCTTTGAACCCTTTTGCAGCGTGGCCTTCAAGTCGTCAATGACCCTCTGGGTGATATTGTCGAATTGCTTCGGTAGTTCCATATTTAACACAAGAACTCCCTGCATAGTGTCTCGACGGGCGACCAAGCCCTTTTTACACTACGAGGGAGTTCCATTATTTCTTTTGCCTATTGGCGGTGGTCTTTGTCGAGCAAAATAAGTTCGTCTCTTCGTAAGAGACGAAGAAAATAGGAAAGTCTTGATATTCCGCCCATTCTGTCGAAAATGAATATGTTTTGTAAAACAACATGAAAATTTGATGGCACAAATAGCAGTTTTTCTCTTAAATAAGCTGAATTTTGACTGAAAATGAGTATCTTTGCATCAAATATCCGTCTCTTACGAAGAGATTGAGATTTTTGCTAAACAACTTCTTGCCTACAGCAATTCCAAAATCATCTTGTTTGCCTTGTCAACCACCGATGCTTCGAGAGAAGCAAGGTAAATCTGTGTTGTCTTTTCAGAATCATGCCCCATGCCCTCACTAATGACTGACAACGGAACATTTCTTACCTTGGCCACACTCGCCCATGAATGGCGCGCCACATACATTGTCAAAGGCCGTTGAAGTTTCAGCATTCCCGACAGGTCTTTCAACCGATAATTGACCAGATGCAGGGCATTGTCATACTGCTTCCGCTCATTCCCTTGCTCCTTGATAATCGGCAATAAATAGGTAGAACTGTTTGATGGATATTTCTTGATGATTTCCTCCATACATTTCTCCCATTTGACGGTAAGCCGCTGTCCGGTTTTTCGCCTGCAATAGGTCAGGATTCCGTTCTGTAAATCCGTCTTTTTAAGGTATGCCATATCAACAAAGGACATCCCTCTTGTGTAAAAACTGAACATGAACATATCACGCGCAAAATCCAACGAAGACTTCATTGACAGATTCAGTTCTTTCAAGGCCTTGATGACTTTAACAGGAACAGCACGCTTAACAGTCTTGTCCACTCCGGTATAGACATGACGGAACGGATACTTCTGTGGCGTAAGTTCTTTTTCCACTGCTCGGTTATATACTGCCCGAAGAATACGCATATAGAATGATATGGTATTCATGCGTACTCCTTTCGCTTTCAGATGAGCTTCGTATAAAAGCATAAGGTCAGAGTTAACACCGTCAAGCGGAACGTCCTGTTCTTCACGAAATTCCATGAAACTTTTAAGAGTTGCCGTATAAGTCTCGGAAGTGCGTATCTTTCCCAATTGTCGCAGTTGAATAATTACACTATGCATAAAGGAAAACAAGGATGTCTCTTTGGTCACTTTATGGAATAGTGTAATTACATCATCTGCCGTATATTTGCGTCTTTCCTGCTCTAACTGGCGTACAATCCTTTCAAATCTTGACAAGTCCCATTCCATACGCTCCCTAATGCTGCATAGGATATTGGCACGTGCGCCACTGACCACAACGCTTTCTATTTCTGCATCCCATTCGTATGCATAGATTTTATAGTCCGTGTTCATTTGACGAATTACCCTGTTCTGTATAATCTGAAAATATAGTCCTCCTTCCTTACCTTCTACTGTGGAGGGTCTGAACTTTATCTTTATTGATGCCATAATTATCTTCTAAATCCTTTTGTCCTATTCCTGCTTATTACTATTCCCGCTGCCGCTATCATACATCTGCGTCTATAACTCTGGTCATCTTCATCGGGATTGCGTCCATCCCAACGAAGGTCGGATGTTTCACCTCCGCCACCGGATGATGTCGGAATAGGACGACCACCAATCAGCGCATCGGCAATAGCAAAAAACTTCTCCCGAAAATCAGGAATGGCTAAGACATCCAATAATCCGCAGAGTGTTTCATTGAGTTTGCCGTTCTCTTCGGTTATGTCCCGGATATATTGACGTAGTTGCCCGCTCTCATTCCTATATCGGTGATACTTCTTGTAGTCTATCAGTTGATTTTGTTGGGCAGATTTTACTTGCTTTTCAGCTTCTGTCATATACAACCTCTCAATCTCAGCAACAACCTTATTGAACATGGTCTCTATCCGCTTGTTCTGTTTCTCCATCCATTTCTCACGCCCGAACGTAGGCGGTACTTCCGTGATTTGGGGAGCGGTAAAACCAATGCGGTGATTCTTGAATGGGGTGATAATCTGATGCACATTGCCGACATCTTTCATCAAGCGGTTTAGTTCCTGTTGTTTTTCCTGTAGCTTACCAGCCTTGTCCGATAGCTTCTCCTGCAAGGCTGATATTTCATTCTCCAGCCGATGCACTTTACTGTCAGCCTCATGCAACGTTATCTTACGGTCAGAAAGACGGAAGCGGACAGTCTGTATCTCATTCTGAAGTCTGGAAATGGAACTTTCAAGATTCTCTTTCATCGTTGTAAGCCCTTTGATTGCCTTCTCCAATTTCAGTTGCTCACGGTAGAACTCATGCTTATCTAAATGGCGCACATTGCGGTCTTTTACACTATCGCCACGTTCAAGCCCGTACTTCTTGCCAACTGTCTCATACAGCGAGGTGTGCATTGCATGAAGAATAGCCTTATACTCTCCGCCGTTCTTCCCGAACTTTGCAGACCACATCACCCGTTCCTTTTTCTCCTTGCCTTTTCTACCTACGGGAATAACAAGTGCATGGCAATGAGGTGATTTTTCGTCCAGATGCACCTGAAAGCCGATGACATTTTCCTTGCCGAACTGTTCGCAACACCACCTGTATGAATCCATCGCCCAGTCCTCCACCTCACGGCAACGGTGCAGATGACTGTTGTCAGCTCCCTTGTTCATATTCACGGTCTGGCTCCCGAAAGCCATCTCAAGCGTCCGCTCGTGATTTCCTCCGATGATTAGTTTGGCGCAGATGTTCGGCTGAATCTTGCTGTCAGCCTTGAACGGATGATATTCCAGTTCGTCCAGCCGTTCCTGTATCCTCTCATCCAACCGCTTGTCCATATAGCCTAACGGATGAATCTTTCCGTCACTGCCAATCTCAAAGTTCAGATGCATCCGTGTCCTGTCGTAATTGTTGGCAGGGTCTCTGTTAAGCTGGTTTATCTTCCGGTCATCCCAACGTCTTTCATTCTCGTTGGCCTCACTCCGGCTGAATGATTTTCCGTTCTCTATATGCAGGGCTTGTTTCTGTTCTTGTACCATAATCTTTTTCTGTATTTTTGAGTTTCAACATTTCTATAAAAGAGGATGAAAAGAGCTTGCTCGCTATCGGGGTGCAGGGACAATGTGCGGCATAGACGCTCCCTGCCTCATGGGACTTTCTTGCTCTCGGGCAAAAAGTCCTTATTGAGTTTAGGACTTTTGCAAAGTCTGTATAAGAGCAAGCTCATGGAGTGGACGATACTGTTATGGCGGAGCCGTTGAAGAAAGGGTATCAGATGGAGCACTCTGCACCTTCTCATACTTGGAATGTCCGCAATGCCGGAGACGGTTTTCCTCTATATACCGGTCAATCCATTTGTTGCAGGTACTCTCGCTGTATTCCAACCGTCTGACAACAGACAGGTATTCCTGCTTGGTGAAACAGTCGGGCAACATATTGTACAGGATTTCTCTTCTGTCATTCCTGTTGGATGCTGATGCGGGGGAGGAAGGCTTCTCCAACTGACAGAACATATATGCGGAATGATACAGCATAGTCTCGGCAATAGTGAGTGACGTGTGGTAATCCTCATCAGTACATTCCAGTCTCAAAGGTTGTCCTTCCGGCATCGGATGGTAGCACTCATCCGTCAGATGCCGGACAATCGTCAGCACCATCATGATGCGGAATGCCATCAGTCCGTTTCTTCTCACCACGCCCTGCATCTTGTTGCCGATGGCTTCGCAGCATTCATTGTTCAGCTGGTTGTAGTGGTCCATGAAATGAGCATGCAGGAATGGTGGAATGCTCACTTCGTATGTTGATGCCTCCCGCTGAATCTTTCCTGACAGTTCCTTATAATGCTCACCCAACTGACGAAACACCTCTGTCTTGGAATGCTTAGAGTCGGTAACTACAAACACGTTACGGATGTTCCTCTCAAACTTTATATTGAAGAATATGAAACGGCTGAACAGTCCGTTCTCGGAATCCTGTATGAGGTTACGGACCTGTCCCGGTGTCCCGGCAAGCACGACACTCAGTTTGGGACAATCCACTTCAAGGAATTCCCTGTCCTTACGGCGACACAGTGACACTGGCTCATGGTGGAACGCCTTGCGCAACGTATCAGAATAGTTCCCATAGTCTGACTTCAATGTTTGGCTGAGCGTGTCACCCTCCGTCTCGAACATCAGCCCGGTACCGTTATTGTCCGCCAACGTCTTGATGAACGCACTGGCACTGCTGTTGGCCGGAATGATAAGGGCGAGCATGGGCATATCCTTCTCTTTGCTGCTGTCCGGGTCTGCCAATTGCAGTCTGGCAGCGGCACGCAATTCTGCATTGATTGGTGCAACCAGCTCACGGCACAGAGTCAACGCTCCTTTGCCCATGCCAGCATCTGCGGAAACAAACAGATACAGGTTGGGATAGACAATGCGCTCGTCATAGACTCCGCTCACCTTATCCAGTGTAGAAGAGAGAACTGTAATTGCCCCTATCAGCAACATATCCCTGTCCGACGGTGATATGGCACTTCTCATCACGCTGTCAAGAAAAGGAGGGAGATGGGAATATACTTCTTCCGGGAAAAGCGGCAGCTCTTCTTCCTCAAATATCCATTTGTCCGAAATGTCCGTTTTACCGTTCTGGCAATATGGATATTTGGCATTTTGGATATTTACTGCCTCTTTTTCCTCCGATATTTCCATATTACCAGCTTGGCAATTTGGACTTTTGGATATTTCTGCACCGTTGTGTTTATCCGCATGGTCTCTCAAATTACCATTTTGCCAAATTGCCATTTTACCATTCGGTATGGAAATGGATATTTCGGCCTGTTTTGCCAGATGGAAGAAGGTGGATATGGTGATTCCCGAATTACCGGAGCGGAGACATTTGTCATATTGGGATTCTGCCGCTTCCGGGGTACACCCTGCGTGAAGGGAGCTTAGGCGCATGAAGTAGTCTCGTCCATTCTCGCCATAGCCATCCACCAATGCAAAGCCGAGTTTTACCCAGTTTTCATAGGATGGTGCGATGTCTGCACCCTGTTGTTCAATCAAGGAAACGATACGTTCCACATCATTGACTCTATCGTTGCCACAATCGCTAGAATACACCTTATTGCATATAGGAATACAATTCTCATCTGAGCATGCTTCCCACTGCTGGGGTATAAAATGTTTCTTTGGCATCGTCTTGAAATTTTGGATGGATATAAACATTTGGGTCGTATGGGAGGAAACAGGCTCTGGCAATATCACTGCCCGAAATATCAACAGGAGGAAGTCCTGTCGCTTTCAGACAGTTTATCATGGACTTGAAGAAACGGGAGTGCTCCCAACCTTGCAGGTCAACCTCAACAATCCATTTCACTCCGTTTCCCGAAGGTGAGGTGAACATCAGGATCGTATCGAAATACTCATGCTCCAGCAACTGCTGTTTTAGCGCAGGAATATCCTCCACATGGTCAAAGTCCACACAGACCAACCCTGAATGTTGTATGAGATGTGAAGAGGAGCGGGATTCGAACAATCCTGAGAAAGTGCAGTAATCAAAGTGCCGTGCCTTGAAAAGTCTGGCTTCATCCTGTGAGGCCATGGTACGCAATTGTTCCGTCCATTCTTTGGCAATCGGCTCCGAGATGTAGCGGTAGGCATCAAGGATGCTGAAGGCTACATCAGGAACCGTGTTCTGGATCGGGGCACGGAAAAACGAGAAATTGTAACAGTTCTCCATACTCACCTCCAGTCCGCTTTGTTTGGCTTGCGCCTGTTGGCTGCAAGAATGGCTGCGTTCTGTTCCTCATCGGTCAGAGGAACGGGATTCTTGCGGTTGCACTCCAGCCATTTGTCAAGCTCATCCTGATAGAGAACGTACCTCTTGCCTGGCTTGGTGGCAGGAATGGTACCGTTGCCCAATTTCATATAAAGGGTACGTAGCGGTATCTTCAGATACCCGGCAGCATCTTCCACCGACATGGGGTGGTGGGTGTTCTCCTTGCGTTGTCCGTTATCCTTTTGCAGACTGGTGAGCATTTGTCTCATGCCGATTACCTCATCCCGAAGCTCGGCCACGACCTGCGGGAGGTCGTTGAATGTAAGTTCGTTTGTCATACTTTTGAAAATTAAGTTGCGGCAAAGGAACTGAATGATATACCTGTGATACAGACTATTGATGATAATCGGTTGATAATCCTAAGATAACTGTACAATCAAGGAACAGGGTGTAAAAAGGAGGGGAAAAAGTAGGGAATAAGGAAATAAAGCAGGAGCTGTATTGCAACCAATCAACAACAGCAGGATACAATGACATATAACGAAAAGAGGGAAGCCCGTAAGAGCCTCCCTGCATTATAGTTGTAAGTATTAGAATAAGATGGTTGTAGTTAAAAGTGGAAAATATAATTGTCCGTATGCTTTGGTCTGTCAAGTTTGATGTGTCCGTCATCAGGTGAGCAGGTCAGACTTCTTTCCAACGACTTGGATTCTACGTCCTTCAGTTCGTTGGGGAACAGTGACTTGATGAAATCGGCCTGTATCTTCCCGGAATATCCGTTTTCAAAGCCAAGCCTTGCGGCTATGTTCCAGATGAAATGCTTGAAAGAGACTGTCTTCAATTTGTCCTTGTAGTCATGAATCGTTTTTAACTTGACAGGTTTAGGCTCATGGTTCGGATTATCACACCATGCCCGGATTTCATTGCGGAGCAGGTCAAGCTCGTTTTCCTCCATGAATGGTGACATCACCCTACCTACATAATCTATGATAGGATTGACAAGTCTTTGATGTTCCTCCTGTTTCTTGCGCTCAAACTCGACACAGTGGGCTTTGTATTCTTCGGCAGTCATCGGTTGAACGGTGGCAACAGGATGTTTAACCTGCTCCTTAGCGATTCTCGTTCCAACTGCTTCTGTGACATTAGGTCTCGTCTTTGACGACCAAACCCTCATCAAGTCAACAGGCAGATACTGAAACAATACCAGATACAACAGCCATAACAGGGCATTGCAGCCAAAGAAGGAAACGGTGTTTACAAACGTGCTTCCTCCGAAGTCATTGCCGACTTTGCAGGACAGGATGAGCGACACGGCAAGGATGGCTGTGCCGGGAAGACCATAGAAAAGGCAGGTCTCTTTGTTGATAATCGTAGTCAAATTTCTCATGTGTTATATTTGTTTTATTGTTCGATATTACGTCTTGTTGACGGTTATTTACAGCAAAGTTACTTCGACAGTTTGGGTATATGCGAAAATAGTCGCAGATAAATGCAGTGATTTAGGACAAATTAATATTGGAGTATGATTTCATACTCAGAATCATACTCCAATCGCTTGTAAGACTGCAAAACAACATCCTATGCTATTCTGTCATGCGTTTTAATGTGATTCGGTTTGCCGCCTCCTTCTTCCTGCTGTCAACGCTGTCAAGATACTGCTGCGTGGTAGCGAGGTTCTTATGCCCGACAAGTTCCTGTACGGTTCGGGAATCCGTTCCTGCCTCCAGTTGCAGGGTACAATATGTATGCCTGCTTGAATGGTAGGTGATATTTTTGGTGATGCCTGCCGTCTTCAGCCATTGCTTGAGTGGTGTCTGTGTCATGTTATCCTTGAAACCGGGGAATACAAGCCCCTCTCTTGTGTCGCTATCTATCAAAGCCAGCGCCTCGTCCCCGATGGGATTGTGGACAATCTGTTTTGTCTTCTGCATACGGGTGGTGATATAGAGCGTCCCGTCTGCTTCGGGCTGTATCATATCCCAAGAGAATGTCTTGACATCGCTCTTTCTCAGCCCTGTAAGGCAGGAGAAAAGGAAGGCGGTTTTCAGAACTGGAACTTCACAAGGTGTTTCCGACAGCCGTATGAGTTCCTCCGCTGACAGTCCAACTTTATCGGTCGGAATGCTTTCGGCACGTTCCAGATATGGACATGGATTCTCCTTTATCTTCCTGTCACGGTGGGCGGCATGGAGCGTGCCGAGAAACGCGGACCAATAGCTGGCTATAGTATTGGTGTGCAGCTTGCGTTTGGTGTGGATTACCTGATGCGTGGTGCGCAGGTATTCAAGGAACTTGTTGCACAGCTCCACAGTGATTTCGGCAAAGGTGCATTTGCCGCCTGTAAAACGGTTGAAGTGCAGGAACGTCTGCTCATAGCGTGAGTTCTTTTTCCCGGCATACTTCTTGAAGTAGTCAATGAAACTGCCGTTGAGTTTGTTGCGGTCGAAGAACTCGTAACGCTCATTTATAATTTCCTCGTATCTACGGCAGCGCAGAGCCTCGGCTTTCTCCGACAGCCGTGCGTTGTAGTCTTTCTCGCGCTGTGTCTTCGGGTGAGCGTAGATGTAGATGCCGAGCGATTCATGGCGCAGCACCTT
>OGHA01000267.1_pt1 | contig 34370 bp, 30 predicted proteins | sample 1571361 | NCBI WGS metagenome assembly OGHA01 (sample SAMEA2581970, study PRJEB24529) | metagenome | biome: Human gut stool | place: China | collected 2011 | reverse complement strand
AGTGTAATAACCCACTATAACACTTTCATCCCTATGGGCTGCAAAGTGTAGTGGGGTCCTGCCGGACCGGCTCCCCCTTTGTCGCTTTGCGACATTTCCCCCGCAATGCGGGGGAATCTACCCCTCGGGGGAACGTCTCCTGCGGGAGAATTAAGACACCGTTCTTGCCGTTGGAACGGTGTCGGCTCCGTATACGGCGAAAAAGTTGTGTACGGAGAAAAAAGTGCCGTACGAGGTGTACGCTGTACGCAGAAAACAAAACATGACGATGAATCGAAAGATTGCAAGACTTTGCCGTACGGCGTACAGTACGTACAGACCGTACGGCATTATTTTATTTTGCAAAAATCGCTTTTATGCTGCCGGGTAGACAAGAGCTTCGATGCCCACGAATCCGCGTACCCTTCGGCCACCGGGCAGATAGATGTTGTTGGTTGGTTCGAGATTCAGCCGGACAGCGTTCTGGCTGACCTCTGAACTAAGCCGTGCTGCCGATACCGGGTGACAGGCATTATCCTCACACCACAGCTTGTAGATCTCGTAGAGGTCTTTGGAACTGATGGAGAAATCTGCCTTATAGCGAAAGTAGCCCTCCGAGTCCAGAAAATCAAGGACGTTGTTGCTGTTCCTTTTGATGGTCTCCAGATTGGCGGCAGCTTTGGGACTGACCGTGAATTTGTAGCTGTTCCGCAGCAATCGCTGCAAGCCATCCAGACACCACAGCAGGATGCCTTCCAATTCTGCGGACAGGGCTTCTACAATGAACGGGTTATCTTCCCGGTTTGCTGGGCGGTCTTTGGTGGTCAGGACGAGCTGCCGCCGCCAGAAGCCGTCCGAATGGTCGTACAAGGCGGTCAGCGCACCATTGCCAAAGCAGAGAAACCGGGCGTAGATGTCGCTCTGGTAGCTCTGGATGCCCTTGCGTTCAACGTCCATCTTGGCTTCTGCGGTTACGATGGATTTGATATAGTTGGTCTTGGGCAGGGCGTTCATGTTCAGATCATCATCCACCATGAGCAGACGGTTCTCAAGGTCAGCACGAGCAAAGCGGCTGCTTTAAACTTTCTGGCTGCTGCCATTGCTGACCGCATCGCCCATCAAGTTCTTCAGCACCAGACCGATGCGGGATTTGCCTTCACCGCCTTTGCCGAGCAGGAACATCATCTTCTGACCTTTAGTGCAGGGGATAAGGCAGTAGCCGAGGTATTCCTGCAAGGTAGGAATGTCCTCTGGCTCCAGCAGCTCATTCAGAAAGGCCAGCCAGCGTTCTGGCTTGGCAGCTTTCGGGTTATAGGATACAGGCAGGCGGTTTCGGCAGAACAGGCGGCTTTCCTGAAACGTACCGTCTGCAAGGTGATAGATGCCATTTTTGAGGTGGATGCAATCCACCTCAATGTCCAGCGAAGTTGAATAAGCAATGATACGCAGACTTTCCAGCAGATTGGCCACCTTCTTGGAAAGCCCATGAATGATAAATGCCTGAATCTCTTTCAGGATGAGCTGCTTCAGCTCGGCTTCATCTTCCACCGGGCCGTCCGGGGTAAAGAAGCGGTTCTCGATGCACTTCATAGGGTGATTGCGGATAAGTTCGTGACAAAACGTCACTTCGTCGATTTTTTCGCCGTCAAACCAGTCCGGCCACAGCGGATTACGAGGAGAACTTTTTCCCATAGGCATACCGTCCTTTCGGTTGCGTTACAGTTATTCAAGTGGTCAATTTGACCACTTGAATAACTGTAACAGGTTGATGAACTTCCGGTATCTCTCATCCATGAAGGGGAGAGAACTTTATTTGGTGGATACGTTACACTTATCCAAGTGCTCATTTTGAGCACTTGCAGCATCTGTAACACGTTTTCGATAGTCTTTTTGCCGACAGGCATTGCTGCAATAGCGGGCATCTGCACGTTTGGGCGTGAATTTCTCGCCGCAGCACTGACAGACCAAATCCTGACGGTGTATTTGGCGGTACTCTCGCTGCCGCCGATTGTTGGCCTGATTGCCGCACCAGTAGCTATGACAGTATTTCTTGGTGTAGATCGTGGTGTAGAACACCCGACCGCAGCCGCCGCAGATGAGTTTGCGGATAGCGTATCCTCCGGTGGTAAAACCCGTTTCCTCATGCGATTCTTTCAAATAATCCTGATTGTTCTGCTCCCATTCTTCGTTTGTCATATACATGGAGATACCCTTCCTTTCACTGACGTTACGGAAAAACAATGTGGTCAATTTGACCACATTATTTTCTGGTAACTGAGGAATCAACGTTTAGCCGTTCTTCCTGCATGGATTTCCTGCCCCCTTCCGGCGGCGTTTTCCGGCTCGCTCTTGCGAGGTCATCGCCGGGTATCCCATGCAGACGGTCATGCGGTTTTCAAGGTTCGTTGCTGATTTTGCAATAAAAAATCGCCACACAACAACCTGAACCTGACCATCCCTTCCGGGATGGCCTTGGTTCGGGTTCGTTATGTAGCGATCAGAAAGTCAAAAACTTGCTCCGGCTCCGTTGGAAGCCGAGCTGGAACTCTAAGTAAATATGTTATATTAAATTGTTGGGATAGATTACCACAAAAATCGCAGTGTGTCAACAAAAAACTTTGAAGATGTGCTGATTTCGGCAGCTTGCAAGAAAAAACAAGGAAAACTTTGGCAAAAAGAGAGAGGAATGGACGGTGCCAGCCCTCTTGACAAGGAAAAACACAAGGTTCTTTATTATAATAAAGCTATAAGAACATAATAAAGGAAATTATTTGAAATTTTTGAAAAAACAGAAATCATTTTGATGATATGGAACGTTTTAATAGACAGGAAGGGGGTGAACCGTATCCAGACAGAATTATTGCTGCGGAAAGCGCAGAGCGGAGATACAGGTGCGCTGGACACTCTGATTGCAGCGTACTATCCACAAATTCTGAACTATTGCCGTTGGCATACAGCGGACGAGCAGCAGGCGCAGGATGCAGCACAGGAAACCTTTTTGAAAGCGGTGCGCTGGCTGGATTCCTGTGGTGGATTTCAGGGGGCATTCCGTCCCTTTCTGTACAAAATCGCAAAAAACATTTGCATCGATCTGAACCGTACGATGGAGCGGACGGAGGTATCGCTGGAGAGCTTGCTGGGCGAACCCGCCTATCAGGAAAGCGGCTTTGCTGCGGCAGAGGAGAAAGCAAACCTGCGAGCGCTGACGGCCCAGCTGGAGCCGGAACAGCGGGAACTGGTATTGCTGCGGTTCGCACAACAGCTTAAATTGCGGGAGATCGCGCAGATCACAGGTCTGCCCCTGCGCACGGTGCAGTCCCGCCTGCGTGCCGCATTGAAAACCTTGAAAATGCAATTGGAAAAGGAGGACTGGAGATGAATCGAGCCTTTGAAAAAGAACTATCCAGAGCACTGGCGACAGAGCTTGACACAGCCGCACCGAAAACGCTGCTGCGCCGCTGCCGGGCGGAACATGTCGTAAAACAACGGAGTGATTGGCGTGATTTGCTGCACTGCCAGTTCAAATTGCTGGGCTGGAAGGTCTGGGCGCTGGAAGCAATGGCGGCACTGACGTTGTACAGTGTGGGTCGGGAACTTGCCCTGTGGGAGAAGGCATGGACATTACGCAATGCACTGTTTGGTCTGAGCACACTCGCCATGCTGACAGCCCTGCTCGGTCTGCCGTTTTTATACCGGGCAAGTCAATATAAGATGCTTGAACTGGAACAAGCCACATATGCAGGAATCGGTCGTCCACTGGTGATGCGGTTTTTGCTGTTGCTGGCAGGGGAAACGATCCTGCTGGGAGTGCTGGTACTCAATGTGCGGGCAGCCGTGCCATGGAGCATCGGGCAACTGCTGGCGGTGCTGACCGTGCCATTCCTGACCGCAAACAATGAGCTGCTTCTGCTGCTGCGCTGGGTGCGCCCGGAATGGATGATGACCGGGGCTGTACCACTGTTTGCAGGGCAGCTGTGTTTGCTGCGGTTCGTGCAATTATCGGAACTGCCGAAAGGTCTGCCACTGGCGGCGGGCGTGCTGGTGCTCTGTATGGTGTTGCAGTGCATCCGGCTTGCCGCCCGGTCAGAATATATTGCAGAAGGCTGAAAGGAGCAAGTCATGGAACTGAAAATTCAGAATATTACAAAGCGATACCGGGATAAAACGGCGGTGGATGATGTGTCCATCACGCTCACGCCGGGTGTGTGGGGACTGCTGGGGGCGAATGGTGCAGGCAAAACAACCTTAATGCGGATGCTGGCGGGCATTCTGCGGCCTAGCAGTGGCCGGATTTTGTGCGATGGGGTGGAGATTGGGACGCTTGGTGCGGCCTACCGGGAAAAGCTGGGGTATCTGCCGCAGGAATTCGGGTTTTACCCGGAATTCACGGTGCAGGACTATCTGGAATATATGGCGGCGCTCAAGGGTCTGCCGCGCACAGAGGCTGCCCGGCAGATCGACGCACTGCTGGAGCGGGTGAGCCTGACTGAGGTGCGCCGCAAAAAGATCATAAAGCTTTCCGGCGGTATGAAGCGCCGGGTAGGCATCGCACAGGCACTGCTCAACGACCCGGAAATTTTAATTCTAGATGAGCCCACGGCAGGGCTGGACCCCGGAGAACGGGTGCGCTTCCGCAATCTGCTGTCGGAGTTTGCGCAGGAACGGATCGTTCTCATTTCAACGCATATCGTTTCGGATGTGGAATACATTGCGGCCGAAAATGCCGTGATGAAGGCTGGCAAAATCATTGCACAGGACACCACCGAAGGGCTGGTAAAGCAGATCGAAGCCAAAGTCTGGCAGGGGAATATCCCGATGGAACAGCTTGACCGGTGGGAATACCGGCTGCGGGTAGTGAACCTGCGCAACGAGCCGGACGGAACGGTAACATTGCGGTATCTGGCGGATGCACCGCAGCTGCCGGACAGCGTCCCGGCACAGCCCCGGCTGGAAGATCTGTATCTGTGGCTGTTCCCAGAGGAAATGGAGGAAGCAAAATGAACCTGTATCGTTTGGAATTGAAACGTGTGTGCAAAACTCGTATGACAGCTATTCTGCTGGCCATTGCGCTGGTGCTGGCCGTGGTCATGGCATATCTGCCGGTGACCTTTATCGGCTGGACGGAACTGGATGCCAGCGGAAACAAAGTGAGTTACACGGGTCTGAAAGCAATCAGGAAACGGCAGGAGCAGCAGGTATCCGGTACCATCACGCCGGATGTCATGCAGGAAGCACTGGAAGCCTATCAGCGGGTGTACCGGCAGTATGATGCAAGCTCCATCAACGATATCCCGGTCGAGGTATTTTATAAAGAACTTGCCCGGTATCAGTCTCTTGTGAACAACGCAAAGGAAGCCTTTGCCGACCCGAAAACCGGCATGGCACCGGGCGTGATGGGGCTGACCGCAGAGGATATGCAGAACTTTTACAGCCAGCTCCCCAAACGGCTGGAATCGGTGATCTGGCTGGAACAAGACGGAAAGCCCGGCTATGAGCAGGCGCAGGCCATTGCACAGAAAAAGTTCGATGCTGTACAAAAACCGTTCACCTATTCATTTGGGGTCAGTTCAGACGCAATGGATTACCAGACCCTGTTGAGTTTGCTGCTCACCCTGCTGTGCGCGGTGATTGCGGCCCCGGTGTTTGCATCGGATGCACAGACCGGGGCGCAGGACATCCAACTGTGCACAAAAAACGGCGGTCTGCGGCTAGCAGCGGCAAAGCTAGCGGCGGCGTTTAGTATCACAGGGGCGGCATATCTGCTCTGCGGCGTGGTGTGGATCCTGGTCACGAATGCTCTATTTGGCTGGGAAAGTACCCAAACTTCCGTGCAATGGCTGTTTTCTGTGACCAGCCTGCTGCCGTATACCGTTGGCCAGATGGAGTGGGTCATGCTGGTGGCAAACTTCCTGATCTTCTTTGCGGAGGTGGCCTTTGTGCTGATGGCATCCGTATGGGCCAAGAACAACCTGACCGCTTTGTCTGTGGCGCTGATCAGTGTGGTGGCACCGCTGATTGCTTATATGGTCGTGCCGGGCTCCTTTGGAGAATGGCTGTCCACCCTGCTTCCGGCAGGGGGCATTGGGCTTTCCAATGCATTGCTGTATAAAATGATCAGCTTTGATTTTCTCTATGCAGGCGGGCATGCTTTCTTTCAGGCAGATGTGCTGCTGGCATCGGCACCGATCAAGATCGTTCTGCTCGTTGGACTGGCAGCATGGGGGTATCTGCGAAAGACCAAGGTGGCTTAAAAGGAAACGCTACTGAAAAAAGTTCATCGGATGCATAGAAAACTGCATCGGATGAACTTTTGTGTCCTAAGCTCCCTGCCATGAATCATGGTTGTTGATGTACATTTGATTCGTGGTCTGAACAGGTAGGATTTCAGCTGCCGTTTCGGGCTCGAACCCGGCCATTTTCCCGGCTTTGCATAAAAATCCGATCCCTGTTTTAAGGGGCTGATTTTGGCTCTGCACATTTTTGCACACTTTTTGCACACCGAAACAGCTGGATAACGGATGCAAGAGGAAATAACAGATACAAAGGATGCAGCAGATGCAAAATGCGAATTTACGACAAAAGCAGCAAATGAACGCAATTTCGAAAATTGACGATTGTTGCACATCAACTTTTCTTAATGAAAACTTATCGCATTTGTAACATTCTTTCCACAACTTTCTCGTATTATCTTTCAATAATAAGCACAAAGGCAGGTACACCATGTTTCCACAGTGTACCTGCCTTTTTCATCTTTACGGGTTCGGTGTACCTACTACACCAATCCACCTATTCACTTGTTACACCACACCGCTTTGTAAGGCTCCTTTTCGGGAAAACGTCCCAAAATTGGTGTAGTTATGGTGTAGTACCGCAGATGCCGCTTGATTTCCACTTAAAAATTCATCGCATCTGCGTTTCAATTTTGCATTTTACTGTTCAATCGGCTTCATCGTGGGGAGTTTGACTGGTGGTGATTTATAGCTGTTTACAAGTGTTCATAAGCCTTTGTTTGTGCAAGATAAAAAGGTCTTATTTTTCGCAACTCTACGCAACTGTTTACAGCTATTCTCAAATTGGTGGTAAGTCAGTGGTAAGGCTGGTGGTAAACTTATTCGTTTTCGTGAGAGTGCCAACGCTTCAGGACTTCTTCCACCTGCCTAATAAGCTGCTCCTTGTTCGGCATATATAAGACGTACCGGGATGCAAAAATCTGGTTTGACAAACCGCCCAGCGCATACTCGGCTGCTACGCTGTCCTTGTCGGTGCAGAGGATGATGCCGATAGGAGGATTATCTTCTGGGTCGTTGACCTCTGCGGCGTAGTAGTTCAGATACATATTGATCTGTCCGGCAGCTTCAGGCGTGAGCTTGGTAGTTTTCAACTCGATCAGCACATAGGCGTGTAAAATCTTGTTGTAGAACACCATATCTACATAGTAGTGGGTGTTATTCACCGTAACACGTTGCTGTGTGCCGACAAACATAAAGCCCCGGCCAAGTTCCAGCAGGAAATCCTCAATCTGCCGCACCAGTGCTGCTTCCAAATCGCTTTCGAGAAACGGCTTTTCTTCCGGCAGTCCCAAAAACTCGAACACATACGGGTCCTTGATAATGTCCTCCGGCTTAGTGTAGTCCACACCTTTTTCGGCCAATGCTAAAACTTGTTCCTTGTTTGCATCCCCACGAGACAAGAGCAGCCGTTCAAACAGGGAACTTTCCATCTGGCGTCTTAATTCACGGACAGACCATCCAGAATTGACTGCTTCCTTTTCGTAGAAGCTGCGCTTCTCCTTATCGGAAATGGATAACAGCTCACAGTAGTGCGACCAACTCAATTTTCCAGACACTGTCTGGAAAATTGGATAGCTGAGATAGAACTGCCGCATATTGTAAACATTCGAGCGCGAAAAGCCCTTGCCAAGCTCCTTTGTCAACGCCCTGGAAAGCTGCGATAAGGTCTTTTCACCATATGCAGCACGGATGCTGTCATTTTGTTCACAACGAACAACGACCTCACCAATCTTCCAATAAGTTGACAGCAGTTCCTGATTGACCTGCTGTGCTATGTTTTTATGGGATGCTTCCATCAGCGAACGAATCTCGCTCACTGCCGGGGCAAGAACCTGCGCTGCGAGGGTTACAGATTTATTTTCCATCAGTCATTTTCCTCCTTTCCTTCAAATGTCGTGGTTGCAGATAAGAACTCTGCAAACTTGTCGATTTCCTTTTTCTTGAGATTTTTTGTGGCTTCAGTGTAGATGTTCATGGTAGTGGTAATATCGGCGTGGCCCAGTACGTCCTGAATGACCTTCATGTTGATTCCGGCCTCGCAAAGCCGGGTAGCGCAGGTGTGCCGCAAGGAATGGCAACTAAACTTTGGAAGCAGGATAAGGTTTTTCGGCTTGATTGTACCGCTTTCGCATTTTGCCAGCTGTTCCTCGTTGCAGTCGCAGATAATACGGTCAATGCCTTTATTGATGGTGCTGTGATGCTGGCACTCTCCAAAACGGTTTACAAAAATAAAATCCGTATAGCCATCAATCGTCACCTTGCAGGAAATTCCAGTTTTCTTCTGATACTCTCGCTCTTGTACAAAAGCAGCCTTGACTGCCGGAGTCATAGGCACAATTCGGTTTCCTGCTTCCGTTTTCGGAGTGTTGATTCCGTACAGACAACCTTTCTCCCGGTGGCTGTAATAAATCAACGTGTGATTTACACTGATTTCACCCGTATCAAGGTTGATATCCTCCCAGCGCAAACCCGTTGCTTCACCAGCACGGAGACCGCATTCTACCATCACGGTAATGATGGGAAGCCAGTGATTGTACTTCTCACTGTTTTTCAAGAAGTTCATCAACAGCTTCTGCTGGCCTGCGGTCAGAGCCTTGCGGCGTTCGCTGTCCAGGTTGTGCGTCTGCTTCAACTCTTTCAACGCATTATCGGATGGATTGATGCGGAGATACTCGTCCTCAACCGCAAAATCCAGCACCTGATGTAGCACTGTATGGATGTTCTCCACCGTTGCCACTTTCAAACGCTGCGAATCCACAAGGCCATTGTAAAACCGCCGCACATCCGACTTTTTCAGGCTTCCGACCTTCCGCTTTCCAAACTCCGGAAATACATACATCTTGTACATATACTCGTAATTGACCAACGTATTGGCTTTCAGCCCCTTTTTCAGTTGCAGCCACTGCTCGTGAATGTCATTGATGGTCGCGTTCCGCGCTTCCGAACGAATGCCATCACTGCGGTCACGCTGAATCTCTGCTTCTTTCTCACGAAGTTCTTCCAGACTTTTGGCGTACACATTGTTGCGCTTGCCGTTTTCACTGCGCCAGCGGTACTCATACGTTCCGTTACTGCGCTGATATTCACCTTCCTTTAGAACACGCTTCTTTGAGTCTTTTCTTCTTTCTGCCATCGTTATGTCCTCCATTGTTGGCAGAAAGCAACCTACAGCTTAATCATACCATACCACCGAGGTGCTTTCAACTGCCGACTTCATTTTTATTGTCAAATCGAAAATAATCGGTCAAGGTGTTCATCCAGCCTACGGCGTTTCAGCAGCCGCTTCGTACCATTCCAGAGAACAAAGGTGCAGTCTTTGGAATCGCTCATTTCGCGCAACTTATTGATGCCAATGCCGGAATAGGCTGCGGCTTCTTCCAGCGTCAGATTGCTTTTCTCCCAGATCGGAACTTGTCGGGACTTGGTTCCTCCATCTTGCTGCGCAAGACCGTTCCGTCGCTTAAAAGCCCCACTGGGGCTTTCATTGCTCCGCTTCGCTGTGCAAACGCGAACTTCTTTCATAGGCAAAACCTCCGTATTTTTGTTTGTAACCAGTAGCCTGTAACCACGGTAGAAAACTTTTTGTGCGGCGATGTGCTGGCAACTTTCCGTATTTGTTTTTTCTTATCAATTACAGGTTACATGGTTACAAATAGGAAAAAACATTTGGAATGATGCAGTTTTTTGACAGATGAAGGACGTAACCACACCTGTAACCAACGATGTAAAGCAGCCCTTCAAAACGGAACTCCCATCTGCTGAGCTTCTTCGTCTGTAAGTTTTACAAAACCGTCTGCATCCGCTTTTACAGCGGTTACACGTTCCCATCCTTTCTGCACGCCATACTTCGGGTAGCGTTTGGCTGCTTTATGAGCTGTCCACCCTTTGATTTCGTCGTTTGCAATTCCTGCAGTCATGATCTCACAGATGGCACGGGTTTCCCACTCCGCAGGAAGATTCAGATTGCCCAGTGCCTCAGCGTAAAGCTGTTTGGAACATACCCGGTCGCCCGTGTAATCTTCCAGAAACGCATAGATCATGCCCGCCTGCGTATCTTCTTGCATAAAATCTTTCTGGCAAATCTGCAAGGCCTCCTGCATGGCAGGGCTGAATGTCAGCTTATAATCACCGCTGTTGTAAATCGTCATGGCTTCTGCCCAAAGCTGGTCGATATAGGCACGGGATTCCGCTTCGTTATCCAGAATATGTACTTCAGCCTGTGTTGCATCCACCGGGATGGGGATAAAGCGTCGGTTTCCTGTACGGTCACGGGGGAGAAAATCCTGTCGGTTGGTCGTACCTGCAAAGACACATTGCCGCAAACGGTCTGCCGGGTGCGTTTCATATGGGATTTTGTAGGTTTCTTTCTGCTTGCTGAGAAAGCTCTTGATTTCTTCAATGCTTTTGGCATTGGCAGTCGCAATCATTTCCGACATTTCTATGATCCAGTGGCCTTGCAACTTGCGGAACACGTTATCATCATCCAGTCGCCGCAAATCATCCGAAAACCATTCGTCCTTGATGGCAAGCAACCGAAAGAAGCTGGATTTTCCTGCACCCTGCCCACCGACCAAGCAAAGCATCATTTCAAACTTGCAGCCGGGATGAAACACCCGTTTGATCGCTCCAAGCAGAAAAATTTTCAATGCTTCCGTGGTAAGCTCATCTTTTGCGGCACCGAGAAAGCGATGCAAGGCGCGGCTTATCCGTGCTGTGCCATCCCACTTCAAGTCATTCAAGTAGTCCCGGATAGGGTGATAATGATTTTCGTTGGCAACAATGCGAATTGCTGCAGATACCCGTTTTTCGCTGTACAGGCCGTATTTTTCCATTCGGCGCAGAATGTACATCATATCGGTGTCGGTCAGTGTGGGGCCTGAGCGTTGCCAGCCCATCGGCTTTACAATATCAATGCGTTCACTCAGCAGATTCAGCCGGATGGAATCTGCAAAAATCGGGTCATTCTGCAAAACGGTCACACAGTTTTGAATCGTGTTCTGAACACCACCTTTTTCAGCCTGCGAGAGAATTTTGCGGATGTTGGAAATGGTCGATCTCGTATTTTCGGATTCGTTGGGCAATCTGTTGAACCTCCTTCTGATGTTCGGTGAGAAAATGTTGATTCTCTATCAGATATTGGATGTAATCAGTATAATGCAGGCTGGCAACAAAGCAGGGATGCGGTTCTTCCTCCGCTGATTTTGGTGCAAACCGTATGCGCCAGTCAGCTAGGATTGCACAGCACTCGTACAATGTTTGGATTGGGTTTTGACTTTTATATTCCACAATTTTCGGATACTGTAGTGGAAAAACAGGATTCCCCGAAAGTCCAAAATCTGCGACCAGCTTTTCCGCCGCCTGTCGCAGGGACAGTTGAAACAATTTTGCGGTAAAGTCAATAACATCACCATCCGCTCCACAGCCAAAACAGTGAAACCGGGAATACACTTTCATGCTGGGATTGCGGTCTGCATGGAATGGACAGCAAATCATGCTACTATGGTTGGGTTGAAAGCCATAGGCTTCTGCAGCCTGTCGAGTAGTAATATTCAGTTTTACGATTTCAAATAAATTGTCGTTCTTGAAAATTGACCTCCTTCTTATTTTCAAAAGTCCCTATCGGATGTGAAAGCCACCTGTGGGCTTACGCATCCGGCAGGGTTCCGGGGTGCGGGGTGGAAGACCCTGCTGATTACAGGCTCATATCGTAGCTATGCTTCTTGGCTCGCGGCTGCTGTTCACGCTGCTGCACTTTTGCCGTTTCAAAGATACTATCCACATTGGCAAGAATTGTCTGTATTTCTGCATTGCGTTCTTGAAAGTAGCGGTATGTTTCATACCGTGCATCCTTTGTGCGCATCAGAAGTTCTTTTTCTGCCCGGAGATCTTTCATCGAAGGGAATTTTTCGTCTTGGAAATCCCGCTTTAGAAATTGACGTGCTTCCTCGTATTTTGCAATTTCATCGAAATAGGTTTGCCGAAAAATTTTCTTGTTAGGTGCTTTCAGAAATTCGCTATAAACAGATTTTGTAGAAAAATACTGACCCAAATGATGAATCTGCTCGTTGACCTTTTTCAGCTTGACTTCCGTGAGTTTCGCATCACTTCGAGCCGTCGCCATTTTTCGGTCAATACTCTCGGCAGCTTCATAAAGTTTTTCGTATGAATCATATCCGTGCTCTTGCACATAGAGAACGGTCTGCGCCATCTTCTGTAAATTTGAGATTTTGACTTTCTGGGCATAGGCATAGTTCTGTTGAGCCTTTACGCAATCCTGCAAATTTACAACCAGCCGGAGATTCGACTTGATGTACAGCGCATCCATAGAATCATCGACACGCCACTGCTGCTTTTCTTTCTCGGCTGCGTTGCACTGAAAAAGCAGTAAAAGATGCTCACGGTCAAAACTGGTTCCCAGCGTTCTGGCCGAGATAAATTTTTCTCTGTCTGCCGGAAGATAGCTGAATTGCCCTCGATGGTCTTTTACCAGAATGCCGTATTCCAGCTTTAATAGGTTTTGGAAGTCCATAAAAGATCCAGATCGTTTTGCTACATCGGTAATGGCATTTCGGATTTTTTCCTTCTCCGTTTCAAAAGTCGTCTTTACTGGTGTAAACCCATCGCCAAGAAGTTCCAGATTGGTCAGATCTAGGTTGATCTGTCTGCGCCGTTTAGCGTAATATTCCTGCTCCGAAACTTTCGAGAGAGAGGGGGAAAGCAAATCAATCTGATTCAAGTTTTCCCTCATGCAAATATCCATCAGAGATTTCTGTAAATGTTTCAAGTAGTCCTTCGTCAGATGGTGCTTGTACCCTGCCTTGCAGTCAATGGGCCGCTCCATAAAGGGCTGCTTAGGCACATCCAGTTTTCGCAGACTGTTGATTACGATATGGACATGAATGTTTCCGCTGCCATTATGACCGTCCATGTGCGTACAGACCAATGCCTGATGCCCCGGAAAATTTGCTTTTGCGTATTCCAGTCCAAGCTCCTGCGCCCGTTTACCCGTCAAACAATTTTCTGTGCTGTCCCGTGGATCAAAGCTGATGATGTAATGGTGGCTTTTGATTTCATTCTTGTTTTTGTTTTTCTGGTACTCGCGGTTCAGCTGCTGGCAGGCTGCATCGAAAGAATAGGGTTCACAGTTCAGACCGTCCAGATAAAACTCATCCCGCATGATACGATTTCCTTTCTGGTCAAGGATCGGAGCTTTCCGAAGCTCGTCATGCTTGAAAATCAGATATTCCAGCGCAGCACCATAGTTGGAACTCTTACTTACGATGTGCTTTAAGATTGCCATAGTTCTTTCCTGCCATTTCTGCGACCTGCTCCCGCATTTCAAAAATGCAGGAAATCGCATGGTTGATGTTTTCACGCATAACATGTGATGGAAAACCCCCACTGTTGAAGAATGCTGCAATCTGGTTCAGGTTGTTCCCGATGGCGGCAAACTCCCGTGTGATGGCTTCGATCTCATCCGGGTGGACATAGAACACATACGAGGTATTCACGCGACCTTTCATCAGCATCTGCGCTGCAAATTCAGAGAGCGTCATTCCGGCATCTTCGGCCTGCTGGTGTAAAAGTTCATGTACTACTTCTGTAACTCGTGCGGAGATTACTTTTGTCTTTACGATAGATTTCACTTTTTTCTTCGTCCGTGACATGGGGTCTCCTTTCCAAAATCAAAAATTTGATTTTCCCGGCAGTGCATCTGCACTCCGGCTGTGACCTGTTGCAACAGGCCACCAATAGGCAAAATCATGTGATTTTGCGCGATGTGAGGGTATGGGGAGCGCAATCCCCATCAAGATGCCGCCGTAGAGAAACCGCCCGTAGGAGCGGTTTCGTATACAAAGGCGAATCTTGCTCTTAACTACCGTCCACTCTGTCCCAGCCCGTTCCTGCCCGATTTTCTCCGGCGTATTTTCCGGTAAGACGCGCAGAATGCGCATTCAGTACCAGAGGTATCCTGCTGGGGTGGCTCATGCGATTTTCAAGGTGCGATGTAGCTTTGTAAGGAATTAGGGATTTTCAGAAGTGATGCCGTAGCGAATTGGCTTACTTTTGAAAATACTTCCTATACCCTATACAAACTTTAAGGGGTGTTTTTAAACTGGGTCTTTTAAAAGTTCAAAGAAAATTCATTTTTCCAACGTTCCCCTCTACCTATAACAATCTAAAATGGGTGTTTGGCAACCAGATTTTCAAATTTTGTTGAACTGCCTAATTTTAGAATATAGATTTTGTTCAATTCCCACTTATAGAACCAGAGGAAAGCTGTTTTACAAAAGATTTTGAAAGCCCCTACACTAATAGGAATCCGCAGGATCGTTTTGGAATACAGTTTTAAAGATTTCACAATTTTGGACAAAAAGAAAAACGGCAAAGCAGATAAAATCCACTTTACCGTTTTGTGTCGATAGCGCGATACGCATAGGTCACTGTCTTGGGCTTTTCCGATAATTTGCCTTATGAGAAGATCGGCAAGAGCGAACCTGTCTGCAACTGTTGGATGCTGGCTTATCTCATACCTCGTCCTTTATTGAAAAGCCAGCTTCTTTCAGCTTTCGGATAACTTCTTCTCTACTTTTTCGTCCAAGATTACGCACACGCATAAGGTCTTGCAATGATTTTGCAGTAAGATTATCCGTCGTACGGATACCTGCACGTTTTAAGCAGTTATAAGATCGAACTGAAAGCCCAAGCTCCTCAATCCGAACGGTACCCTGCGAGCGACTGTTTCCGCTGGTTGCGGGCTTGTACCATCCAAAACGCTCAAAGTTTGCTTCACGCTTGGAAAAAGAAGTTTTTTCTTTATGTGCTGTTGTTCGTTTGATTGGCACAGGTTTAATTTCTTGACCGATATTTTCTACATATACAGATCCACCAAGTGCCTGATTACCCGGTGCCTTAAACTGAACCGTTTCCATCTTTGCAAGATGGAAGAACACTTTTGCAGTAAAAAGCGCACTTGGCTCCATATCATTTGATACGCCATAGAAATAAATCAAATCAAGCGCAACATCAGATGCAGTGCAATTATCGTTATGAGCAATGATTGCTTCAATCACTTGGTCAAGAGTGAATTTGGCGATATTTTTTCTTTTGATAATTCCATATTCTACTGCATGAATATTTAGTTTTACTTTCCATGTTGCTTCTGCGAAATTTGCGGGAAGTTCAAATGCACTGCTAAAATCGTCTTGGATAATGCTGCATCCTCCAAAATACGCGTTTTTACTATTGTGCATGGAAAGACCTGTTTCAACGAATACTTTCTGTTCGGTTTCAAGATAGGTTTTCTTTGCAAGATGTGCAGCATCGCCGAGTGAAATCTGGCATAGATCATTAATGCCAGTCATTTCTACACAAAGGTCAGAAATTTCCAGTTCTCGGTTGCCCTCATACTTTTGGCGCATCTTCTGAAGAACTTCATCAGAACTTCCAGAAAAATCTCCCAGACGATAGGTTTTGCGGATAAACGAATCCGTGATTGAATCCAAAAAAGAATACAGCGAATCATCGATCTGAAAGTGAGATGTAATATGTGGGAGTTTTGTTACAGAATGCGTTTCAGGAGCAACTTCTTTCTTTTGACTTGCTTTGATTTCCTTCATTCGGATAACAGTGTCCGGAAATGTTTGCATCTCGTAAATTTCATCACACGCATCAACATCAAATGCGATGCACCCTAAGCAGTGCGATATTCCATTCAATTCGATCCGATAGGCAGAAACGATATAGTATTCCAGCGTATAGTCATCCTGTTCATCTTCAGTCTGGATCGCCGGACTGTGTAAAACCAGATAATGCGTTTTTCCAATGGGGTGTTCGGTCAGAGAGCCTATATCTTTCAAATAGAGATTGAACGGGATTTCGGGATTGATTTCTTTCAACAGCTTTTCCCAGTTCGGAAATGAAATCTTGGGAGAAAAAGGCGGCATATAAGCAATGCACTCTGTTTCATCATCGGAAATCCGTTCACAGTAAAAACGGATGCCTTTTGACAGGAGCCTCTTGAATATTCTGGCTGAGAGTTCCACTTTTTCTAACGGATTCACCGTCCATGAAATAAAATTTCCAATACAGGCACTTTCATTCGCGGAAGATATACCATCTAATAAACTATCAACTGAAACCGACAGCTGCGAAACATCACGCATTCCCATTTGTTTTGTCAGGTATTCAAGTCTCTTGCCTTTCTTTTGTGCTACCATCAGACAATTTTCAAAAAACAGGAATGCACCAGGCGTGTTGGCTGAAAGCTTTGACAATTCAGTTGACACGTTCTTAGAGCATTTCTTGGAAAACAGATCAATGCCAGCAGGTGTCAACTCGATATACTCGATATTGTTGACAGAAAACGGTTGAACCAGCCGATATTTTTTATTGAATCTTCGGATGTACTCTTTTACAATCTCCTCATCCATCATTCGTCATCCTCATCATCTTCTGAAAGGTGAACTTTAACTTCTTCAATTTTCTTCCGAAGCTGTTTCTGATAAAGTGGGGTCAATGTCTTCTGATATTTTTCTTCAATCTGTTTCTGCAAATAATCATAAATCGCAACATCTACATTTTTACCGCCACATTCAGGATTTCCGTCAATGCCAATCACATTGTACAGACATTCTTTATAGCGATTATCCTCTGCATCCGAATTGCTAGCCAAATCCAAAATGGCAACATCTGTTGTGCCACCGCCAAAGTCAAATACCAGAACATTCTGAATTTTATTTACATCAATATCATTCTGGCTTCGATAATATTCAAAGGCGGCAGTCGGTTCATCGATCAGGGTCACATCTTTGATACCTGCCATCTGTGCGGCCTCAATGGTCTCGCGACATTGGTCAAAATCAAATTTTGCAGGGACAGTCACAACTGCTCTTTCCAGATTAAACTCTGTGAATCGGGTTTGTGCGGTTTCCCATACTTTTGCTAAAACCAGCGCGGATAGATCACGAACTGTAATATCTTTATCATCAACTTTTTTGTGAAAAGAACGTCTGTTCTCGGTTTTGAAATTGCTAAAAACTCGATTTAATGCACTTGCATCCGTCAGCGCATTAACAGCTGCTTCATTCGCAACTTCCGGCTTTTCTTGCCCTTCCTTAAAGTAAACCACAGAAGGAAAACTATAAGTCGCATAACTTGCAGGAGCCTCTGGATTTTCCAAATATTCAATCGGCGACCCTAATGCACGCTGAGAGAAAGTCAGTTCAGTTGTTGTAGTTCCAAGGTCGATACCAATACAAGGCTGCCCTTTGCTTCCCGTTGAAGTCGTTTTTGAAATACCGAGCAGTTTCCGGCGATTTTCCATCTGTGTTGATGTCAAAGCATTTTGATCTGCCTGAATTATCACTTGCTGCTCTGTGTGTTTTGGATCCCACGCTTTTAACTGTATGACACGGTTTTCCGTCACAGTAATCTCAGCAATGATTTCAGTAGTATCATGTTCCAATCTTAAAACACGCTTGTTCAAAAAGCGTTCTGGTACATTTTGATTGCCTTTCATTGTGACAAGTTGCAGGCTTGCTTCTGTTTGACCTTCATCAATCGGTAAAGTATATCTTTTAGTTGCCGGGAGTTCTTCATTATGATTTAATAGCAACTTGATGCTGCGATGTCCTCCATCCTGCACTTGAATACCCAATGATGTACCCGCACGCTTTACCGGCTTTTTATCCATCGGCAGAGACATTGTCTCACGCTGCTGCAGTGTTGCACCAGAAGAAACTGCAAGCATCAGATTCCGGGGAATAATTTTAGGCTTTTTCCCAAGCTTCTGATAGAGCTTATCTGACACACCGGGAAGCTGAGATGAACCGCCTGCCATAATAATCAGATCAATATCTTCTTTTTCCAGATTGGCTTTATCCAATGCAGCATCAATCGGCGCGATTGCTTGGTCGATAATTGGGTTGCAAATTTTTATCAGTTCATCCCGTGTGAAGTCAATTTCAGCATTCTGACCCATGCCAAATGCCCATCGAATCGTCAAATGTTCTCTCTGAGACATTTTTTATTCTCCTTTTTGTACGATTGCTTTTTTGTAGACATCGCCCTTGATTTTCCAGCCGCATTGCAGAATCACAACTGGATCTCCCTTGCTGCACATACCGTCCGCCAGTTCGTGCAAGGCAGGATCATACGCTACAATTTCTCTGTCCTTCCCGAATTTTACAAGTCCCATAGAGGACAGTGCTTCATTGACCTGTGACAAAAATTCAGGCAGATCTTTTGCTGCACCGTCTTCAGGATAAGTCAATGCAAGGAACTGTCCTGTACCGTTCAGGTAATGCAACGGTTCTGCAAGCCCTTCTGCCAGATTTCTGAGGAAGATTTTTTGTATACGGGATTCCTGATCTCCAGCGGCCTGCTCTGCATTTTTCAGGTTGCTTTGTGCCAAGTCAAGGTCTGCCTGCACATTTTCCAGTTCTTGCGTGAGCTTCTGATTTTCCTCTTCAAGCTGTTCTGCACGGTCATCTGCTTGTGCGGCATCTGCGGTAGCTTTTTGCAGTCGACGTTCATTCTCCGCGACAAGCCGTTCGTTTGCGAGGATTTGCAGGTTCAATCGCTGTTCCGACTGCTTTGATTTTTCGTTAAGTACAATCTTTTCATAGTCTGTTTTTCGCTGAAGTTCTTTATATTGTTCGATTGCGCGGTCTTTATCTTCGAGTTGCTTTTTCAGTGCATCGATTTCAGCTTTTTGCGCCTGATACTGACCGCTCAATCGCTCGTTCTCTTTTTGGAGAGAGAAAGTTGACAATGCCTTTGACCTTTGATTCCGAAGATCGTTCAAGAGAGCTTGCAATTGCTCTCCATCAATCAGGCCCGTCATTAATAGTTCACGAGCGTCTTCATTCTCGAGAAACTGGTCATGAATCCAATTCTTTACAGAATCACGGTTTTCGTTAAAATCAAAGTCAGCAGGTACTTTTGAGGGCGTATATTGTAGAATAGCCAAAATCCAACTGGTAAAGACATCGGAGTTCTTGTTTTGAAGAAAAAGCTCCAAACGAGAGATTATATCTTGATCTGAAAGAGGAGACAGTCTGGTTTGATCCATTGCAGTTTTTTGAATGATACTTCCATACAATGGACATTGTGGGTCAAACGTAATAAACGGATATTCTCGAACAGATACAGTTCTGTTTACTTTTTCAAGTAATGGATATGCGGCATTTGAATCTTGATTGTACGCAATAGAAATCAATTTTCTTAATCTACCAGCAACGAGGTAGTTTTTTACATCCCGTCTATACGGCTCAGTGTACAGCTCAAATAGCCAATCAAGAAAAGCATTGAGTTCACTTACCGAGCTTTCCCTTAAATGCGAGAGAATAAAGCTGTTCCAAGAGTCGAGTTGTTTTAGGTGTTCCTCGTCTTCTTTTCGTTCAGAAGAAGTCCGTTTGGGCATTTCCGAAAACGGAACACTTTGCACAGGATGCAGTCGAAACCATTCTTTCAATCCATATTGAACCGCATCCTTTGTCCATTGCTGCACAATGGGAGGCAATTCGGGTGCTTTGGGCTTGGATTCTTTTTTTGATGAGGCTTCCTTTTTGTCAACATCCTTTTTTGAGATTTCAGTTTTGATAACCTTTTTCGTTTCATTTTCAGCCATCGTAACAAGTTCCTTTCTGCATCATATATAATAAATCAAATGGTTTCACAAGTTGCTGTTCCGTCAGAGTATAGCAGATAACGCTGTTGTGATTTTCTTGAGTGATCTCTTTTTGAAGATCAGCCAAAATCTGCGGATGTTCCACAGGTTTTCCGCCCTGATGAACGAACGCTACCGACTTGGGATGCAGCTTGTTTATCAGTTCTTTTATATCCGTGCGATCTGCATGAGTAGGTAACGGACAGGAGAGAATGGTTTCCGTCTGCGCAGAATAAGTTGAATGCCAGCCTCCATTGTGGATGATTCTGCACGGGATTTGCTTTTCAGTCCAATGCTTACGAATCTGTGCGGATGCACTTCCAGTTGCAAGTGTAGCAGAGCTTGCAATCACAATGCAGTTTTGTTCAGGCCAATTTGAGCCATCAAAGATGTGGTACTGCCCAATCACAGTTGCATAAGCTGCATTCATAAAGCTGGCAGATTCCAAGGTAATAGCACTTGCCATACCAGCTATCCATAATTCTGTCTTTTCGGGAAGTCTCTCATCCTGTTTCATTTCACCAATAAGACAAGCAAGTTCTTGGCTTCGTCCCATAGCATTGGCAGGCAGGAGGATACTTTGTCCAGATTGCACACCATCCAGAATTTCTTTCTCTAAATTGTCTTTGCATTGTTTCCAACTGTTTGCAGCCTTTTTCATATAGGTCGCTTCGCAAAGGAGCAAGTCGGGTTCAAATGGCAAATTTTCATATTCAACAGTCGGAGTCAAATCTTGTTCATGAGCAGACCAATCTCCTGTGTAAAGAATCGTTTTCTGATTTATACGCAGTTCAATCATAGCTGCACCTAAAAGATGACCCGCCGTATGGAATCGGAACTGAATCTCCTTTGTCAGCTGAATCCACTGTTCGCACTTTACGATTTCAAGGTGATTTAGCGTGTCCTGCATAATTCTACGGTTATAAGAAATATTTTCAATTTCAAATGTTCCAGATGGATCGTTTTTGACTTTTGCCATATCTGCATATAAATGTTCTAAAAACATTTCTGTAATGCTGGTTGCGTAAATTTTAGCTTCTGGCCACGCTTCGTGTGCAGCCGGCACTGCGCCGCTATGATCCAAGTGTGCATGGCTGATTATAATAGCATCAATATTACAATTCAGCGCAGAAATACCCGCATGCACATCTTCATTGGATTGCTTAGGATCGATGCCACAATCAAGTAAAATCCGGAATCCGCGATATGCTACCAGAAAACAGCTTGCGCCTATTTTGCTGGCACCTCCCAGTGGAAGCATTTCAATTTTTTCTGTTTGATGGCGGCAATTCAGAATATTATCAGGGAAGGGGTGCTTCCGTGCGTTGTTTGCTTGATATAGGGCTGATTGATAGAAAGTGCCCTCTTTTGGTAAAAAATAAAGCAAACGATTTGCACAAAGCGTTCGCTGTGCGTATTCTTTGAACCGCTGGTCCGATGGGAAATTCTCGAATGTATCTTGCAAGATGCTATCGATATCAGCCTGTCTCTTTCCACGGCAAAAAGGTAATGCGACCCATGGAGACAGCTTCTTCAGCAATAGATAATCTTCATTTTGCAAAACAGTTTCATGCTGCAAAGCATTCTGAAAATTTATAATTGCTCGAACAAGCGGATACTGCACAAATAGAGCTAACTCTTCGATGTCATCGTACAGAGGGAGTTTGGGATTCTTTACGGTGTATTCAGAAAGTGCAGTCAAAACCCGGTGAATCTTCCCTAAAATACCGCAGTCCTTATTTTGATACGGAGTTTTCCAATATCCCTCGTTGCCAGATATGCCTTCCAACATCCAGCAAATTTGATAGCATCCATGAAGTACATTACTTTCTTTCTCGTCATCAAAGTATTTCAGTGCTAATTTGTAATTTCCGTTCAGGAGATTGTAAACTCCCTTCCATAGAGCTGTTATGCTGGGAATCTGGACAAAATCAGGATTTTGAGTGGCCAATAAACAGTACCAGCCAAGAGATTCACTTTGAACATCTGTATCGTGAAGGTATTCAAAATAATCAAGAACATCCTGCGCACTGCTATGCCCAGCAAGCAGCAGTTGTAAATATCGCAGATAGTCCTGCTCAGAAAGTTGTTCTGTAAAGGCGTTCTGAAACCTTGCAATGGGATAAGCATCGGATTCAACATCTTTTATTGTCAGGTTTGCAAGACGGATTTCTTGTTGAATCTTAAAAGACAGATCATCAACGTGAACATCTAGTGTGTAGAACCCTCTATGTGGAATCTGCTGAAGTAAATCGTATTCTTTTTTCTTGGGTATCGTACGAAAGGAAATGTTTTCTGGTGAAGAAAAACCGTCATCTACAAGAAGCGATACCGTAGTAGATTTATTCCCATAATAGAACAGTCTTAAAGATGTAATCTTTGGCACTTGCTCAAAAGCATCTGTGATTCGCTGATGATTCACCTCAAGGAATGGGGCGTGTCGTGGTCGAACAAGAACACGACGCAAATAATCCGAAGCATTCGCAGTCGACTTAGTCCAGTAATAATTGTAGTTGTATGAGTACTGGCCTGTGCCATAGGTATTTGTAAGCCGCTCCTCACTGAATCCGTCATTATCTTCTGTATATTTACTCCAACCCATAAGCAATCCCAGCTTTCTTTTGTTGATATACCGCGCTGTCCGCAGTATAGCACAGGAAAAGTACAATAAATCGTTCTTCTGCGACTGATTTTGCACTTTATAAAAAGAGCACTCTTAGAAATGATGAAATTGTTGATTGATTGGTACAAGTTTAACAGAATAAAGTGTGTGACGCAATACTGATTTTGATAAATTACAACAAAACCCGCCACCTGACATTGTACAAAACGGAGTAATGTCGAGTGACGGGGCTGTATTTTGCCGTTATTGATAGATGATGTGCTTTCTTATGATTTCTTTCGCCCACCTCGGATGTTGTTCATCTTCCGTGCCAATTCCGTCTGGTCAACTGCCATCAGTTCTTTGGCTATTCATTCCACTTGCTGCATCTGACGGATGATAAGGCCATGCTACTCCTGTTCCCGTTTATCAATTTGAGCCAGATGGAAGTTTGACTTTCCAGACAGCAACAATGCGATGTATTTCGCAGGACAGCTTTCAGATATAACAATATCTTCAAGCATCGAGCGAAACGAACTGAGAATAGTATTAATCTGCAATTTGTAGTGATATAGAAGGAATGAAAGGTGCTGCAAATTTTCCTGTAAAGCAGACAAAAGATATTTGCTCAGATTGATAGTGTGTTTCGGTATGCCAATCATAGCCTATGAAAAATTATTCAGCGTAGAACATCTTCCTTCTGTATGCCATTCTGCTTTATGAAATGTATTCCATGATTATGGAATTCAAAATATTATACACGGATTTTACGCACATTAACTTTACTACGCCGTTATGGTCACTTAAAATCGTACCATCTTCGGAATAATAAAACCGTATCGTATTCCAACTATCTATTCTATAGTGTATCGTAATACTGCAATACCTATCAGTTCCACGAGCAGGTTCATAATTAATTGAAAAATAGATTCGGTCATAAGTGCCGCTATAGAGATAATGGTTAGCATTGTTTTCAACATTTATTGATGTATAATCAATCCCATCCTTTGAATTTCTACGGTATTCATCGTAGAGTTTTTGAATCAGTTCAAAATTAGGGTATGTATTCAGTAATTCTTCTAACGCCTTTATATAATACTGACTAAAAGAATTTACAATTAGCCGGTTCTTTTCTTTTATCTCTAAGAGCTCTAAATTCCGTTTCTCTTGATATACTCGTACCCGATACTGCGCTTCTTTCTCTGGCGTCATATCGCCATCTGCAATGAAGTTCTCGATCTGCCCAATCAAACTTAAATATGAGCAGCGCTCATCAGGAGCAATATTCAAACATGATGCAATAATTGTATTAGCGACAATCATATCAGAATTTCCGGGAAAACGTTTGGTCAAATCATATTCATCAACAAACCAGAAATTTGAAGGCATAAAGTCCTTCGGTTCACCATTGATCATACACCAAAGAACTTTACCCAGAGAAAATATATCTCCTTTTTCAGTTACTTTCTCTACACGACCTGTTTCATATTCTGAGGCAATATACATTCTGGGACCAACTGCCATAGTTTCCGGTGTCAGCCGTTCACTCCCATCGTTAAGAAAACATGTTCCAAAATCCGTAAGATACAGTGTGTATTCATCATCTTTTTTCAAAAACAAAATATTATCCGGCTTTATATCTCTGTGATACAAGGGCGGATTTCCAGTTGAAAGTGTATAGAGTGCTTTAATGAGCGGTAAAAGCAGTTCAAATGTTAATTTGACATTTCCTTTAGTAATTTCGAGTATATCGTATACCGAACCGTCATATTTTTTCATTTCAACATAAGAGTCTGCAATTTTATCCTCGTTAATGTAAACATCCGTCACCTCAACGACATTGGGGATTGGATTCTTGCATAACTCCTGAAATACAGCAAGTTCTCGTTTGAAGCGTGCAACTTTTTCGACAGTAGACGTATTTCTAAGGTATTTTCGCGCAGTCCCGGTTTCAGTATCGAATACCACATCACCATTACCGCCTTTAACATCAACTTTTCGTGCCATGTATTATTCTCCTGTTACTTATATATTTGTCTCGGAAATGTGGTAACCAGCTACGAACCGAGACAACTCGTTGCCTAAACTGTTAGAATAGGAAGATAGTTGCATTGCCAAGGGGGCTTACGCTCGTAGACAAGTTCTCCCGTTTTTAGCGTTCGATTTGTGCAGGTAGAGCTGCGTGTTCGTATCACCAAATAGATAAATCGGCAATTGGTAAAGATGGCTTATGTCCATTGCAAATTCTTTTCAGGAATGAAAAATATGAACGCAGCAGGTATTGATGTTTCCAGCAGAAAAAGTACGGTGACCGTGCTTCACCCTTTTGGTGAGGTAAGACTGTTGAAAATAGCACCACATCCACTACCCATATCATTGAAAAAATAAAGTATAAACTCGAATAATGTAAAAACACCCCCTGTCCATCGTGCTGTGCTGTCGCACAACATCAAATGGACAGGGGGACCTGTGTTTTATTGTAGGCTGCTTTCTTGCGTTATGAATACAAATGATGAAGTTTGGTGGTAAGTTGGTGGTAAACCCACATTGCGCCATCATCACACAGTGCAATTTTTGACGAAAAAATGTTGATTTTTGTCTTTCACTGCTCGATCGGCTTCATCGTGGGGATGTGGCAAGAACTGGCTCTGTTATCGTCCGTCAGACTCCAACAACGTCCACGAAGTAAACCCTCTTTTCAATGAACCCTCCAACAAGCTCCAACAGCGTCCACGAAAGTTGTGTACAGTTTTGGTCACAGCCCTTTTTTGACGGAGCCTGACGGAAACCGCGATAACCGCTGTTGTTCTCTGTTAATCCATTATAAACGAGATGTGCTTCTTTGTCCAGCAGAGAGGAACATTTCTGTTATTTTGAATCCATGCCTTACCGCACAAGCAATGCGCTTTGCAGAGAGGTCATGGATTCTTTCTTTTTCTCTTGGGTTGCTTCTGCGTATACATCCATTGTGGTAGAAATATCCGCATGACCCATGATTTCCTGAATGACCTTCAGGTTGGTTTCGTTCTCGCAGAAGCGAGTGCAGAATGTGTGCCGCAGGATATGGCAGCTAAACTTTGGCAGAAGAACCGGGTCACGATTTTCTTCCTTCGCCTTGGATTCTTCTTCCTTATTATAGTCTGCACAAATCGAGCGGATAGTGCGGTTGATGGCATTGGGGAGATAAACCTTTCCATCGCCAGTGCAGAAAACAAAACCGGAGTACCCATCAATTTCATCGGTGCAGAAACCAATGACCTTTTGATACTGGTATTCTTCCAGAAAGGCATCGAACACTTCATCAATCATTGGAATAATGCGGATGCCAGCTTTCGTTTTGGGCGAGTTTACATGGTTGGTGCAAGTGCCATCTTCCTGCACACGATAAACAAGATTGTGGTTGATGCTGATCGTGCGGTTCTTGAAATCAACATCCTGCCACCGCAGACCTAACACCTCGCCAATGCGACAGCCAGTACCAAGCATTACGGTAAACAACGGGAACCATCCGCGATACTCTTCGCTATTGGCGATGTAATTGGTAAACGCACGCTGTTCGGCAACAGTCAGAGCATGACGCTTTGTCTTTTCCCAGCAGTGGCTCTTCTTAATTTCAGCCATAACGCCCTCCGTGGGATTCAAGCGCAGCAGTCCATCGCGGACAGCCATTGTAAGGGTTGGATGCAAAAGTGTATGTACGATTTCCATACTGTTGGGCTTGAATCCTTTTTCTAAAATCAGTGAGTAATAGAATTTCTTGATATCGCTGTACTTGATTTTGCTGATACGAAGTTTTCCAAAACCATCCCGAACATAATGGTTATACATATATTTATAGTTCGTCATGGTGGACTGCTTCAGATCATACTTTTGAGAAATGTATTCGTCAAACAGTTCGTTCAGCGTGATACGCTCGGCACGATCAGGGTCAAGGCCATCCTCGATTGCTCTGCGGATTTTTACTTCCTTTTTTCTAAGTTCGCTCAACTCCTTTGCATAGACCGATCTGTGTTCGCCACGGAGCGTAGTGTAGCGGAACACATAACGGCCATCCTTTCGCTGCGATTCACCCTTCTTCAGGGAGTAACCACGAGAATCTTTTCTTGTTGCCATTCTTCTCACCTCGTAAAATTCGATTTAAGGAGAACAGTCATATCCTGATGACGGTCTATGTAGTACGTTACGTCCGTCCTGCTCTAAGGATACACAAGTTGCTCCTGTCCTGCAACGATGCAGCAAAAGTAATTTTATTGAGTGGTTCTCCAATATGTAATACTCCGAAGAACGGAGTATGCTGTTTCACATTCTAAAGGTATCCAAATATTCTTCAAAGATTTCCAGATTCACAAGGACAACGCGCCGGATTTTGTAAATCGCACCGGCTTCTTTAGCAAGTTCCTCAAATGTATGCAGTCCCATTGAGTACAGCTCGGCACCTTCTTGATAGCGGACGAATTTTTTCTTGCCAGCCTTTACCATAGGCTCCAGCTCTCTGACTTCGGTTCGTGCAAATGCCATATATCTACCTCTTTTCAGTTTCCGTTCTTTTCATCTCCAATTCGTACTTATCGAAAACGACTATCCTATTTGTTTATTCCAAGACTTTTCAGAAGAGCTTCCTCAATTTGCTTCATTTCCCATTCGCTTGTCAGCCCCATGAAATTGTTGATACGTTCTTTATCTATCGTGAAAATCTGTTCCAACAGCACAACAGATGGTCGGCTGAAAGCGGGGTTTTTGTCAATAAGAACGTGCGTTGGCTGATTAGGCTTTTTGGAAATACGTGAGGTCACAGCAGCTACAATTACGGTCGGAGCGAACTTGTTTCCAACATCATTTTGAATAATGATGACAGGACGCTTCCCACCTTGCTCTGAGCCGTAATGTGGATCAAGGTCAGCAAAATAAATCTCGCCACGTCGAAAGCCAAAATTCTTAGTCACATAAACGATAGCGGTCAACCCCCTTTTCGCTATGTAGGCAAAGACCGTTCTCCCGGACGGTCTTTGCAGTGAGAAAGGAAAACTGCCATGAGCATGAAGCGTTTTACTGTTTAATGGGAAGGCTCTTGGTACGGCTGGAGCCGTTGTAGGCTTTCAGAATCTGATGCATATACTTTTGATAGTTCGGTCCGCTCATGGCCTGACCGCTGCGATAGATTGTCACGGGGCTTGTACGCTTGAGCTGACGAATTAACCGCACCGGGTCGTATTCGTGATCGTACAGAGCGATGAAACGGACAACGCCTTGCAGTACCTCGGATCGAAGCGAATCAATGTCGCCTTCCCATGCTTCGGCCAGAACACGGAGAGCCTCCGTATAAATGCGTTCGCCATGCTGCCGATACTCACCAAAGGCCGTAGCGATGCAAGCGATTTTCCATTTTGCATGGCTCTGATTGAAGCTCAGGCCAAATCCAGCACGCTGGGTAGCACTCTGAAATGCGATGGCTTCCGGGTCGCCGCCATGAATTTTGGCGCGCAGCTTTGCACCTGCCGTAAGCGGTGCCGAGATACCCGTCTGCTGTGCAAAGGGCAGGGCTTCTTCCTGTTCGGTCAAGCCAGAGTACACCTTGCAGACGATGTTGAGATCAGAATTGTTGTTCAGCAGCTTGCGGGCAGCGATGGTGTGCTGACCATCAAAGACATAGTAGTGACCGTCACGATAACTGACCTTGGGTGCGTTGGCAATGCGCTCGTCAAATTCAGCAGCGATGCGCTTGACGCGGCTGGCGTTGAGATGCCGCTGGTAGTAGCTACGAGGAACTTCCAGAAACTTACTGTTGATGACCATTTCGTGATGAACGAGTTTAATCATAGGCAAATTCTCCTTCCAGTTTAACGATATACTCTTTTGCTTTCTGCAAAAGTTCAACGACCTTTTGACGAATGTTCGGATTTTTAAGGAACTCTGGATAATGTTCAAAGCAGACGTCCAGACGATAGATCATTGCATCCGCTGCCGATTCCACCTCACTGAGCATTCCTTCTGCATCGGCCACCTGCTCAACGGATTCCATCTTATTGGACAAGACACGGATGGTTTGCAGTTCGGTCAATGCTTTTTGAGGTTTAGGCGGCTCCTCTATGACAGCAGGTATCGTTTCTACACTGCATGATAGTTCTTCCACAGCATCGGGCTGTTTCTTTTTCACTTTTTTCTTTTTTGTAGTGGATGAAGATTTATTGGTGAACTTCTTTGGTTCCTTTGGCATACAGATTTTCTCGACAAGTGCAGAGCGTTCTTCAGGAGGGGTTCGGGCAAGCGACATAATGTCTTTGGCCGTGCCTTTTACTGTACCTGACAGAATTTTCTGACGGCTTCCGGGTGAGATTTTCTCCGCTTCGTCTACGCAGTTTGCAAACTTTTCAGCACGAATGACCGTAATTCTGTTGACCCCATTTTCTTTTGCAATTCGATCACATGTTTTTTCTCCGCTGATCAAGTTATCATTATGATAACTTGATTTTGCATCTGCACTTTTGCGATCACCGCCATGGGCGACTTTTTCGGCTTCATACTGCTTTCCTAATAGATAATTTTTCTGTTCCGGCGAGAGGTTGCGCCGCCCAAGCTGGTTTTTACAAATCCAGATGATTACTTCAAAGCGATCTGCAAATTCCTTCTCATGGACGGTATACGAAATGTCAGGATGCTTCTGGAGAATAGCGTATCGGTTATGACCGTCAACAATCAGCCCATTCCAGACGATGATAGGATTGATAACCTTGCCATCATTGACAATGTTTTTCTCAAGTTGTTCCAGCTCCTCAAAAGTGAGTGGTGGAATCTTGCCCTGAAACTCCGGGTCAACTTTAAGCGCAGTCAATTTCATCATCGAACCGTCCTTTCTTAAAATAAGTGGCTTTAGGGCTGGTAGGCTGAATGTAATAGTCATAGCCAAAATTGGTCTGGCAGTAGGTGCAAGGTTCTCTGGTGAGCTGGTAGGGGTCTGCACGGCGGACGCGGATACCGCGCGCATTGCGGAATGCATTCAGGCAGCGGGGGCAGAGGGTGGTCAGGGTCGATTCATCGGGCTTGCGAGAAAAATTACGGCTCATAATCATTACCTCCGTATCGTTGGTGTGAATATTCGGTATGTAAAAAGCCCACCGCCTTGATTCAAAAGAATCCCGGTAGTGGGCTTTGGAGTCTTAGTTAAGTGTTCCACCCTATTTGTCCTCAACGCCCGGTGGATTTGGAATACACCTCGGTAAGCGGGGATTTGCACCAGCCGCTTTCATTGGCCTCTCGGCCACCCCGCCTTCTTTATGGCCGGGCCGCGAATTACGGAAGTCTCATTATTCTGTCCAAGGGAATGATATTCAGTTTTCAAGGTACGGCTTACAACTCCGGGCTTTTCCCTCGTTTTGGGGTGGTGCCCTTGCTGTGACCATAGTGTACTTGAAAACTGAACGCTTTTTTAGGACGTAACTGGTCCGGTTTTCCACTCAAAAACCGGACCTACTATGTCCGGTTTTAAGAAAAATAAATCGTTGATGCGATAAAATGAAATTTACGACTTTCAAAAAGCGAAAATTGAATTTTTTCATAGAAAAAGCCCTCCCGGACGGAGACTATTACAAGTCATCCGTCCGGGAGGGCAATCGCATTACAAGTCCCTCGCTATTTCATCTAAGTTACGAGCAATGCGATGTAATTTAGCATAAAGCTGTCTCTTCAGTTGTTCTTCACGCTCCGATGGAGCCTTTCCCAATAACAAATAATCAAGTGAAGTATTGAAAGTTGCCACCATTTCAACATAAAGGTCAATTGATGGCGTTTCTTCCCCTCGCTCTATTCTACGGATATGGCGGTCGCTAGTGTTTAACTCGATAGCAAACTGCTCCTGTGTCATTCCATTTGCTTTACGCAATTGCTGAATTCGCTTGCCTGTGGCATAAGAATCAAAGTACATATGCCAGCCCTCCGACCACAGTCCAGAGCAGCCAATCGCCGCACCACAGGGTCAGAGAACAGATAGACATTCGGCGGCGGCATACCTGACCGCCGGGGCTAGGTTTGTACTCAATCAATTTCTTTTTCATGATTCTTCGTCCTTTCTTTGTCGTCGTTGATGGCAAGGCGGGCGGAGCATGGAAAATGTACAGTACACCTTCCATGATAGAAAAAGGGTGAAACCCTATTACTATCCATGTGAAATCAGGGAATCGTATTCAATAAACTCAAAACCGCTTCCTGCTGGTCGGGGCGCAGCACCGACCAGCGATCAATGACCTGCATCTGCTGGGGAGTAAGTACTACTGGGGCGGATTCGTTTCCTTCTGCCTTGGCAAAAAACTCAGAAAGCGTGATCTGAAAGGCATCGCAGATCTTTACAAGCGAAGGAATGGACGGAGTCGCATTGTTGTTATACCATGTGGAAATGGTGGTCGATTTCATCTCTGCATGAGTTGCTAGATCATATAGCGACCAGTTGCGTTCTTCACGGTAGGCGGTAATAGTCTTCAGAATGGTGTCCACCGCCACTCCTCACTTTCGTACAGTAAACTTTTGCCTATTATACCGTACTACGCACAAAATTATAATCCTTTTCTCCGTACAAAAAATACGAAGTTCGGGAGTGCTAAAAACATGGATAAACCGTCCACACATAGCAATCAAGAAGTGAAAGAGTATTGCCATTTCGAGGCAGAAAGAATATACTTATGTTAGCTAAATTCCAATACTAGATGGAGGGACTACTATGCCTAGACCAAAAGGAAGCAAGAACGCAGTGCGTACCAAGAAAGCAAACATTGACTATGCAGCTGTTGTTGCTGAAAAGACCACTGCCAAGGAGCAAATTGAAGCCGAGATTGTTGCACTGTCTGATAACATCAGCGCACTGAAAGACCAGCTGAAAAGTAAAAAATCTGCTTTGAAGGTTGCAGCAAAGGAACTTTCTAAGGCAGAGGCAAAAAAGATTGCTGCCGAAAAAAAGGCCGCAGAAGAATCCAAAAAGGCTGAAGCAGAATCTGTATTGAAAAAGCTGCTTGCCAGCGGTATGTCTGCCGATGACATTATCGCCAAGCTCCAGTAAACTATTATGGGAGCCAGCAAGTGAATCTGCCCGAACTGTGGGCGCAAAATGAAGCAGCAGTTCATCGGTCTGTTCCATTGCAAATGCGGCACAAGCTGGCGGCGCGATATTGGCTTCTTTGAACGCACCCCGGATATGGTGTTTGCGCTGGAACGGAAAGAGGTTGGAAGTAAGGTCAAGCAGCTTCCAGTGATACGCAATAAGTAAGCAAGGCCACCAGTCGGAAACGGCTGGTGGCCTTGTTGCATTCATTCCTCGGAAATCCCAAGGTATTTATCAATTTCCACGATGCCATCACCTTTGATGTCCAGTAGATTTTCAAAAGCAATCACAGCACCATTGAGCTGCATAGTACGGAAAACCGGGTCAATGGCATCTACCTTTCCCGTTACGGTGACATAATTGCCAACCGCAGGAGTTTCCGGGTAAGTGGTATCTTCATTAAAATATTGTATTGTAATAGTCATGCCTTTTGTGACCTGCATCAGCTTATCCGATAGGTCCGCCATTTCTTCTTCTGTAAGAATTTTCTTGGTGACCCGTTCTGATCGCTGCTTTTCCTCTGCAAGCTGGTCATCATAGCCACGCAGGGCTGCAAACGGAGAAAAGATTTTGGCCCGGTTCTGAAGCGTCATTCGAGGGTGCTTGCGCAAGGATTCTTCGTTTTGAGGACGCTCCATATCAATAATGTCGGCATACTTTCGGGCCGTTTCCATCCCAACTTTACTTGTTTTGTAGTTTTCCATCGTGACCTCCTGCCCGGTGTCCGCCGATCTGTTCATTTCGCTGGCGCATTGTAGCACCATCCGTATAGCTGCTGGCCTTTAAGACTGCATTTTTTCCGTACTTTGTTTTGATACCAAGCATGGCCTGCTGGAGCTTCTTCTCCTTTTCCTGCTTCTTTGTGTCCGTGAAGAAGTCTACCTGATATATGCCCTCGTCTGGCGAAACTTTATTGGCGTTGAGCGTAAGGCGGCGCACCGTCAGTACAGGATCAGAAATACGCTCGAACAGCTTTACGCTTTCGGTAATGATGGTGCTTCCAAGGTTGGTAGGAACATCAAAACGGATTGTGCCATGTGCGGCCTTTGGTATCGTCCTGCCGTAGCGGTCAGTCTGGGTCTGACCGCGATAGCCGCCGTTATCTACATTTTCCCGGTCATATCCGACTTCCAGCGTCAGCGATTCTGTGACCAGCTTTTTCTCCGTCAGCCGGAACATCAGCGTTTCGGCCATTTCTCGGACAATGAGTTTGGCTTTATCGTTTGGATAGGGGCAGGATAGCACCTGTCCCTCGGAAATGCTGTTGGTGCTGGGCTTGTAACTTTTTATCTGCGCCATGCCACAAGGTTCATAACCCCATGCGTGGTCGATAAGCAGTTCTGCATCCACACCGAAAATCTCATAAAGCCTGTCCTCACCATGAACCGAAAACCGGGCAAGATCGCCCATCGTGTAGATACCATGCGCTTCCAGCTTTTTTACCGTTCCGGGGCCTGTCATCCAAAAATCTGTTAAAGGCCGATGATTCCACAGCAGATAGCGATATGATTGCTCATCTAGCTCCGCGATGCGAACACCGTCCTTATCTGCCGGAATATGTTTTGCCACAATATCCATTGCCAGCTTTGCAAGATATAAGTTGGTGCCGATTCCAGCGGTGGCTGTAATACCCGTAGTGTACAGCACCTCCCGCACCATCGTCATGGCCAGTTCGTGTGCGGTCATTTTATAAAGCTGAAGATACCCGGTGGCATCGATAAAGACTTCATCAATGGAATACGGGTAAATGTCCTGCGGAGACACATATTTAAGATAAACTTTGTAAATTTGGGTGGAAACGTCCAGATAACGCTGCATCCGGGGCGGCGCAATTATGTAGCTCAAGCCCAGCGATGGGTCAGCATTCAGCGCATTTGCATCAAAGGACAAACTCGCAAAATGATATTTACCGTCCTCACCATGCACGGCCTTTTGGTGCCGGATAGCGTTTTGCAGTCGCTGTGCATTGACTTCTTTGACACGCTGCACGGCTTCAAAAAGCCTTGCACGTCCGGGTATCTTATAGGTTTTCAGTGAGGGTGATACTGCAAGGCAGATTGTTTTCTCCGTCCGGGATGCGTCAGCCACCACCAGATTAGTGATCAGAGGATCAAGATGGCGGTCAACGCATTCCACGGACGCATAGAAACTTTTGAGATCGATCGCCAGATAAGTGCGCTTTGCAGCCATCTTCTACACTCCTTTATTTGGATTCCACCTCCACGAACCATCTTCCAAACCGGGATGGAAATCGTGGGTCGCTGCGTTCAAAGAACAAATACTTTTCTTGACCTTTTACCATTACAGTATAGCAATCGCCGGGTAGATCGGCAATGGTATTTGCAGGGCGAAAATCTCGTACCTGTTCGATGGGATAGGTTCGCCCATCACCCCATGTAATTTGTCGGGGCTGCATATAACCTGTTGCATCAAAATCAGAAGTGACCTTAACATACACTTTTTCTGTTTTGCGATGGCAGCTCCGATTCATCATGTACAACTCCTTTCAAACACGGATACAACTTTTAATTTTATTATAATAAGTTCGTAGGCTGTTTTCAAGAGGAAATTGTAAAATGCAACGTCAATCAAACAACAATAAAGCGTGTTCGCATTCCGGCGATGAAATGCGGACACGCCTTCGGCTTTATGATTCTTGAGTTTTCAGCGCATTTTCAAGCATTTGACGGTAATCTTCGCAAACCTTTTGAGGGGATACAATCTTAACCAATCCATTCCATC
>OGHA01000206.1_pt1 | contig 39707 bp, 30 predicted proteins | sample 1571361 | NCBI WGS metagenome assembly OGHA01 (sample SAMEA2581970, study PRJEB24529) | metagenome | biome: Human gut stool | place: China | collected 2011 | reverse complement strand
CAATTTGATTTGAGGACAAGTAAGATATGCAACGTGAACACCATTCTGCTCAATTTTTCTAATGCCTTTCTCCATATTCTTTTGACGATAATGTTTGGCGGATAATCGACTGTTATAGGAGATTTATCCGTTTGTTATGCGCCTTCTTATTGTGGATATTCAAGTTTCAAACTCTTTCCATCCAATGCAACCGCATCACTAAGGGTAATCCTGAGCTTTTGTTCTTCCGAAAATCCGATGGTTTCGCCATCATTCAAAGTTACATCGCAGTCTAAAACATATGTAACTATATCAAGCAGAAAATCGCGAACATCATTCAGATCGGCATTGGCAGCATAAACTTCCATTTCTTCTTTACCAAATTTTCTCATTCCGTAGGTATATATACCTGCACATTCTTCGGTGCGATATACGCCAAACCACACCCAATCCAATATAGGCAATGCTTCATTATCTTGCTGCATTACAGATGCAACATCACAATAAAACTGGGGATAGAACACAGTTCCATCAGTATAGACAGCAATGGCTCTTTCTTGTTTAAGGCATGAAGAAACGACTTTTGTAAATAGTTTCCCTCGTTCCAATAGATTGGCATCCTTTCCCAATACAGAAACCATGAGATGTGCCTTGTGGCTTTTAGTCACTTCTACTGCATCTTTCCACATGTAATTTGCTCCTGCATAATGTTCCGCCTCTTGATTAGGAACAGGTGCAGGCATAATGGCTACTGCAAGTGTAACATCTCCCATAACAGCTACCAACGCTTCTTCATTGCCGTCATATGGAATTTCTATGTTCCAATCTGCCTTGCAGTCGTTGATGAGTTTTTTAATATCCCATTCATTTTGTGATAATAACACAAAGGCTACAAAAGCTCCAGTTGGATAATTTTCTTCTTTCATATTCTTATTGTTTTTATATTATATCTTTGGTGCATAATGTCCGGCGGATAATCGACCTTTCTGGGGAGATTGAGCCGCTTGTTATCTGCCACTATTCACTTTGATAAGTTTCAACTACATACAAATCAACGTTAGGATAATCGTTTGAAACTTTGTTCAAAACAGCTTTTACATCATCCCATTTTAATCCTCCTAATCCAGCACCGATTGCAGGTAAGGCTATTGCCGTTACATTATCACCACTGGCTAACTCAAGCATCTGTATCAGTGCCTTTTCGATATACTCTATTTTAGCTCGTGTTCGCCACGTTGCTTGAGTGCCAAGATTATATATATGCCCGTTGCCATAATCATAATCAAATACATCTCCGGGGCAAAACTTGTTTTCTTTGCACAATAGCTTATATTCAAGATACATATCTGGATATTTGTCTTTGAACTGCACGGCAATGCCTTTACCCATTGCACCGGCGCAATTACATCCGTGCGCATAACTACTTACACCCTCAATGCGGAATATGTCGCCTTTCTCAATATACCTAATCATTGTTTTTTCTTTTTTATTGTTATTTTATTCTGGCAGATAATGGTTAGAGGATAGCCGACCGTTTAGGGCGGTTCATCCTCATGTTCGAGACAATTTTTATTTCCTTTATTACATACTATATAGAACTTCAATTTTTGACTGCTGTTTCCGGCAGAAAGAGGTGTGAAGTTCATGCCCGCACCCCGTTCGTTTCATTACTGCTCTTATCCGTATTTCATTCATTTTTCAGTTCTCCTTTCTTTCTTTTCATGGGATTTCACTGTTCTTGTTCACGGCAGGACATAGCTATCCCATGTTGCTGTCATGCCGCTTTTTTCCGGTGTATGTCGCAATGCTCCAGTATTACCGTGTATGTCATGCCGCCACCCGTTACCGTAGTGTGGCTGTAAACTCTCGTCCGTCCGCAACGCTCGCAGAAATACGGGTTTTCATATCCGCTTTCTGCCTGTTGCAACTCGGCTTCCTCTATCTCGCTTTCATCCTGCCCGAAGTATTCTTCCGGCAGGCTGCCTTTATTGGAATAGAAGCCGTAGTACCTCACGATGCGGAAATAGCGCAGTGGAACGTGTTGCAGCAGCCGGGGGAAGAACTCCCGGTAATGCAGCGTCAGTTCCTTTTCAACCGGGTTCCTCCTGTCGGGTGAGTTTTTGTAATCACGGTAACGGAATGAAATGTTTTCGCCGTCCATTGCCGTAATCTTGTATTCACTCAGGCACGCCCGTTTGGAATATCTGCCCACATATTGTATCACCTGTTCCGGCATCTGTATGGGTGGTTCCAAATGCACTATCCAGTCCTTTTTGTTTGCCACTTTTTTGATGAAGCCCATAAACTCCATGCGGTCACGGAAGTCATGCTCCAGCCTGCCCGCATCGAACAACTCTATCAGGGCGTGTTCAAACTTGTAGCGGAATACCTTACAGATAGAGGGGATATGCACGTAGTCATGTTCGGGGATGACTATCTTACCGTCGTTATCTATGCCGCCCCATGACATAATCATGTGCGTATGTACATGGAGCTGTTTCGTTTCCCCGTAGGTATGTAGTACGGCAATTACCCCGGTTTTCAAGCCGAACTTGTGCATCATCCAGTCTTTCAGCGTTTCAGCCGAAGTACGCATCAGTATATTCAGCATTTCTTTCCTGTTGCGCTTCACCAAGTCCAGCAGGATATGCGGCAAGGTCATCACCACATGGCGGTGTGGCACCCGCAGCATCTTTTCTTTCATGCGTGCCGCCCATTTCAGCGTGTCACGCCAGCCGCATGACGGGCAAAAACGGTGTTTGCAACTATGGCTGATTTCCCGTACTTCCCCACAATCGGGACAAACGTATGTATCTATCCCCAAAGTGGTTGTGCGACATACACGGATAGCGTTCACCGCCTTGTACTGTTCGGGGGTGATGTACTCCGCCGGGTGCTGTGCGTATTCGTCCCACCACCGATTGAAGAAATCGGACAAGCGGTACTTCTTTTCTTTGCAACCGTCTGTATATATGTCGTTTAGCACTTCTTTCATAGCTCGCACACAAATCCTTTTTTACTCCATTTTAATATCTAATCATTTGATTATTAGTTGTTTATTGTCTTGAACGTTATACTATCAGCCGATTTGGCTGTTATTTTCTTTAAGTATCAGACCTCGTCTTCCTCCATCAACAGATCGTCCAACGGGCTTTTGATATTGCTTTTGAAAGTGTCGGCTATGTGGACATACCTTTCCGTTGTCTTGATGTTGTTATGTCCCATAAGCTCTTTCACAATCTTGATGTCGGTTCCTTGCTCCAGCAAGTGGGTGGCGAACGAATGGCGCAGCAGGTGCGGATAAATCCGTTTCGTGATTCCCGCTTCCCGGGCCGCTGCCTTCAGCCGTTTCGACACGATACTCTCGGTGAAAGGTTCGCCCGGTCTGTGTTCAAAAAGCCACACTTTCGGTTTGTATAGTCTGTTATATTCCGTCAGCTTTTTCATCAACGGTTTTGATAGCAGGGTGTAGCGGTCTTTTTTTCCTTTACCCTGCCGCACCCGTATCAGGGAGCGGGATTCGTTGATGTCGCCGGGTTTCAGTTCCAGCAGTTCGCTGATGCGCAATCCTGCGGAATAGAGTATGGAGAACATGCAGAAGAAGCGCAGGTCTGTCACCGTCGCGTCGAGTATCTTCTTTATTTCCTCCTTGCTCAACACGTCGGGCAGCGTCTTCTCCCGTTTGGCACGGTTCACCTTGTAACACCGCCGTTCCTGACCGAGAACTTTCTCGTAATAGAACTTGATGGCGTTGATACGCTGGTTTTGCTGGCAGGAGGATATGTTTTTCTCGTGGATGAGATACAGCAGGTAGTCGTTTATCTCGCCGGGGGTAACCGTTTCAATCTTACGCCCCTCGAAATGCTGTTGGAAATCGCGGAAATAGGAGGTATATACCCTTACGGTATGGTCACTGTAACGCACTTGCTGAAGTTTTTCCAGATAGCCTTCCGGCAGTGGCGGCCGTTTGTCTTCCTCTTTACGGGGGGCGGTTTCCTTGATGGCAGAATAGTCTATAAACGCCATTTTCACATAGCGGTCGAAGAACTCGGCAAGCACGAAATCTTCTGCCGGCAGATAAGCCCTGCCGCCGACAAGCAGTACGTTTTCTTCCTTCGACAGCGACAAGCGGATGTCATTGTCATTACCGAAAGTCACTTCGACAAATTCTCTCCCGTTTCTTATCACCGGAGAAAGTTTGATCTTGGTTTTTGGGGTATATATTTCCATGCCTCACGTTTTGTCGGATATTGAAACCCGTTTTCGCAAATTTATAAAAAAACACGGGTTATCCATGCGCTTTATTGACATTTAACAATAGATCCCGACTACCTGACAATAAGGTGAGGAGCCACGAAAATACCCTCTGCCAAATCCGTCCTTCCCGGCACTCCGTTTCTCCGATTTCCTCTGCCCTGCGCCACAAGCGGCCACTTCTGTGCCCGATGCTTCCATAGCCTTTCCAACTCTTTTACGTTCAGCCGGTTCCCCTTACTTTCGTTCCCGCATCGCTATTGGTGCTAACTAAAAACACTCGTAATTATGGACGAAAACGTAAAGAACGACGCTAAACAAGTCATGCTCGTTCAGAATGCCGACGACGGACGACTGCAAGCCGTTACCGGCGTGGATCGGGACGGCAATATCCAGACCACCGACCCCACGGATCAGAATGTGGCGAGCCTGCTGAACGTGAACACGCAGGATTCAGCCCTCGAAGCCTTCTTCAAAAAGTTCATGGAACAGGCCCAGAACCCCGTCCACACGGGTATCTTCGTCATGACGGAGAATGCCCTGAACAAACTTATCCGCATCGACTTCGACCCGGAGATTCTGGAAAATTACCGTATCGACCCCTCCGAACGGCTTCAGACGCAGGAGCAGCGGCAGTTCGAGCCGCTGGACGTCACGAAGATAGACCTGGCGGATATGGAGAAGAAAGGTATCCGCATGGAGGACATCGAGCCGCACCTGAAAGCCATGTCTTACGGACATAAATCCAACGGGCTGGTGGAGATGAACCCCGAACTGGAGAACGGGATGCGTGTTTCCACCAAAGGGCGCGTGTCGCTCGAAGAGCAGGCGGACGGCTCGCTGCGCGTCGTGCCGCATTACTGGCAGGAACGGCCCGACCTCGACGCCCCCTTCCACGGGGTGCTGCTCGACGAGGAGGCGAAAACGAACCTGATGAACACCCGCCACGCCGGGAAAGTGATCGACCTGGAGCTGGAGCCGGGCAAGCTCACGCCCTGCTACGTGTCGATAGACAAATGGACGAACACGCTGGAACCCATGCCCGTTTCGTTACTCGAAAAACGTGCCCGCATCAAGGAGGCCGACCTCTCGGAAGGCAAGCAGATGGATTTCTACGGCGGCGGCAAGGTGTTGCTCGAAGGATATACCACCCGCGCGGGTTATAAGCGGGATGCCTATATCCAAATCGACGCGGCCGAACGTAACTATTCCTTTACCTACGACGGTTTGGATCGCAACCGCTACGCCCAGGAGAACAAGGAGATTTACCGCCAGAAGGCCGCCGAGAAAAACGGACGGCAGGAAACTACGGCCTCCGAACGACAGCCCACGCTCACGATTCACCGGACAATCCTCAAAGCCTCCGTGCCCAAAGAGGCTTATGACCAGTGGACGGAAGCGGTGAATGATCCCTCCAAGCGGGCGGATGTCAAGGCTTTCTACATCAAGGGCATGGTCAAGGACGGGCAGGGTGAGCCGTTCAACGCCTGGGTCAAGCCCAACTTCGAGCGTAACAAGATGGACTTCTTCCGCTGGAATCCCGACCGTGCGAAACGGCAGGGAGCGGAGGTCAAACCCGCCGTTGAAAGCCGTACCCAGGTCGCCGTCAATTCCGAGGGCAAGACCGTCGAAGCGGTCAAAGGTGTGAAAGAGCCGCTCAAGCAGGGACAGCAGGAAGCCACCCCGACGCAGAAGAAAAATTACCGCAGCAGCAAAAAGAGCAACTCCAAAGGTGTCAAGGTATAACGTATGAAATGGTTCTACATGCAGGCCGGAGCCATGCCGCTCCTGATCGCGGCGCTGGCCGCCTTGTACCTCCGGCCGGGTAAACGCAGCCCCCCGGAGGAGGCGGACGACGGACGGCAGTATTACGACGGGAACGGCAACCATGTCTATTACGACCGCCGGCTGATCGCCCGTCCGGAAAAAGAGAAAGAAGAAGAACTACAAGAAAACAACCACTGAAAAATCCGAATCATCATGCAAGTAATTATCGCAGAAAAGCCCTCGGTGGCGCGTGAGATCGCCGCCATCGTGGGAGCCACGAACCGTAAAGACGGTTTTATCGAGGGAAACGGCTACGCCGTAACCTGGGCCTTCGGCCACCTGGTCGGGCTGGCAATGCCCCAACAGTACGGCATCGCGGGTTTCCGCCGGGAAAACCTGCCTATCCTGCCATCATCGTTCATCCTCCTGCCCCGGCAGGTTCGGGAGGGTAAAGAGTATAAGGCCGACCCGGGTGTCGTGAAGCAGCTCGGTATTCTCCGGGAATTGTTCGGCATGGCCGAGCGCATCATCGTCGCGACCGACGCGGGGCGTGAAGGGGAGCTGATCTTCCGCTACATCTACTCTTACCTGGAATGCCGCACCCCTTTCGTGCGGTTATGGATCAGCAGCCTGACCGACCGGGCCATCCGCGAGGGGTTACAACACCTCCGCCCTGGCAACGAATACGACAACCTTTACCTCTCGGCCAAAGCCCGCAGCGAAGCCGACTGGATCGTCGGTATCAACGCCTCGCAAGCGCTTGCCGTGGCTGCCGGGCGGGGCGTCTGGTCGCTCGGACGGGTGCAGACCCCCACGCTGGCGATCATCTGCTCCCGTTACCTGGAGAACAAGGCGTTCAAGCCCGCCACCTATTTCCGGCTGAAGCTCTCCACGGCAAAGGAGGGCACGGAGTTCACCGTCCTCTCCACGGAGAAATTCGACGGCAGGGAGAAGGCGGAAGCAGCCCGCGCCGAGGTTATCGGCGCCCGAACGGTACGCGTCGTGAACGTGGAGCGCAAGGAGGCCAGGGAACAGCCGCCTCTCTTGTACGACCTGACGACACTCCAGAAAGAGGCCAACAGCCGGTATGGTTTTTCGGCAGAAAAAACGCTCGACATCGCCCAGTCGCTTTACGAGAAGAAGTTCATCACTTATCCCCGTACCGGCTCACGCTATATATCGGAAGATGTGGCCGAGGAGATTCCGGCACTCATCGGGAACATGACACGCTATCCCCGTTTCGCGGAATACGCGGGCAGGATGGATACCGCATCTCTCTCCCGCCGAAGCGTGGACAACGAAAAGATCGCCGACCACCACGCGCTGCTTCCCACCGAGAACCTCCCCTCCGAACTGGATGCCGACCACCGCATCGTCTATGAGATGGTCGCGGGGCGGATGCTCGAAACCTTTTCCGGGGCCTGCGTGAAAGAAAACACTTCCCTTACCCTGCAAAGCGCGGGGCATGATTTCACGGCCCGCGGCAGTATCATGGTCGAGACGGGCTGGCGGGCCGTCCTGAATGAACCTGTCGAGGAGAAAGAGGAGGACATGACCCTCCTTCCCGACATCGTGCAAGGCGACGAGCTGCCCGTCAAAGGATGCGGCACGGAACAGAAACAGACCCGGCCGCGCCCCCTTCACACGGAATCGAGCCTGCTGGCGGCGATGGAAACCGCCGGACGCGAACTGTCCGACGAGGCCGAACGCGAGGCGATGAAGGATGCCGGCATCGGCACGCCCGCCACCCGTGCCGCCATCATCGAAACGCTCTTTGCCCGCGAGTATGTCAGGCGAGAGAAAAAGTCGCTTGTACCCACGGACAAGGGACTGGCCGTGTATGCCGTGGTCAGGGACAAGAAGATCGCCGATGTCGCCATGACGGGCGGCTGGGAACTGGCCCTCTCGAAGATCGCCACCGGGGAGATGGACGCCCCGACGTTCCATCGCGGTATCGAGGTCTTCGCCTCGCAAATCGCCAAAGAACTGCTGGAAGCAAGAATCGACGGCGCGGAGAGTGACACAGCCTGCCCGCGTTGCGGCAGGCCCGTGGTGTTCTATCCCAAACTCGCCAAGTGCCAGAATCCCGATTGCGGCCTGACCGTATGGAGAACCGTGGCCCGCAAGGAGCTGACCGACAAGCAGCTCGCGGAACTGCTGACCAAAGGCAAAACCGGCACGATCCGGGGATTCGTCAAAAACGGCGGCGGGACGTTCGACGCGGCCCTCACGCTCGATGACCAGTTCAAGACCTCGTTCGTTTTCGAACCGCGCGATACTCCCAGGCAGGGAAAGAGGAACAAACGGAAATAATCGTTACCTTTGCCACTGGAAAAGACCTGTCATAACGAGATACGCTTGTTTGATAAGGATTTTTTCAGTGGTCGGCGCTTCGGGTGGGAACCCGGGGCGCCTTTCTCTTCCCCGATTATCAACGACCACTAAAAATTCTTATCATGCCAGACAAGCAACACCATACCCCCACGGGGGAATTGTCCTATTACGGACTTTCGTTACTATCCTACCTCAAGGACAGCCACCCGGAACTCATCGCCGAAAGTGAGTTCATCGCCGAGCGGGCCGACAGCGCCGCCCAAGCGTACAGCGAGGCGATCCGTTCGGGCTGCAACCACATCGAGGCCGAAGAAATTGCCCGCGAGGAACTCTGCCGCGGACTGCACTTTTCACCCTACAACACGCTGGTAAACATCCTCTGGAGGGAATTCGAGGCGGAGATTCCCGAGGATACCGCCCGGCAGGCGGCTCTACGCCTGCTGCCCCTCTGCCGCGGGGTGCTGGAGAAGTACGACCTCACGGACGACTTCGCCGACACGCCCGACTACGAACTGTTCTATACCGAACTGACGGGAACCGTCCAAATACTTCTCGAAGATGGCATTCAATAAGAAAACCCACCTCCGCCAGAATATCGACGCGCTGAAGACGGCCTTCACGCTCGACAGGGAACGGCGGGCGCCGACTCCCGAAGAAGAAAGGACACTCGGCGCATACAGCGGCTTCGGCGCCATCAAGGAAGTGCTGGAAAACCCCACCGGGAAACCGGACAAGGACGGCATGGCAACGCTCGTGGCCGAGTTGCACGAGGTCATCAGGGCGAACACCCCCGACGAACGGGAATACAAGCGCTACATGGACGGGATCAAGAACTCCGTCCTGACGGCTTTTTACACGCCCCCGAAAGTGGCAGACGCCATCGTGGAGGCGATATGGGACACGCGGATCGTCCCCAAACGTATTCTTGACCCCAGTGCGGGAACGGGGGTTTTCGTCAGTGCCGTGGATTTCCACGCCCCCTATGCGGAGATCACCTGCTTCGAGAAAGACCCCGCCACGGGGTTGATCCTGAAGCACCTGCACCCCGAAAAACGGGTGCGGGTACAGGGATTCGAGCGCATCGAACCCAAATACGCCGGTTACTACGACGTGGCCGTGAGCAACATCCCTTTCGGGGACGTGGCGCTCTTCGACCCGTTCTTCTCCACCCATACCGACCCCGTGCGGCGGCAAGGCACACGGGCGCTGCACAACTATTTTTTCATGAAGTCCGTCGATATGGTACGCGAGGGCGGCCTGGTGGCATTCATCACCTCGCAGGGAGTATTGAACGCCGAGCAGGGACGCCCCGTGCGCGAGTGGCTGATGAACCGCTGCGAGCCCGTATCGGCCATCCGGCTGCCGAACAACCTCTTTACAGAACACGCGGGGACGGAGGTCGGCAGCGACCTGGTTATCCTGCAAAAGAAAGCCGCCACGGGGGAACTGTCCGAACGGCAGCGGGATTTCATCGAATCCCGCAAGCTGTCGAACGGCATCCGGATAAACAACCTTTTCCAGTCGTTCGACAGGGTGATCCATACCGAGGCCAAAGTAGGCAAAGACCCCTACGGCAAACCGGCGATGGAGTTCACCCACGCGGAGGGCGTGGACGGCATCGACCGGGAGATGCGGCGTATGCTCTCGGAGGATTTCAACCGGCATTTCAACGAGAGTTATTGCCTGGAACATGCTCCGGAACAGACACCCGGTACACCGGAGCGGGAATTGTCCCGTCCCCGTCAGGCGGAACGCCAGCGTGCCGAAAGACACGAGCCCCGCCTTGCCGGAGAAATCGTCAAGGAGATTATCGCCGATGCCCGTAACCTTCAGCAGCAGCGGGAAGAGGAGGAAAAACGCCGCGTCGTCGCCGAAATGGCGGCACAGGGCTACCATGTCGATACCGAAACCGGGGAGATTACCCGAATCGAAAACAAACCCGGACAAGTGTTACCGGATTCTGCTGCCACACCCGCCGGAGAACCGACCGGGGAGGATCTGGCCGACTTCGGGGCCTGGTCGAAAGAGCGGGAGAATCGCTTGTGGGAGCAGCACCCGCCGAAACCCGAAGATTTCGGCATGGCAGATACTCCCGTGCAGCACGTGGGCGGAATAACGGAACCGAAACCGCGGGAGGGCTTCGCCGGGTCGCTTTTCGACACGGTGGAAACGGCGGCTCCCGTACCTGCCACCCAAGCTGCCGAACCGGTAAATGTGCAGCAGGAACCGTTGCTGACGCTCTACGATCTGTTCGGCTTCAGCGCCGAGGAGCGGCGGCAGGCAGAACTCGGTATATCCAAGAAAAGGAACAGCCGCCGGGGAGCAAAGCGGAAGACGCCCCGACAACCCTCATTATTCGCCCCGGCCTCCTCTCCGGAGGAACAGAAGAGCGAAATGCCGAAAACGACGCCACCGGAGCGTGATCCCGAAGACTTGTATGCCTCCCTGAACTGGGAGGACAACCCGCCGATCAACGGCTTTTACGAGATGATGATGTCGCTTACCCCGGAACGGAGGGCGGAATTGCGCCGACAAAGCGCCCGGCAGCAGGAAACCCCGGAACAGCGGGAACGGCAGGCGGTACGCCCCCCGACGGAAGCCCCGAAAGGCAAACGGAAACAAGCCGCCGGTACGCCGAGAACGGGCGGCCTGTTCGACACGCCGGACAATCCAGAGGAGGAAGAACCCGGTAAAGAAATGCCGCAGATACGGGAGGCGGATATGAAACCCCGACCGTTCGAGGGGGAGGTCGCCCCCTATTTCCGCGAGGGAACACTCGTCACGGACGGACAAAACCGGGTCGGCTACCTGCGGGAGACTGAATCCCTGCAACCCATGTTCCACCCGCTGGAACTCACGCCTGCACAACGGACGAAAGCCTCCATGTATATCGAGATACGCGATGCCTATTACCACCTTTATAACAACGAGGCGGAAACGCTGACGGCGAACCCCGCCCTGCGGGAGATGCTCAACCGGCTTTACGACAATTTCACCGAACGCTTCGGACGGCTCAATGACAAACGCAACCTCGACCTGATCAAGATGGACGCGCGGGGGACGGAGATTCTGTCGCTGGAGCGTTACATCGACGGCAAGGCACGCAAAGCCGACATCTTCGAGCGTCCCGTGGCCTTCAATCCCGATGAGATCACGCACGCCGACGACGCTTCGGAGGCCCTTGTGGCCAGCCTGAACAAGTACGGCCGGGTGGAACCGCACTACATGGCCTCGCTCACGGGAACTACCGTGGAGGGAATACTCGGGGAACTGAAAGGACGTATCTATTACAACCCGGAAACGGACGGCTACGAGGTTGCCGACAAGTTCATCGCCGGCAATGTCATCGGGAAAGCCGAACGGATCGAGGCGTTCCTGCGGGAGAATCCCGACCACGCCCCGGCCCGGGAATCGCTGGAGGCTCTGCGCGAGGCGACGCCCAAACCCATCGCTTTCGACGACCTGGATTTCAACCTGGGCGAACGGTGGATTCCAAAAGGTGTTTACGAGCGTTTCGCCTCCTCGCTCTTCGATACGGAGGTGAAGATCACCTTCGCCTCCAACCTGGACGAGTACGGCGTGAAGGCGGAAGCGACGAACGTGAAGATCACGGAGCAGTATGCCGTCAGCGCGCAGACCCGTAAGTACAACGGCCTGCACCTTTTGAAACACGCCCTGCAAAACACTTCGCCCGACATCACCAAGACCGTCCTCAAATGGGTGGACGGAGAACGGCGGGAGGTCAAAGTGCGTGACGGGGAGGCCATACAGCTCGCCAACAGCAAGATAGATGAGATCCGGGGTGCTTTCCCCGAATGGCTGCGCGAGCAGTCGTCCGACTTCAAAGACCGCCTGACAGACCTCTATAACCGTACTTTCAACTGTTACGTGCGCCCGAAGTACGACGGGACGCACCAGGAATTCCCCGACCTCGACCTCAAGGGGCTGGGAATCGACAAACTGTATGACAGCCAGAAGGACGCGATATGGATGGACAAACTGCTCGGCGGCGGGATAATCGACCACGAGGTGGGCGGCGGAAAGACCCTTATCATGTGCTGCGGGGCCTACGAGAAGAAACGCCTCGGGCTGGCCAATAAACCCATGATTATCGGGCTGAAAGCCAACATCCATGAAATAGCCCGGACGTTCTGCACCGCTTACCCGATGGCCAAAGTCCTCTACCCGGGCAAGGAGGATTTCACGCCCCGGAAGCGTGAGCGCATCTTCCGGGAGATACGCAACAACGACTGGGACGCCGTGATCCTCTCGCACGAACAGTTCGGCATGATACCCCAGTCCCCGGAGATACAGCAGGAGATATTGCAGGCCGAGCTGGACTGTGTGGAGGAGAACCTCGAAGTGCTCAAAGCACAAGGCAGGGACGTTTCCCGCGCCATGATGAAAGGGTGTCAGAAACGCAAGGCCAACCTGGAAGCCAAGTTGCAGAAGGTGGCGCACGCGCTGGAAACACGCAAGGACGACGCCGTGGACTTCCGCCTCATGGGTATCGACCACCTCTACGTGGACGAGAGCCACAAATTCAAGAACCTGACTTTCACGACCCGGCATGACCGGGTGGCGGGCCTCGGAAATCCCGAGGGGTCGCAGCGGGCGCTCAACATGCTTTTCGCGCTGCGTACCATACAGCAGCGCACGGGCCGCGACCTGGGGGCGACGTTCCTCTCGGGAACGACCATCTCCAACTCGCTCACGGAACTGTACCTGCTTTTCAAGTACCTGCGCCCGAAGGAACTGGAGCGTCAGAATATCCGCACCTTCGATGCCTGGGCGGCCATATTTGCCAAGAAAACCATCGACTACGAGTTTTCCGTGACCAACGAGGTCGTGCAGAAAGAACGGTTCCGATATTTCATCAAGGTTCCCGAACTGGCCATGTTCTACTCCGAGATTACAGATTACCGCTCGGCGGAGGATATAGGGATCGACCGACCGCAAAAGAACGAGATATTGCACAATATCCCGCCGACACCCCAGCAGACGGAGTTCATAGAACGGCTGGTGCAATTCGCCAAATCGGGCGATGCCACGCTCCTGGGCCGCCTGCCGCTCTCGGAGCGGGAGGAAAAGGCGAAAATGCTCATTGCCACAGACTACGCCCGCAAGATGTCGCTCGATATGCGTATGATAGACCCCGAACTATACAGCGACCACGTGGACAACAAGGCGAGCCACTGCGCCCGTATGATTGCCGGTTACTACCGCCGTTTCGAGGCGTACAAAGGTACGCAGTTCGTATTCTCCGACCTGGGAACCTACAAACCCGGAGCGGGGTGGAACGTCTATTCCGAGATACGGCGTAAACTCGCGGAGGATTACGGCATACCCCAAAGCGAGGTGCGGTTCATCCAGGAGGCGACCTCGGAAAAAGCGCGCAAGGAGATGATCGCCGGTATGAACGCCGGAAAAATCCGCGTACTCTTCGGATCGACCGAGATGCTCGGGACGGGAGTGAACGCGCAGAAACGCTGCGTGGCGATACACCACCTGGACTGCCCCTGGCGTCCCAGCGACCTGGAGCAGCGCGACGGGCGGGGAATACGCACCGGGAACGAGATCGCCAAACTCCATGCCGACAACAAGGTGGACGTGATATTATACGCCGTCGAGAAGTCGCTCGACGCCTACAAGTTCGGGCTGTTGCACAACAAGCAACTGTTCATCCGCCAGCTCAAGACCAACAACATGGGAAGCCGTACCATCGACGAGGGGGCCATCGACGAGAAAAGCGGCATGAATTTTTCCGAGTATGTAGCCGTCCTCTCGGGAAATACAGACCTGCTGGACAAGGCCCGCCTGGAGAAGAAGATCGCCACGCTCGAAAGCGAACGCCAGGCATTCGTGCGCGGCAAATCATCGAGCCGCTACAAGCTGGAGCAGATCACGGAGAAGATAGAGAAGAACAACGACCTGATACGGCGTATCGGCAAGGATCTGGAACACTTCAAGGCCCGCGTCGAGTTCAACGAGGACGGCTCGTACCGCAATCCCGTGAAACTGAACGGGCTGGAAACCTCCGACCCCAAGCTCATCGGGAAACAGCTCAACCATATCGCCGAAACGGCACGCACGCTCGACAGGCTCGAACCCATCGGGAGCCTCTACGGGTTCGAGCTGCTCGTCCAGAGCGAAACGACCGGGAAAGACGGGCTCGACCTGGTGCAGAACCGTTTTTATGTCCGGGGTGAAGGGGATTATCTATACCAGTATAACTACGGGAATATCGCCTCCGACCCGCGACTGGCGGCGATGAACTTCATCCACGCGCTCGCGACCATCGAGCCGACACTGGAGAAATTCCGGAAAAAGAATGAGGAACTGGAGAAAGATATTCCCGTCCTGCGGGAAGTGGTGGAAAGTTCCTGGCGCAAGGAGCCCGAACTGACGGCCCTAAAAGCTGACCTGACGGAAATAGACCGCAGGATACAGCAAAGCCTCAAACCGATAGAAGAGAGCGAGGGAAAGGAGGCGGAGGAGGATAACGACGTGTGCCGGGAACGGCATGACACGGCGGAAGAACTCCCGGGGAAAGACAACACGGCGACCCGTATTCCTTCCCGGCTGCGGCAGATTGCCGACGCCTCCGGGGGGCGCATCGTCATCGCGGGCGTGGGCAGCCCGCCGGAGAACGGCCCTGCGAAGAAAGGGATCAAGATGTAAACGAAAAGCCGACGGAAGTACAGATTTCCGTCGGCTTTTTTCATATGCCCGTGAGCGTTGTTGTCACACTTCCTGCAAGAGTGTTTGCAGCTCCTCCTGCGTGGGAAGATAGGTCATGTACTGGGCGGCGAAGACCTGCTTTTCATCTTCGGGCAGCGTATAACGGACGACCGCGTCGTTTTTCTCCGCGCAGAGGACGATACCCACCGGAGGGTTATCCCCGGGATTCATCAACTCACGGGTGTAGTAATTGACATACATCTGCATCTGCCCCAAATCCTGATGGGTCAGCTCCCCGGATTTAAGGTCTATTAAAACGAAACAACGGGCCAGGTAATTGTAAAAGACCAGGTCGATGTAGAAATGCTTGTCGTCGAAGGAGATACGCTTCTGTCGCGCGACGAAGGCGAAGCCTTTCCCGAGTTCGAGCATCAAGCGCTGCAAGCGGCTGATGAGCAGTTGCTCCAGATCGGTTTCCAGAAAATGCTCTCCCTGCGGGATCCCGAGAAACTCCAGGATATACGGGTCGCGGATGATCTCTTTGGGTTCGACACGCCCGGGTTCGGTACGGGAAATTTCCTCTTTCACGGCTTTCTTGTCTCGGCTGGCCAGCAGGCGGTCATAGAAAAGCGTGTTGATTTGGCGGTCGAGCTGCCGGACACTCCAGTTTTCCTTGACGCACTCGTGCAGGTAAAAATCACGGGCGGCATCGCCCGACACCTTGAGAAGCGTGCGGCAATGCGACCAGCTCAATTTATCACACAGCGTGTGATATTTCGGGTAGCACTGGTAAAACTGCCTCATGTACCGCAGGTTGGTGGCCGTGAACCCGTTTCCGAACTCCGCCACGAGCCGCCTGGAAAGGGTGTTGATGACAGCCTTGCCATATCCGGCACGGTCGGTTCCCTGCTGCTCGTACTCCACTATGTATTTCCCTACCTGCCAGTAAGCCCTCACGAGGGTCGAATTGACATGATGTATCACCTTTGCGCGCGCTTCCTGCAAGATATGGCGCACGTTATGCAGCAGCTCTTCCTCCCCTTTGTCGGCAGGATGTATTTTATCTGTTTCTTTCATTGTTCATTATTATATAGGCTTCCAAGTGCAAACATACTGATTTTACGGCAAATATCGAGCGGTTGCACCGTCATGTCGTGCCTTATTCCATGTATCTCCGCGTTTTTCCATGACGCCGGACTCTCGGGACAGGGCCTAACCGGAACCGGCAGGACGATCCTTTTTCAGCTTGCGGAAATTACTGAAGTTACGCTCGATGAACCGCAGGACGTCCGATTCCCGGTAGAAGGTCTTGTGATAGATCATCTCGTAAGGCAGCTCTCCCGAGGTGCGGTAACGCTGGAGTGTGCGCTTGCTGATATTGAGCATACGGCACAGGTCGTAATTGTCCAGAAGACGCTCCCCGTCAGGCAGGATGGAAAGCGGTTGCTCCACGTCCCCCGCGCACAGCTTCTCGATACGTTCCAGCCGTTCCGAGAGCCGCTGCATCCATCCGTCGAAATATTCCTTGTCCAGAAACATGGCCTACTCCTTTGGTTGGTTCTTGCGCCGCACGGAACGCTCCTTCAGCACACGGCGGATTTCCGTGAGGGAATAATACAGCTTCCGGTTGATGGCCGAATAGGTGATCACGTGATCCGAGCGGAGGCGTTGAAGGGTACGCCCGCTGATGCCCAGGTAACGGCAGACCTGCTCGCCGTCCATCCATTCGTCGTTTATATACTCCTTATTCCATGCACGCCCCTTTTCAGGGAGAGAGGCGATTGCAGCCTCTATTTTCTCTATACGCCCGACAAGCTCGTTATAGGCTCGCGAACCGATCACTATGATTTTCATACTTCTTTGTTTTTTAGTCTGTTACAAAGGTCGGGCTTATATGGACAGCTTAAAACGAGGTCGGTACGACTTTTTTTTGATAATTTGCAGTGAACTGATTCTCAATGGTTCATGCGGTGAAGAAGGCAGTGTTTTTTACCGAAATCCGCGGCCCGTACTCGGTATTTTTATTGGCAGAAATGCGATAGCATACTGTGATTCAACGCTTAACGGTGTTCTAATCCGGACGGGGCTACAACGGAACACCCGTATCGGCTCCTTATACGGGTGCAAATACGGGCGTTCGGGAAAGTTCCTTTCGAGAGTTACGGGGGAAAACCGACCTCGGTTCTTTTGTTATATACAACGCTGATTATCAGTGTTTCTATAAGGAATAGAGTGCTTTACCGGTTCATGTTCTACTCGGAATTGCCGTTTTTCTTGTTTCGCTTCCACGTCTGCATACGTTTAAGCAGGGCCTCTTTCGCCTTGTCAAGCCACGGTGTCGGGTTGTTTCGGATTTTCATATCGCAGAATGTCCTCGAAAGGTTCATGTCGAGGTGTACGTTGAAAGCGTTGGAAATGTAGCTGGCAAGTTGCGTGAGTGGCACATTGCCGAAACAGCCTTTACTGTCGAGCAGGTAAATAAGTTCCGTCAGATCCGTCTTCGAGTCCTGCCATGTCGGACGCACGTCAGACAATGGCAGAACCATGTTCCGGAGGTTCGTGCTCTCCAGTGATTCCAATTCGCCCATAAGATAAACCGACAACATATCGTTGGCCAGGATTTTCGCCACCTTGAAATCCGCGTTTGTCGAAAACTGCGGGTCGAGTTCATAGTAGAAGGTTTCCAGGTATTGCTCCGTGTCGGTCTGCCCGCGCAGGAAATAGAGGCTGTCCAGGTGTGTAGCGCCGCTGCGGAAATAGCGGATAAAGTCGAGGCGTTTCTGCGTGTACGCGTTGATGGCCCGAACATGGGCGTCCAGGTACTCCCGTTGTGCCTCGATACTTCCTACCGGACGGTTCATCTCGATATTGTAGAGCTTGCGGTAATAGATCAGACGGCAAAAAAGACGAGGTTTGATTTCTTTGAAGAACTTTATTTCCTCGTCATCGTTTTGAAAACGGTAGCCGATGATATATTGTTTCAAACGGTCGAACGCTTCTCCCAGGACACGTGACGCTTCAAGCGACTTTTTCAACACGTCGGTATCCCGCGATTCGATACGTTCGATACTCCGCAGGACTTCGCTGTTTAATTTTTCTATATTTGATGTAGTCTGAAGGTATTTAATTGACTACAAATAGATTAAAAGAAACTCGCATGAGAATGGGCAACGGATAAGAAATTGGTAAAGTGCTTTGATACACTATATTTCTCATGCTGTCAAACAACTCTTATTTGTTTGCAAATATAATATTATTGCAGGTAATAATCAAAAATAACGAGGTTTATTTTCATTTTTACCTGCTGATATTTGTTCCGGATTATCAGATGCGATATATTTGTAATTAGGATTCGTACCGTGTTCCAAGCGGTTCATAAGTAACGACTTGCGGAGTTTTGGCAACAAGGGGATGCGGCTCCGTTTTATAGAAATGACTTATGCAAACCGACTTATCCATTTACAACAGTCTTCGCCCTTCCTTTATAGAAGGCGTTCACGCCGTGAAGTTCAATGCTTTGTCGGCGGTCATATCGCGTTACCGGGATTATGCCCGCAGTTCCGAACAAATAAAAGCGTACTCGGGAGATTCTCTGCTGATGCGGGACATCGCCTCCTTGCTTGACGAAGCACCCCGTCCCATAACGAGGGAATACCAGGATTTCACCCCGTTCCTGCTTCTTCTGATGCTTTCGGAGGAATTTCATGTCGTCCATTACGTCGAGCGTCTTGTAACGTGGTATTTCGGCTACTGTTGTGTCGATGAACTGCGGACGGTTTGCACCATTCTGTCCGAGTGTTCCTACCCGCATCACGACACGCTGCGGCTGCGGTTCAAGAATTACCTGCGTGAAGCCCGTAAGACATTGGGTATGCCCGTTGAATGTAACGCTGCTGTCATGCTGAAAATGCTCGACGCCTCTTATGAACATCTCACTCCCGCCGATGTCGGGGAGTTCGAGGAGCTGTTGCACCTGGGGGACGATTACGAGTTCATCTCCCGTGTCAAATCGAATTATCTTGCCTCGGATAACGTCACGGAACTCGCCGGGGTTTGCGGGTATTCCAGCACGATTACCTTCCGCCGGCGTTTCCAGCGGGTTTTCGGCTGCTCGGCCTCCTCGTGGTTACGTCAGCGCCGTATCGAACGTATCGGGGAGTTGTTGCGGACGACACACTACACGTTGCAGGAAATAGCCTACATGTGCGGTTTCTCCGCCCAATCCCACTTTACGGACTTTTGCAAGCGGAATATGGGGAGCAATCCCACTTCCATCCGCCAGGAAGGTCGGATCTGACATTAAAATCGGCTCCGTGATAAAAAAACGAAGAGAAAGATAAAAATCGTAATCCGCCGGTTTTTCGATTCGCTAACTTTATACGCGAAAGTAACAAGACGGATTATGATTGCATTTATAGAAAAAGTCTGGTACAAATGAAAATTCAATTCCGAACCACATCGCATCTCACGACAAGACGAAATATTCCGGAACCGACCCCTCCGCCCCCAGGAACTTCGCTCAAAAATTGCTTTCGGCAAAAATAAAACGTACTTTTGTCAAGATAAAACACCCATTATGCTCAAAGCAGGACGCACACAAACCCTCACCGTAAACCGCATCTCGGACTACGGACTCTATCTGATCGACGACGAGCAGAACGAAGTATTGCTACCCAACCGTTATGTTTCTCTGGCCAACAAGGTCGGCGATACGCTCGAAGTATTCGTCTATCACGATTCGGAAGACCGATTGGTCGCCACGACCGAAACGCCGAAGCTGCGCGAAGGAGAAGCGGGATTCCTGCGCGTAGTGGACAAGAACCTGCACGGCGCATTCCTCGACTGGGGACTCGCGGGCAAAGACCTGTTCCTGCCCAACCGCAACCAGCAGGGAGGCGTGTTGGCCGGACGGAACTGCCTGGTTTACCTGTATGTAGATTCGGTAACGGGGCGCTGCGTGGCGACCATGAAATTCAAAAGCTACGTCAATAACGACGTTATCACGGTAAAGCCCCGCGAAGAGGTTTCGCTGCTCGTGGCTTCGGAATCCCCGATCGGCTATCGGGTGATCGTGAATAACCGTCACTGGGGCATGATCTACCGCAATCAGCTCTTCCGCCGCATCGGTGTGGGCGACCGTCTGCAAGGATACGTGACACGCATCACGGAAGACAACCGCATCGACGTCAGCCTGCAACAGCAGGGAGTCGCCGAAGTGCGCCATTCGGCGGAAACGCTGCTTTCGATGATCCGCGAAAACGGCGGTTCGCTTCCCCTGAACGACGACAGCGACCCGGCGGAAATCGCTACACGGACGCAGATGAGCAAGAAAGTGTTCAAACGCTCGCTGGGCATGCTTCTCAAGCGGGGCGCGGTGGAAATCACGCAGAACGGTGTAAAACTGACCGGGCACAATGGCTAAAATACTCACGGCGGAGCGCGTATCGCGCGACATATCGGACAACTACGTATTCCAACGTTCGCAACTGGCCTATCACGAGGCGGCGCGGCGAATCAGCGGCGACGTACTCGAAATAGGTACGGGCACGGGTTACGGCATCGAAATAGTCGCTCCCCACGCCTCCAGCTTTCTCACGCTCGACAAAATCGAACCTGCGGGCGAACGGCCTCCGTTCCCGCACGTGGAGATGCGGCAAGCCGTAGTTCCCCCTCTCGACCTGCCGTCGGGCAGCTTCGATTACGTCATCTCCTTTCAGGTGATCGAACACATCAAACACGACATGGAACTGGTACGGGAAGTGCACCGCGTGCTGCGTCCGGGCGGCAAGTTCATCCTGACCACCCCCAATATCCGTATGTCGCTGACACGCAACCCCTGGCACGTCAGGGAATACAATCCCGACCAACTCCGCAACCTGCTCGGCAGCGCCTTTGCGTCGGTGGAAGCCCTCGGTGTTTTCGGCAACGAACGAATCATGGAATACTACGAAAAAAACCGCCGGGGCGTTCGGCGCATCACCCGTTTCGACGTGCTCGACCTGCAACACCGGCTGCCCCGGTGGATGCTGCAACTCCCCTACGACCTGCTCAACCGCCTCAACCGCCGACGCCTGCTCCGGGACAACGACTCCCTGACCCGTTCGATCACCATGGAAGACTACCGCATCGGACCGGTAGCGGACGACTGCTTCGACCTGTTCTATATCGCGGAAAAGCAACACAAATAAATGATTCCGGCCGGATCGACATCCGCCGGCAATCCGGAAAAAACCATTATAAGCAGCAGCCGGAATCCTCATCCATTTTAAGTTCATTTTACCCGATCCAATCTTAAATCGTTAATTCTCCACGTATCGAACACCAACTCCAATAATATTTTTTGCCTCGCCTCAACAGACGACTTGTTCCAACCGGTAAAATTGTATTGGAAATCATTTTTGAATCGATTCAAGGCTGTATTTACTCCGATATAAAATTTACTATCGAGTAATTTCGTCAGACAAACAGACGATTTGCCATACTCCGACTGCTTGTCATAAAACCATTGATCTGTCGATAAATCATTATAATTATTCACGGCCTGATTAATCATGCTTTCGATCAACGTGACATTACCCAATCGATACACATAGGAGTAATACTCCTCCTCGGACAAAAACTCCAGTGGAATACTTCCATTTTTCGGTGATTGAGGTAAAATATGTTCTATTTGCAAATCATTATAAAATTGATGTCCACAGACCGGGCTGTGCAATTTTTCCAACACCGTATTTTCTATCTTCCCCAATACATAGCGCAACCGATACAAGGGATTATAAACCCCATGACTCAAAGTTATGAATTCGGCTTTAAATACCCCTACCTTATCCAGCAAATAAGGTAACATCGTTTTCTCTATCACGCAGGCAATTTCATCTATCGTCGTAAGATTACGTAATTTCTCCGCCCATTGGACAAACAAGGATTCATTCGTCTTGGCTTGGATCCTGAGGGTCGAGCTGAAAAAGAAAAAACTCTCTATTTGTTTGGCCAAATATTCGATTGCCGGCACATCCGCATTGCTTCCCAAAGACAATAACAGGATCAAATGCTGTCTGGATTTGTATTTATTAATAAAGCCTATATTTGTCACGTGAGGATACAAGCACCCATCCCGCTGTAATTCAGTGGCATTTACAAGTTCTGAATACCGTTTGGACATACAGCGTATCTCCTTTGCAAAGTCTACCGGATGCTTTTCATATTGCGTAGCCTGTTTCCCTTCAGAAGATATAATCCATTTATAAATATCATCTTCTCGCAAGATACCATTATAATATCGGGCACTCAGAAAATATCGCAAAAATCGTAGGGGTTTTTGATCTTCAGAACATTCCTGAAGATTTTGAATAATCTCCCTCCATATATCTTTTATCTTGGCAAAATCCGACTCTTTGGTATTACTAAACAGCAAATTTTTGACCAAATCCATAGCATTCAATCCCGCCCCTCGCTGATTGATCGTCTCGAAAATTTTCAATGCACTACTCAAATCTTGAGATTCGATTACAACGAGTTCTATCTTTGTCAAGCAATATTTCGCAAAATCTATCAACTCATCAATCCCGGCATATAATTGAAAGTGTCGAAGTATTTTCGTATAGGCATCCTGCATTCGCTCTATAGATGGGGATCGCACTCCATTGTAAGGTTGCTCCTGTATCAAGGCTGTCAAATAATCATGACTCTCTTCATACTGCAATTCTAAGCGTACACGGGTCTCTCCCGATTCAATATCAAAGTTATAAAGTAGATTTTCTATAATCTGTAAATAATTTTTCTGAGCGCTGTTCAATGTCTCCTTTTTTAATAAATCTCGGAAAACACACAAAGACAACATAATAGTTGTCAAACGCTGTTGTCCGTCCACGACATCGAAACATCTATCATTATTGACAATGATGATAGATCCTAAAAAATAATTACGCTGCTCTTTTGCATCGGGACTATATTCATTTTCAATATCGATCAAAAACTGCTCGACCTCGTCATCGGGTTTCCAAACATATTCTCGTTGATAATCAGGCACTAAAAAGAAATAATCCTTCAATTTAGATATAGACTGAACTTTAGCATCGATTTTCATATCTTATGATATAGTTTTTGTAGATTACGTTATACAATTAGATATTATCATCAAACGAATTTTTCAAAAAACGTCTGGGTGCGAGTATTCTACAAATGTACGTCCCATAATTTTCTACTTCGCTTCGTGAAAAGCAATACAAACAATACAAATTTAAATAAAAAATTGGAAAGCAATCGTCAATTTGAATCCGGTACGATCTAATTCCATACAAAAAAGCAGCCCTCTCGGACTGCTTCAGGTAAGTATAACAACCCGATTTGCGAACAATTAATATTCTTCCTCGTTGAAAAAATTGTTTCATTCTAGCTTTCAATTAGTTGTCTAAATCACATTGTAGTTTAGACAAACAAACCGCGCTATCCGAGACGATGTAAGACGATTGACAAACATATTGGACAAACAAAAATATCTAGAATTTCTCTACCTTTGTTTTGTCAAAGTATACCCTTCCGCATTATTTTCACTTTTATCATAGGCATTATCAATATACTTTTGAGGGTTTGACAAAAATTCATCTTCTTCTACAAAAGCAATATAAGAGCCGGTTAACGCATTTACACACTTACATCGACTACAAGAGTACATTTTGGGGTTCTGGTTATATCTATTGTTATTTATAATATCATAAACCTTTGAATCATGATAATTAGTGACTGAACATCCATCTGGGTTAATTGTTGTATATTTAAACCAATCATATCCTCCATTTACTTTCATTATGACCCCAACAATTCCATTAGTATGTGATGTCCTATTTTTTCTTGTTATATCTTTGAGGCAATATTCAATTTCCCAATCAATCCACTTACTCTCTTTCATGTGCGGGGAAATAATTACAATTGTTACAGATGTGTCATACATCATATCTCTCAAATTTTTGCGTATATTTTCAGTAGATGTATCTGTTAAATCTGGAGAATCACTCGTTTCTCCCTGATAGTAACTTGCATCATCTCCCAATGCTTTTATTATTCTATCACGAAGCTTCTGTGCCTCGTTATATTTATAAGAAATAAAAGTTTTATGTGCCATAATTATTTTACCTTTTTAATTATTTCAATCACTATTTCAACTATTTCATCCAAAGCTTTCTTACTATCACCTAAAGATTCAATATCATGGCGATATATGTCAAATGTATGCTCGTCTTGTTTTTCTCTTAATAAATCCTCCCATAATTCTTTTGACATATATCCTGTTCGACCAATAGGTATTAAAAAATTACCTTGTTCTTTTGAGATTTCATACTCGGATCGCATACCATTAGACATAACGATGGTTCCATTTTCTTCCTTGTTCCCCAGTAAGAAAATGGATATACCACTATATGATATCATATCTTGTCTATAAGTTTCCCATAATTTTTTAGCATCTGCCCCTTGAGGAAAAGGCCGCAGAATTAATTGATCCGTAAGCGACATTTTCTGATTATAATATATCTCAGTAAGAGCACCACTTATTACCGCACTACCCACACCTAAACCATATCCTGAAACTATTTTATAACCTTCACAAATTAAACGACCGCTTAATTTACTTATAAATTTTTCATATGCATCTTTACCATCTGGCTCGTATTCTGCGGCAGCACCAGATATATACACTGTTCGACTATTATAGATTCTCTTTATACTTCGCAAGATTTCTGTTATCTCCGAATATTCTTGAATAAGAATAGTTTTTATGTTGAATCGTTTTAAATCATCGATAAAATATGACAATTTTCTTTTCTCATATTCGAATTCACTTTCATCTTCGTAGTCATCTCTAGAAATATCCTTTAAGAAGCAATAGTGTTCTCTCATATTTCCCTTTAAATGTGTCCTTAAATGAGCACATATATAAGAAAAATTAGGGTCTGTAAAGCTAAAGCCTATAAATAAAAATGTTTTTGTCATTAGGTCTCCGGACAATGCATTTATAAAAGGCCTTTTCTCTTGACTATATGATTCATAGTCATCGCGAATTAATACGGCCTCTTCTGGATGATCCACATCTCCATGCATTTTATAAACTATGACATTGCGTCCTTTTAAAGTGGTTGTGAGGTTTGCACAACAAGTTTTTACATCACAGATTTTACCATTATTCTCCAATGACTTCTCAATCAGCTTATCATAGTTTGTAGTCCAATATGTAGAAACAGGCAGTCTAGCGAGTATATTATGATTAACATTTGGATTCTTTCCTGTCTGGAAAGCATCTTTAATTATATCATTTAACCTTGTTCGATTACTCCCATTTTTATTGTAGTAGTACTGTGCTATTGCTACTAAATCTGACTCCTTTTCAATGTCAAGTTGCAATTCCTCTGCAATTTCTCCTAATAATTGCTTCCAATTAACACATCCACTTGAAGCAGACAATCCGGCACCTGCAAAAACGGCAGCATCACCATTATTAAGTGCTTTAATATAATTCTTTATGAAAACCTCCTTACGTATTGGCATAACTCAAATTTTATTTTGGATACTGATTGCGAATTCTAATAGCTTCTTCTACCCACTCATTTATGTGTTCCTTAATATAATCATAAACATATGCGCTAGTTTTATATGGCGGATTATAATCCTTGCATATCTCAGATAAATTTATTTCATTATTATCGGCTGGATATTTGTGCTCTGCAATGTAATTAAATGTTTTATCTATGCAAAACAACTTAAATGGATTGTCTCCTTTAATATCTTGTTCGCCGTTGAAATCCTTTAGATTATGTACATAAATGCCAACAATACCCTTTCCTTCTTTCCAAGCATGCTTTATCTCGTATTTGCACCACTTTCTTGATGAAGTTTCAGAACCAATTAATACAATGACGCAAGAGCGATATTCCATATGACTATTAATCCATCTTTTAATAGAATCCTCTCCTTTACGCTTAACCTCTTCCCATTCATTTGAAGAAACTGGCGTATTCCCTTCTACTACTCCTATATTCCGGACTTGCCCAGCTCTCCATGAGTCATTTTTAAAATGGAAACTGTAAAATACTTGTCTTTTTGTCATATGCTTAAATAGTTTCATATATGCAAAAGTACGAAAAACAAATCAATTTATTGAATACAATTCCCTATATTTGCATTATTAAATCAAGACATAATATGAAACTGAATAGGATAAAAGCAGTATTGGCAGAGAAAGGAATTTCCCAGACATGGCTGGCAAAGCAACTTGGCAAGAGTTTCAGTATGGTGAATGCTTATGCATGCAATAGGATTCAACCAAACCTGGAGACCCTTCAGCAGATAGCTGTTATCCTACAGGTGGATTTAAAAGACCTGATAACCGATAAAGAAGAAAGGTGAAGCTCATGGAATATAAATTCAATGAAAATACACGTGTGCAGGTTCCTGCCGCTTTGCATTTGTGTAGGCTTGGATATACTTATTTGGACAATATAACAGAATATGACAGTAAAACAAATATTCTGACGGATGTATTTTTGCGCAGTGTTCAACGTTTGAATCCGGCACTGTCCGAATTACAGGCAAGACAATTGCTGAATGAAATCACATTGATACTTGACAATAATGACCTTGGAAGGGAGTTTTATAACAAACTGTCTTCCAATAGCAATATCAAGCTGATAGACTTTCAGGATGCTGATCGTAACGAATGGCATGTAACTACCGAATTCACTTGTGAAAACCAGGATAGCGGAGACAGTTTCAGACCGGACATAACATGTTTTGTAAACGGACTGCCATTAGCTTTTATTGAGGTCAAGAAGCCGAATAACCATGACGGCATTCTGGCAGAAAGAGAGCGTATCAACGTGCGGATGCGTAATGAAAAATTCAGAAGATTCTTGAATGTCACCCAGCTGATGATATTTTCCAACAATCAGGAATATGACAATGAAAACAGGGTTCCTATTCAAGGTGCGTTCTATTGCTGCTCTTCGAAGGACAAGGCTTTCTTCAATGTCTTCCGTGAGGCTGATAAAGATTTTGTGACGAAATATCCATATGAGGCAGTATCTGACAGTGTGGAGAAACAGATATTGCAACACCGGAATTGTGTCGTGATCAAGAATCTGCCTGATTATGAAACAAATAAAGATATAAATACACCAACCAACAGGATTCTAACGTCGATGCTCAGTAAAGAACGTTTTCTGTTTTTATTGAGATATGGTTTTGCCTATGTGGACAGAAAGATTGAACTGGAAGACGGCAGTAAGACTACACAGTTGGAAAAGCATGTAATGCGTTATCAGCAGCTTTTTGCTTCACTGGCCATTCGAAAGAAATTGGATAATGGTATCAAGAGCGGTATTATCTGGCATACACAAGGCAGTGGGAAAACAGCCTTGGCATATTATTCCGTACGCAGTCTGACTGATTTTTATGCGGCAAAGAATACAGCTGTAAAATTTTATTTCATTGTTGACCGCCTTGACTTGATGGAGCAGGCCAAGGATGAATTTGTGGCAAGAGGACTGTCTGTCAGAACTGCAAACAGCAGGGATGAATTGATGTCAGATATACGGAGCACGAATTTGACAGAAAATGCGGAGGGTAAAGCTGAGATAATGGTGGTAAATATCCAGAAATTCAAACAGGATTCTGCCAAAATACAGATTGATTCCAATTACAGCATCCAGTTGCAACGTATTTTCTTTATTGATGAAGCGCATAGAGGATACAATCCACATGGAAGTTTCTTGGCAAACCTATTGACAGCCGATAAGGATGCTATAAAAATTGCTTTGACAGGTACGCCTTTGTTAAAAGAGGAAAGGGAGTCTTGGCGTGTATTCGGTGATTACATTGATACCTATTATTACGACAAGTCAATAGCAGACGGTTATACACTGAAACTCATGCGGGAACCTGTCGAAACAATTTATAAAGAGAAAATAGAGAATATTCTTGACAAGCTGGCAGGCGGCATAGAAGTCAGAAGAAGTGATATTGACCGCAACAAGATCATTGAACATGAATCTTACCTCAATGCATTGATAGACTATATTATTGCCGATTTCCGTAGGTTCCGTATCGAACAGGCTGATGATACTGTAGGTGCAATGATTGTGTGCAAGACAAATCCTCAAGCCCGTGAAATGTATCGTTTGTGGCAAGAGCGTTTCAACAAAGCTTTGTATATCGAAGGGAAACATGATGAAAGTCTGATGTTGGCGGCTGAACCTATGATTGCCTATGGATATCATGCAAAACCTTTGAGAGCTTCTTTGATTTTGCATGATGAAGGAGACAAGGAAGAGCGTAAGGCGTACATTGATGAGTACAAGAAAAAACTATCAGTCGATGTCCTGATTGTCAATCAGATGCTTCTAACTGGGTTCGATGCTCCCCGTTTGAAGAAACTCTATCTAGGGCGAAGTCTGGACGGACACGATTTGCTGCAGGCATTGACAAGAGTAAACAGGCCATACCATAAATTTAAGTATGGTTATGTCGTTGATTTTGTGAATATCAAGGAAAATTTCGATGCTACCAATGACCGCTATCTGCGTGAACTGAATCGTACAGCCGATATTCAGGAAACAGGCGAAAAGGAAACAGTAGGAGAAGCTCTCATTGTAGATAAAGAGCAGATTGTAGAGCAGATAAAAGAAATCCGCAGCGTTTTATTCAATTATACGTGCGACAATCCTGAAGAGTTCAGAAAGGAAATAGATGAGATTGAAAACAAAGACAATCTATATACGCTCCGATCTACTCTTGAAAATGCCAAGGCAATCATTAACCAAGTAAGGGCTTTTGGCGATGAAGAGTTGAAAGATAAAATCAACAGTTTGCCTAAAGGTACTATTCCTACTCTGATCACTGAGGTTTCTCACCGTATAGAACGAATGAATTTTCTGGAAAGTACCGAACATAAGGCAGATGTATCCGGAATTATCAATGTCGCTCTTTCAGAATTGGAATTCGAGTTCAAGAAAGGTATTTCAGAGGAATTACGTATTATTGTCAATGATATTCGGGAGCGTTGTGAAAAAGTACAGGCTGAATTTGAAGCCAACTTTGACAAGGCGGAAGACAAGTATGTGATTTTGGCTGAAGAGTTCCGGGAATACTTCAGAAAGAAAGGCTTCGTTCCTCAAAATACGCAAGAAGCTAAAGAAAGCATTGATTATATGGATTCGGCAATGAAAAAAATCCGTGAGATAAACCGTCGCAATAATATACTCAAAAAGAAATATCAGGGAGACGAGCGCTTTGTCCGTATCCACAAGCGTATAGAAGAAGAAAATGAAAAGCGAGAAAAGCCTCTTATTTCCAAAACTGAATACGAAATAGCAGAAAGTCTGTCAAAAATGAAGCGTGAGATTGATAACTGTATTTACCTTGATATAAACATCATAGCGAATGAAAACAGTTTCAAACGGGATACGTTGGCTATGATAGGCCATCAACTCGTCGACTTGGGGATAAAAGCGAGTCTTCCCGACAGGAAGTTCATCAACAATCTCATTGCAAATGAATATATAAACCAATACAATCAACTTTACTTGAGATAATATGGATGCAAATACCCAGAATATATCAGAAGCTACTATAGCCCTTATTGATTCATTGAAATCGACCACTTCCCATTTTGGTCTTGCCAATAGTGGTGGTGAGTACAAGATCATTACGGAAATGTTTCTGTATAAGTATTTCAATGATAAATTCGGATATGAGGCAAAGCAGGATAAAATATACGGAGAAAGATTGAGCAAGGCAGACAAGTGGGATGCGGAATATGATAAATTCACTGAAGAGGAAGTCGAAGATCTGTTCAGCTATCTTCCCGCATCTGTTCCGTTGCTTAAACCTGAGCACACATTGGCGCATTTGTATAATACTTCAGGAGCAGGAGATTTTTCAACACGTCTGGATGCGACACTGATTGACATTGCCAATCTGAATGCGGATACTTTTTCTGTTGTAACTTCAGGGAAAAGCAGAGTCAATATATTCAGTGCACTCACACAGTTTGTAACAGATCCGCAGAAAAGGGATGATTTTGCACGTTCATTGATGAGTTCCGTTGCATCATTCAATTTTGAAAGTGTTTTTGCGGAAAAATATGATTTCTTCTCACGGATATTTGAATATCTTATAAAGGATTACAACAATGCTGGGGGCGGAAAATATGCGGAATATTACACCCCGAGAGCCATCGCACAGGTAATGGCCCGCCTGCTGGTCGGAGATGAAGCAAACCTACGTGGAGTGACCTGTTATGACCCATCGGCAGGAACAGGTACTTTGCTTATGGCTTTGGCTCATCAGATAGGTGAAGACCGTTGTACAATCTTCAGTCAAGACATATCGGAAAAATCCAGTGAGATGCTCCGGCTGAATCTCATTCTGAACAATCTGTCAGGAAGTCTTCCTAATGTTGTACAAGGGAATACTCTTACGGAATCATACCACAAGGAAGAAAACGGATCTCTCCGAAAATTCGATTTCGTTGTGTCCAATCCGCCATTCAATCTGGATTTCTCAGATTTTAGAGATACATTAGCTTCTGATACGGTGCGTTTTTGGGCGGGAGTCCCATCAGTGCCGGCAAAGAAGAAAGATTCAATGTCTATCTACTTGTGTTTTATCCAGCATCTCATCAATTCGCTGAAAACAAATGGCAAGGGGGCTATTGTCATTCCTACGGGATTCATTACAGCCAAAAGTGGCGTTGAAAGAAAAGTCCTGACGAAAATTGTAGACAACCATTGGGTATATGGCTGTATCTCTATGCCAAGCAATGTGTTCGCAAATACAGGCACGAACGTTTCTGTCCTGTTCTTTGACAAAGCTGCTTCTACAGAGAAAGTAATATTGATTGATGCGAGCAAATTGGGGGAAGAATACAAAGAAGGAAAGAATAAAAAACGGAGATTATTGAATGATGACATTGATTTAATTGTCAATACATTCAAGAATAAAGAAGCAGTCGAGAATTTTTCGGTTGCAGTCACATATGATGAAATAAAGGAAAAAGGTTATTCGTTGTCTGCCGGACAGTATTTCGACATCAAGATTGACTATGTGGACATTACTGAAGAAGAGTTCAATAACCGCATGGCAAACTATAAGGCTGAACTGTCACGGCAATTTGCGGAAAGCCATCGTCTGGAGGAGGAGATAATGAAGCAGCTGGACGCTCTGCACTTTAACGTAAATGTTGAAAATAATGAGTAAAGAATTGACCATCACAGATAAAGATTACATCCGGTGGGTGGAAGACCTTAGTGTACGCTATCGTCAAAGTCAAATTAGAGCTGCGGTCAGGGTTAACCGTGAGTTGCTTAAATATTACTGGGAACTTGGCCGTGACATAGAAGAGATGCGCGTGGAAGAACGGTGGGGTGAGAAAGTCATCAAGAATCTTTCTGTGGATTTACAGCGCAGAAATCCCAACGCCACAGGCCTTTCTCGAACCAATATATATTACGCAAAGAAATTCTATCTGCTTTATTCTCAGTATTTAAAAGTTATCCCACAAGCTGTGGGACAATTAGAAGATAGAAAAGTGCCACAACCTGTGGCAGAATCCTCGAAATCTGTCCCACAAGCTGTGGGACAATTGGAAGAAATGCTTTTTTCCATACCTTGGGGGCATCACCGTTATTTGATGGACAGATACAGCAAAGAACCGGCAAAGGCTCTCTTCTATGTAAGAAAGACGATGGAAGAGGGTTGGAGTCGCGACACATTGCTCAACTTTATGGATAGCGGCCTGTATGAACGGGAAGGAAAGGCTTTGACAAACTTCACCCGCACATTGCCGGAAACGACAAGCGATCTTGCACAGGAACTGACAAAAGACCCTTATAACTTTGCCTTTACAGGAATAACTCAACCTTATAATGAGCATATTCTCAAAGATGCACTGCTTGCCAATATATCGCAATTCCTGCTGGAACTCGGTACCGGGTTCGCATACATAGGCAAAGAGTATAGACTTCAGATCGGACAAAAGGAGAAATTCATCGATTTGCTTTTCTACAACTTGAATCTATCATGCTATGTAGTGATTGAAGTGAAAATCGGCGAATTTGATTTTCAAGACCTCGGACAGTTAAGTGGCTACGTGGTCGCTTGTAATCATATTCTTAGAAAAGAGGGAAGAGACAACCCTACAATCGGTCTGCTTATTTGCCGCCAAAAGGATTCAATGCTTGCCCAATACGCATTGGAAGGCAGCAATCTCCCATTGGGAATATCTGAATATGAGCTATCAAAACTATACCCTGAAAAGGTGGAAGGTACTATGCCTACTATCGAAGAGATTGAGGCAAGATTAGGTGAAAATCTAGATGGAAAACAAACTGAATTATGATTAACAACCTGGTTCAATGGGCTACCTTATTAAGCCCAATAATTAGTGTAATTGCTATAATTGTCGCACTACATGTAGCTCGCAGTTCATCGAAGGATGCACAAAAGCAGATTGCTGCAATTCGTCACTTGCTTGATGTATTCGTAGCTGCTAATAATCTGGATATAGTAGAAGCACAACGAAAATATCAACAGCAACTTGTAGAATTGGATAAAGAGATTGAAGATGCTCAAATGGAGGTTGATATAGTATACCCTTTTGTAGGAGGAGCAAGAATTGACCATATCATAACAGCACAAGAAAAAGCAGAACAGAAAGCGCATCTCAATCAGTTATTGGCCAAGCGCAGGGAGATTGAGGTAAATCTATCTTTAATTCAAGATTATGTTAAAAAAGCAACACGGTAAATGGAATTGAAAAAATATAAGCTTGGAGAAATCCTCGATGTCACAAGAGGGGCAAGTCTCAGTGGCGAATTTTATGCCACCGAGGGTGAATACATCCGTCTGACTTGTGGTAACTTTGACTATCAAAATAATTGCTTCAAAGAGAATAAGTCCAAAGATAATCTCTATTATACAGGCGACTTTCGGTCTGAGTTCTTAATGGGAAAAGGAGATATTATCACTCCTTTGACAGAACAGGCTATAGGTCTGCTTGGCTCAACTGCTATTATTCCCGAAAGTGGTAAATATATCCAAAGCCAAGATGTGGCAAAAATTATTTGCAAAGAGGACTTGTTAGACAAAGATTTTGCATTTTATCTTATATCCTCTACTTTGGTCAAACAACAACTAAGTGCAGCTGCCCAACAAACAAAAATCCGCCATACTTCACCAGATAAAATTAAGGATTGCACCGTGTGGATTCCTGAATTGGCGGAACAGAAACGCATTAGCAAGTTGCTTCGTAGTCTTGACTACAAAATAGAGCTTAACAGAGCTATAAATCAGAATTTAGAGGCGATGGCAAAACAGCTTTATGATTATTGGTTTGTGCAATTTGACTTTCCGAATGAAAACGGAAAACCTTATAAGTCAAGTGGTGGCAAAATGGTTTGGAATGAGAAGCTGAAAAGAGAAATTCCAAAAGGATGGAATGTCTTAAAACTTGGCGAGCATTGCTCTTTCAACAAAAGAACGAGTAACGGTTATTTCAATCACCCAATCCTTTATTTGGATACGTCAAATATCACCAATAATACAATTGATGAACTACAATTTCTGAATCCTTCGAGTGATATTATTCCGAGTAGGGCAAGGCGATTAGTGCAAGAAGGCGATATTGTTTACTCAACAGTGCGCCCAAATCTTAAGCATTTTGGCATTATTATGAATCCCGATTATAATATGGTAGTTTCCACGGGATTTGCCGTAATAACTGCAAATTGGAGTGCATATCGTTACTTCATTTATCAGTTCCTTATTCAAGCTGCAACAATAGAGAATTTATCTACTATTGCACAATCAGCCGTAAGTGCCTACCCTTCAATAAACACATCTGATATAGAAAATCTAGATTTAGTAGTACCTCCTGATTCTATGATAGAGAAGTATGCAAAAACAGCTTGTAGGTTGTATTTACAGATAGATACAAATTATAAGGAAATAAAGTCTCTTACTAAGCAGCGAGACGAACTTCTCCCACTTTTGATGAACGGTCAAGTATCGGTAAATTCTGATTTATCCGTTCATTAAGATGAATTTTCCTGTCTAAATTCAAAAAAAATGTGCCAATGCTTTCCTCTGAACAGGAAAATGTTGGCATTTCATATCTTAGAATTTGTTCTTTGTCCCCACGAGGCATCTTGCTTCCTTTTGTCCCCTGCATCACATAGTCAAAAAAGGAATCTTGAAGAAGTATAGCATAAAGAAAGCTTGGTGAATGTCCATCTTTCGCTCTGAAAACCAGCACATCAGGAGATGCTCCACCATCAATATCTGCAAACCAAACTTTTTTAAGGTAAGGTCTAATATTAGCTATTAACACATCGCCACGCTGATAACGAATAAGGCTACAAGGTTGTGGCGGAAGATTAGTTGCAACCTCCCGTCCTTTCTTGTTTTGCAATATACAATCAGTCGTAACATATTCTGCCAAAGATATATCATTGCTGCTGATTTTATCTGTTACATAATATGCAATAGAAGATAATTTAGCCATTTACATTCATTTTTGAATGCAAAGTTACATTTTTTAGGCAGAATCAAACACTATCTATCCTAAATACTTTTTGTGTGCCAACTTTACATTGTTTTGGTTTACAATGGCATAGTGCAGAGTCGTATCAATACGCACATGGCCCAATAAGCGTTGAACTTGCTCAATAGGCATACCTTTGTCAATAGCCATTGTTGCAAGAGTTCGACGAAATTTATGAGGATGGACTTTAGGCATAGAAAGTGATTGCCCAAGTCTCCGAACACGCACTTCTACACCGCTGATAGTTAAGCGTGTATATGGTGAATGTAGTGAAACAAATAAAGCCGGATTATTATCAGTACGTGCATCAAGGTATTGCTGTAAATGCAATTTCGTTCTGGCATTGAAATAAACAATACGTTCCTTATTGCCTTTTCCAAATACTATGCATTGCCGCTCATGAAAATCTATATCTTCACGGTTCAGTTTCACCAATTCACCTACACGGATACCTGTGGATGATAGAATGTCTATAATAGCTAAATCTCTTTTGTTGGTACAACTGTCCCGAAGTTGTTCCAACTGCTCATCAGAAAGTACTTCTTTTACAAGAGAGTCCGTCTTTACTTTATGAATCCGCCTTACAGGACTCTTTGCGATATAGTCTTCATCCTCCAACCATGCAAAGAAGCTGGAAAAGATACGCCGCATATTGTCAATAGTTACTTTACTGGACAAATGCTCTTCTTGATAATTGGACAGATAGGTACGAATATCTGCCGTAGTTATATGACAAATTGCTACAGACAGTGCATGCAGCAATCGTTCAATGGTATTACGATAGTATGCTAATGTTTTGTCAGAGCATCCTTCTATCTTCTTTGCTGATATAAAAGAGTTTAGAAGATGCTCATTTTCTTGTGCTTGTTGTTTGGCACATTCTTTCTTTTCGATGATTTCTACATTATGCAGTTCTGATGCAAGTACCGCTTTAAGCTGTACCATTTGTCGGCAATCCAAGTTACGCTGCATTTTCGCAACTATCGCCTGAATGATGTTCTCTTTCATAATTCTGATATTTTAGTCCATATATAATATAAAGGACTGCTAAATCAGAATTTAGAAGCGTTGGCAAAGCAACTCTATGATTACTGGTTTGTGCAGTTTGACTTTCCAGATGAAAACGGAAGACCATATAAATCAAGTGGTGGTAAGATGGTTTGGAATGATAAGTTGAAAAGGGAAATTCCGGAAGGATGGGATGATGGAATACTTATCGACATCGCAAATATAACAATGGGACAATCTCCTGATGGCTCTAGCTATAATGAAGTTGGAGAAGGTATGCTCTTTTATCAAGGAAGCACGGATTTTGGTATGAGATTTCCTTCGGTTAGACAATACACAACAGCACCTTCTCGATTTGCAAAGAAAGGTGATATACTAATGAGTGTTCGTGCTCCAGTTGGATCTATAAATATTGCAAATAATGACTGTTGTATAGGTCGTGGTTTATCTGCAATTAATTCAAAATTAGGCTCTATATCACACTTGTATTATATATTAAATGATTTGAGGATTGCTTTTGACCAGAGAAATGCGGCTGGTACAACATTTGGGTCTATTACTAAAGAAGACCTATATAGTCTGCCTATTATTATTCCTTCACATGAAGTTATAAGAGCTTTTGATAAGATATGTTCCCCTATGTTTGATAGACAAATGATTTTAGGAGAAGAAATAGATATTCTTACTAAGCAACGCGATGAACTTCTCCCTCATTTGATGAACGGTCAAGTATCGGTAAATTCTGATTTATCGGTTTGTATTGACTTAATCATTAGGACAACCACAAGAATTTGCAGCTATCCTAATGATTTATTTTGGAGTTACCTGCGTATAGTTTTTCTTTGAGAATTACGGGCAACTTGCACTGCGTGCATCAGGCACCTCCGTTTATATGCCTCTTCCTCTTCATCCGGCCTGCGTCCATCCCAACGAAGGTCTGAGTCGGAATTACCACCACCGCCTCCGGAAGAAACTGGTATCGGTTGCCCACTAATGAGCGCATCAGCTACTGCAAAAATCATATTGCGAACTGAAGGTATAGCCAGCTGGCCGAGCAATGTATTCAGCTCTGACTCCATATTTTCGTTTGTGTCTGAAAGAATTTTATTCTCCCGTCTCAACTGATACAGTTCTCCATAATCCGCCAGAACATTATTCTGGGCGGCTTCGACCTGTCGGGCTGCATCATTTCTGTATAGAGATTCTATCTTACGGACAATCTCGGTGAACTGCTTGGAGATAGACCGATTCTGACGCTCAATCCATTTGTCCGTACCGAACAATGGTACTTCCTCTGTAATTTGCGGTGGCGTGAAATCAACCTTGTGGTTGCGAAATGGCTGTATAACAGAACGGGCTTTCGCCGCATCCTTTGTCAATTGTTCTAATTCATGTTCCTTTGCATGGAGTTTATTGGATTTGTCTTCAAGTTTTTCCTGATACTCGGTAATGAGTTTCTGTATGTCCGCCTTCTGCGCTTCATACCTGTCAAGAGTTATCTTGCCGGACGCGAGAGCTTCATCGATTTCTTTAAGCCGATTCCTGCCGGCAAGCATTTCCCGTTCAAGTTTTCGTATCATTGTCTGAAGTCCCTTGACTGCTTTTTCCGCCTGTTTTGCCTCTTTAGCCAATTTGCGGATATAGTCTCGCTTGTGCAAATGCTGAACATTGCGCCCAACAATGCTATCACCACGCTCCAACCCATACTTGCTACCGACCTTCTCATAAAGTGAGGTGTGCATTTCCCGAAGAATCTGTCCGTATTCGTAGCGGGTCTTGCCAAACTTAGCCGACCACATGACGCATTCGCGTCCACTTTTGGCTCGTTGTCCTACAGGAACGATCAAGGCATGGATATGCGGGCTGCTCTCATCAAGATGAACCTGGAAGCCGATTATGTTTTCCTGTCCGTACCGTTTGGCGCACCAGTCATAGACATCTTTTGTCCATTGTTCTATTTCCGGACATCGTTGGAGATGGCTGTTATCTGCACCCTTGTCCAGATTTACGGTTTGGGTTCCAAATGCCATCTCAAGTGTACGCTCATGATTGCCTCCGAAGATAAATTTCGCACAACAGTTTGGTTGAATTTTGCTGTCCGGCTTGAAAGGCTTCCAGCCCAGCTCAGTCAGCCGTTCCCGTAAACGGATTTCAAGCGATTTCTCTTGATAGCCTAACGGATGAACTTTCCCATCGGGTCCAATCTCGAAATTCAACTTCATTCTGGTCTTATCATAGTGATTGGTCGGATCCTGATTCTTGCTGTCAATCTTGTCGTCATTCCAACGTCTTTCGTTTTCATTCGCCTCTGCTGTGCCGAATGACTTCCCGGCTTCAACATGCATGGCCTGTTTAATATCTGTGTTCATATAGGGTATTCTTTTGATAAATGATTAATATTTGAGCTTGCTCTTGTGCCAGTCCGCTCTGCGGGACAATGACCGGATTTTATTGCCGTCAGGCAAAAAGTCCTTATTATGTTATGGACTTTCTATAAATCCACGGAACAAGTTCCTTTACTATTCAATAAGTTCCAGATCCAGTTCATCAATGAGCAACTGCAATGCTGGATTCCGTTGTATCATCTGACGGAGCATCTGTCTCTTTGATGGCGAATACAGAAAGAAGTCTGCAATGTCCAATCCCTGGCGGCGTTGCTCTTCATCGGATATACATTCCAAGACATTGGACACAACAACCCTTTTGCATATTCCAAACAACAAAGCAGACTTTTCTTTCCATTGTTCTGTTGCTCCTAAATCAGGAATGAGAGTGACCTCCCTGCCTTTGAGAACCTGCATAGCTTCACTTTTGAAACAGCCGTTCTTTCCGCCTGTTGCCAGCCATATATAATCGGGAATAAAATGACTCATTACGACAGCGGTCTTTTCGCTTTCCACCAGCATTACCGGAGACGATGAGTTTTTCAGAAGATGTTCCCCGTACAGGCATTGCTTCAAATGGAAATCCTGCAATTTCAACTCGGAGTGCGCCCAACTGACAAAAGCCTGAGGCTCTTTAACCCGGTGTCCTGTCTCCGCATTATAGCACATTACCTTGCCGGTTCTTACCTGTCCATTTATATCTGTCTGCCAGAAAACCGCTGCGCCTCCCCATTTTAAAGATGTCCCTATGCGATACATTTCAAACAATCTGCTTGCCTCATTTTCACCAAATACATGACAGAAATACTGATATAAGGGGTTGATTGAATAATGTGACAGACTCCTTAACACATAAGATGAAGGAATATACGAAGGGACAATACAAGACGGGGTTTTATCTGCCGTCTTATAAGGGGCAGAAAGAAGTGACTTGCCGCTTCCCTCATCCATTTCCAATACATCAGGATTATCCTTGAAGTATTCCTTAGGTGTGTAATGATAGCCGCAACTGTTTTCATGATCACACTTGCCGACATTACCGGGAAAGCTAATGACGCCCTGTTCATCAATATACCTGACAAAACACCGGCTTTTACCACAGTTCGGACAAGTAGTCTTGCTTCCGGGTCGGTATTTCTGTAAATGGAATCTGTATTCACTCATGGTCCTCTGATTTTAGTGAGGTTGCACTCTGCACTTTTGCACTTTGAAAAGATTGCACGGTATCCTGGCAAGATGAAAGTGCAATAGTGCAAGGTGCATCAGTATTTTCTGTCATAAGTTTGCGATAGACCCCATGCTGAAGCTTTTCTATAGGAGGGCGCTTAAGCCGGCATAATTGGTCAAGCGCATAATAGACGGTACGTCGGGACATATCAACTTTTCTACCGGCAATGACAGCATCCCCGGAAGTGAACCGATCTTCCAACAGAGAAAGCCACGCTTCCTTCGTTTCGCCGATACTGTTTATGACAATGGTTTCCTGAATCCTCCGGTATGTTTCCTCGTAATAATCAATCATACGGATTGCCGATTCTACGGAATCCCGCTCGACATATTGCATATCTCCACTATCAGTAGCCCATTTCATTATCTGAAACAACAGGGCAAGACGTGCTACATGCCCGTTGAGTTTCATCTTGCGACTTTCAACATCCGCATCATCCTCAATGGCATTTACAGCATCGATAATTCCATTGTACCATTCATAA
>OGHA01000173.1_pt1 | contig 44376 bp, 47 predicted proteins | sample 1571361 | NCBI WGS metagenome assembly OGHA01 (sample SAMEA2581970, study PRJEB24529) | metagenome | biome: Human gut stool | place: China | collected 2011 | reverse complement strand
CAGCTGACGCTTCCGTTGGCGTGGGACGGTCACTGCCGTTTCCCGACGATTTTGAAAATAATATTGTGCCGGAGCGCAGCTCCGGAGAATTAAAAGGGGGAGAAAAAATGTCTGCTGATGAAAAAGGTAAACCAACTGAAGAAAAAAGAGATGTAAATCCGACCGGAGTTGCATCTGCAGCATCGCCTGTGAATGAAGATGAGATCCGTGCGGCTGCTCAAAGAAAGGAACGCCAACGCTGTACAGATATCAACGCATTGTGTGATAAGTTCGATATTGAAAGCGAGCAGCGCAGCAAATGGATCAATGATGGGACAAACGTTGAGACAGTTAACCGTGAGCTGCTTGAAGTGCTTAGTACGCGTAATGCTGCCAGAGTATCTGTTAAGCCTGAGATGGGGGCTGCCGAAGAAGATAAGCTGCGTGCAGCATATCGTGATGGATTGGCTTTGCGTGCCGGGATTGCTATTGCTAAGCCGGCAGACGGTGCCGAGAAAATGCGAGGCATGAGCCAGCGCGATATTGCCCGCGACATCCTGATGCGCGCTGGTGAAAAAGACGTTTTGCAGCTTAACGCTGACGAGCTTTTTGTCCGGGCGATGTCCAGCAGTACATATTCTGATCTGCTGAATGCTACTGTAAAGCTTTCCATGAGTCAGGGTTACGCAGAAGTGGATACTACTTTTGAAGCATGGACTGTTGAAGGGACCTTGAGTGATTTTAAAACTGCTTATCGTTATAAACTGGGTGGGGCTCAGGAGCCGGAACTGATTCCGGAAAATGGGGAATTCACTCATGCGAAACTTGATAAGGAAAAGACTGCCGTCCAGCTGGGTACCGACGGTATCGCCTGGAACTACACCCGCCAGTTGTTTATCAATGACGACCTGGATATTTTGGCAAAATTCCCGTATCGGTTTGCTGCAGCTTTTAAACGCAAGATCAACCGTTTGGCGTACACTGCTCTCGCAGGCATTACTTACAGTTCTGCCAATGGTAATTTGGCTGCTAAAGCAGGTGTGCCAAGTACGGAAACTTTATCCGCAGCACGACAGTTGCTCCGAAAGCAAAAAGATTTCAGCAAGAAATATAGCCTGAATCTGAACGCTAAATATCTGATCATTCCGTCCACTTACGAAACGACAGCGGAACAGCTGTTAAGATCTTTGGCTGATCCTGCCGGTGCTCATTCCGGCGTGGCTAACGTATTCCGCAATTCCTTGGATATCGTTGTAGATACTGCCTTGGATGATATCAATGCAAATGCTTGGTATATTGCTGCTGCGAAAAATCAGGTAGAAGGTATTGAAATCAGTTATCTGAATGGCAATAAAACTCCGATTCTTGAATCTAAGGATTCGTTTGATACCTTGGCGCGTTCTTTCCGGATGTACCTTGATTTCGGTATCGCTGCTTTGGATTACCGCGGTTTTGTAAAAAATACAGGGAAATAAGGGGGATTAAATCATGGCAAAAGAAAAAGCTTTTTTCCGCCGTAAGGGCGATAAGCTGGATTATAAATGTACGGCAGACGTGGCAGAGGGCGACGTTATTGTGGTCGGAAGTATTTGTGGCGTAGCCGAAGCTGCTGGCATTACTGGACAGCTGATTGCGCTGACGGTAGACGGTGTATTTTCGTTCGAGACTGACGCCGCTGCTATTGACCAGGGGGCGCGCGTCTATCTGAAAGATGACGGAACGGTTACTGCTACACAAGGTAGTAATACTTATCTGGGTATTGCTTGGTCGCCAGCTCCGGCCACAGCTGGCGCAACTGTTGATGTGAAAATTAACGCTGGTGCTGACGTAGCAGCTGCAGCTGCAGCATCTGAAGGTACTGAATAGCAGAAACTTAAAAACTGAATAGGGGTGGATTTTGCCTACCCCTATTTTTTTACACCCTAAAACGGGCGAAAAAGGGGGTTTTTATGGCGAACAATGCGATTAAAGCGATTATGCAAAGGGCATTTTTTATGGGCCCTTTGGCAGAAAAAATCGTTTATAACGATACCGAGATTCCGGCCATTGTGGAAATTGGCGAAGAATTCAATAGAAGTGAAGTGTATTTCAAAGAGTTGGATCGCGCCGTTAAGGTTAGCGATAAAGCCAATTTCACTGTTTGCGATGCCGATGTCCCGAATCCTAAACCAGGCGACTCAATTATATACAACGGGCAACGTTGGAATGTAAATGCTGTGTATCTGAAGGACAGTCTTGCTGGAAATACTACACTATCGGCATCAAAAGCCGAAAGGAGTGGTTTGCGATGATGATTGAGATAAGCGTCCAGAACGGTATATCTAAGTATTTACAGTCGCTTATCCGAAATTCTCCTGATTTTGTACGTGGTTGTAGTAAAAGTATGGGTTATTTTGTACAGCGTGAGATCAAAAGCGAACTGCGCAAAGGTGGCGGGGACTTTAAATCCAGTTGGCCAAAACGTATTCCCTGGCGAGTTCGTAATGATCTTCGCCCAGGAGCACCGCAAAGATGGTATGGGCGGTTAATAAATGCAATCGGATATCAGTATGTATCAGGCGGGCTTGTGAAGGTCGGCTGGACGTCAGCGGCATCTGCTAAGTATGGGCGTATTCAGGAAGAGGGTGCTACTTACCCGGTAACGGCTTGGGTTAGAAAGCGGTGGGGTAAAGCTGGGCATCCGTTACGCGGTGATACTACTCACTTAAAGGTACCAGCGAGACCGTTTTTTGAACCGATCATGAATAAGCTGGAACCGAAGTTGCCAGCATATGTGACAGCTAAGGCTCAGGAATTTTTAGATAACGGCGGTAGTTTTAGAAAAACATCTGGTAAGGGCCGCAAGTATCAAGTTTTTGGGGGTTAATAGATGGGCAAGCTACAAAAAAATTTAACTGATCTCGCAGTTGTTCTGGCGAATCATTTAGGTAAATCAGAGAAGTTACAGGCATTTTGCCAAGAACGTTATCAAAAAAAACCGCTGATCGCTGTTGGTGACGCGACAGAAGAGTTTTCGCCTACAAAGGCAGATGCGCCATATATTTTCTTTTATGCGCTTTGGAAAGAAGAAGGTATTGGAAAATTGGAGTGTAGTTATCACTGCAATCTCAGTGTTGGGATCTCTGTCGATGACCAGGAGCCGTTTGAAACAGAGGCTGGGGTAAAGGTCTTTGCTGGGAGCAAAGAGGTGGCGGACTTTGCCATTCTTATACAGAAGGAACTGGACGCTTATAAAGACGGTATGCGGCCAGTAGCAAGTATTAAAGTGATTCAGTTGGGTGCGTTGGATTCTGCAGGTACTCACTGGGTTACTGATATCGAATGTGAGTGGACGATGGAGCAGACGCTCAGCACATCTTATGAAGAAGAGTTTTAAAGGGGGTTATGACATTGTTGAAACTGAATTTACAGCTGCATGCACGCCAGGCTATTGGTGTATATACGACATTGAAAATGGGTTTTGAAACTGAATTTGGCAAGGATCCAGCAGATCTTGCAACTAAGGCAGTACAAATGCCATTCAATACCTGCGGTTTAGCGGCGAGTCAAAATAAAACTGATCCTGCTACTATTCGTGGTCGTCGTGATCCAGTGGAGCCTATTATGGGCAATATTGATGTAAGCGGTGACTTAGCGGTACCAATGGACGCTACAGCATTTGGGTATTGGTGGAAGGCTGCCATGGGCGCACCGGTTACTACCGCGGTAGAAGGTAAGGACGGATTTTTCAAGCATGTATTTAAACCAGCTGATGACCAGCCGTCATTAGTTTTGGAAAAGGGTTTTTCAAAAATCAATTCCTACGCAAAATATAATGGCTGCAAGGTATCAAAAATATCTATATCCGCAGGCGGCGATGGAGAGCTGACTGCAACTATCTCAATCATGGGCTGCGATGAAAAAATCAGCACAGCAACGATATGCGCCAGCCCGAGTGAACCGGTCATGAACAGGCTTAATAATTTTATGGCTAATCTGATTCTCGGTGGAAATAAAACCGCTACAGTTACAGCGTTCGCAATGGATATTGATTTTGGTTTGGACGGCGATACTTATGCGCTCGGCGGCAAAGGATACCGTACAGCTGTCAATGAGGGACTTATCAATATTTCTGGTAGTATGACGGCTTTCTTTAACGATAATACTTATCTTGAATTAGCCGAGAATAATACGGAAACCAGCGCGGAGCTGACACTCGAAGTAGGAGAACTGAAAATGTCTTTGCTGCTTCCTGAGATTAAATTTAGCAGAAATTCTCCGGCGGTCGATGGTCCGTCTGGTATCAAGCAGGAACTGCAATACAGTGCATATTATCAGGATAGTGATGAGAATGCTGCTATCGTGGTTACCATGCAAAACAAAGTAGCAAGTTATGAATAAGGAGATGTTGAAAATGGCTAAAAAAACATTGTTAGAGGTTCGAGGCATGAAATGGTCGGAACATCGTCGATTTGAGAAAGAGACTACACCGCTGACGAAGGACCTAGAAGGATCTGAAAGTGATGCTATCGTTGCGGAATGGATATTTAAAAATATTTATCCGGATGTTAATATTGATGACTTTACGTACGGCGAGGTAATTGCTGTAGCTTACAGAACGCTTGGGTTAAGTGGAGAGATTCGTTTGGATGAAATAAAAAACTTAAAGCTATCCTCGCTTGGCAACGGGAGCGTGGAGAATACTGCAGCGATTGCCGAAGAATCTACGAATACAGAAAAATAAAATTGCCCTGTGACGAATGTCAGTATGCTCCACCAAATATTTTGCCTGGCAATAGGCAGGTTTTGGATGTATGGAGTGTTGTACAGCGTTGTATTAAGTATGCATCAACGATGGCAGGAATATATCCTATTGGACTTGATTGGTTAGAGGTCGATTTTTTGACCAAGACTTATGGAATTGAGATGTCGGGGTTACTTCTGTCTAAGCTACAGATAATTGAAAAAGTAGTAATCGAAGCTGCACTGGAGAAAGGGGCCGAATAAGATGTTAGCTGAAACCAAAGTAAAAATATCATTAGTTGATGCTATGAGCCCCGGACTCAATAGGGCCAAAAGATCTATTGATGGAATTGATAGTTCGAGCCGTGCATTGGGGCCGGCATTTGCATCTGCAGCTGGACAGGCGGCGGGATTGGTAACTGCCCTAACCGGTTTGTACGGCTTGGCTGATATGAGTGCAGAACTCATTAAACGTCCTTTTGAATTCGCTAAAGGAATGGAAACAAATAGCTTGGGTATAGCCGGTATATTACAGTCGATGACTGAACTTAACGGCAAGCAGTTGGAATGGAACCAGGCAATGAGTATCTCTCAGGGGATTCTGCACGACTTGAATGATGCGGCGTTGCGAACTGCAGCAACAAGTGAAGATCTAGTTGAAGCGTTTAGAGCTTTGTTAGGACCAGGTCTTGCTGCTGGTATGGATATTGACCAACTGAAGGAGTTTACAACAGTTGGTGTAAATGCAGTTAAATCTTTAGGTTTGCCACGAAACCAGATTGTGCAGGAACTTCGGGATTTGGTGCAGGGTGGTATTCGTCCGCAATCAAGTACGTTGGCCGTAGCTTTGGGGTTGACTGATGCTGATATTGCCGCTGCTAAAGCCAGCAGTGAGGGTCTTTTTGATTTCTTAATGAAACGAATGAAAGGCTTTGAACGTTCAAGCCTTGAAACACCAAAGACTATGGCTGGCTTAATGGATCAGATAAGTGAAGGGTATACGCGCAGTGCAGCGACAGGAACAGAAGAACTTTATAACTACTATAAAGAAACTTTGGGGAAGGTCGCAAATCTATTTTTGGATCAAAAAAGTTTTGAACTCAATCCAGATGCTGTGAGTAGCATGGCTGCCTTTAGTGAACATGTTGTAAATGCTGCGAAAGGGATAGGGGTAGTTGGAGAAGTTGCTGGTAATGTTGCTGTACCGGCAGTAAAAACATTAGGAACAGGGCTTGCCTTTGTTGCTGACAATATACCTTTAATTGCTGGGGGCATTGCTCTTTGGAAGTTTGGAACTATTGCAACTGATATATACCAGGTGACGGCAAATACTAACGGAGCTTATCAAGCCCAAAGTTTGCTAGGTGGAGCCGTTCAAAGAACATTAGGTTTTTACCGATCTGGACAGGCAACCATCATGGAACGGTATCAAGTAGAAATGCAGATGGCAAATCAGGCTGCAAATGCAATGCAGCAGGCTAACAATAGAGTTGCTGCTGCTGCAAAAGATCGACAAATTGTTGAAAATGCTGTAGCCAAGCTTACTACTGATGGTTATAACGGATTGGCAGTAAGAATCCAATCCTTGAATGAACGATATAAATTGATGGGAGCTACAGCAGAACAAGCTGGTAAAATGCAATATCAAGCAGCACAGATGGCGGCTAAAGGGCAACGGGAACTTGCTGTACGGACTATAGAAGCACAGGAAAAACACTTGCTTGCGGCCAGGGCGGCAAAGACTCAGGCAGAACGTTATGTAAGTCTGTACAACAAGGCGATTAGTTTGGGCAGTACACTCGCTGTCTTAGGCGGAACTATTTCTATGGTTTCAGATGAAAGCGATACTATGGCCCAATGTCTTGGAACTACAGCTTTTCAGGCAGGTATTGCTATAAGTGCAATCGGAACATTGATTAGTCAATTAGGAAAATTGGTTGATGCTTATAACGCAGTAAAAATAGCTGGTGTTGGTGCTGGTTTGCTAACTACGGCTGGTGTTGTTGGCGCAGGCGCAATTGGTATAGGTTTGGGTGTTGGTGCTGCTGCCGTAGGGGTTTATGGTGCAGCAAATGGTTTGTCAGTAAACGATTTCAAGGAAAGGTATACCAGTAATCCTTTAGACAAAGAAATAGCTAAACGTAAAGAAGCTAACAGAAAATTTCTGATTGAACAGGAAGCCTTGAAAAAGCAGGAAGAAATCGATACAAAACAATTAACGCTCAGAGACTTTGGTGGTACTTCGGACAAAGCCAAGAAGGGTAAAACTGGGAAGTCTCAGGCTGAACGTGATGCCGAAAAAGCACTTAAAGAACTGACTAAATATCAAGGGAAAATCGCTGAACTGTCACAGGAAGTAAACCGCAAGATTATTGAACAGACTGGAACATCTTTTGATGTTGCAAATGCTTCGCTTGCTGAAGAAATAGAAAAAATGAATTCTACAATCAGCAAGGCTCAGCTTGCCGGTGTGGATCCTGCTGAAATAGCTAAAGTAGAAGGTCAGATTGAAAAGTACAAAGATTTGCAGTCTGCTCAGAATTATCGGGATTATCTGTCAGAAAAACATGGTATGGACATGGATTATTACCAGACACTGGAAGATACCCATTCTATGCATATCAGCCAAATTAATGATTTGCGTATTTCTGAACTTGAAGAATATCGAAACAGCCTGCAGAAGCAACTTGAAGATACTGAACTTACTGAAAAAGAAAAGTTGCGTCTTAAACAGGAGTATGCTGCCGCAACAAAAGATCTTCAGGATGCTCAATCGGCAGATTTAACAGCTTCTTGGCGTACGGCAATGGATGAGATCAAAAACCTGCAATATGACCAATTGGGTACAATGCGGCAAGGGTTAGATGACGTTTTGGGAACTTTTACAAACTTTGGACAGAATATGTTGACTGAACAGAAATCGCTTTCTGAAATGTCTGACCAGCTTTTTAAAGACTTGGCCAACAGTATTATGAATACGATGATGAAAGTCATTATGCAGGGGCTGGTCATGAACATGGTTACAAGCATGTTCGGTATGGGTGGCGGCAATGTTGATCTTGGCGGTATTCTCTCTCATTCGTCCTATTTTAGTATTGGTGGAACAAAATATTCTGGTAGCTCTTTTATGGGCGGACTTGCTTCTGGCGGTTATGCGCCTGGGGGAATGTATCTTGTTGGCGAAAAAGGTCCAGAGCTTCTTGACTTAAATACGCCAGGACGTGTTTATACCGCGGAGCAAACCAGAGCTGCTCTAAATGGCGGTAATGCTGGTATTCAAAATATCGAAGTGAACATCACTAATGAAAGTGGGCAACCAGTACAAGCTGCCAAGGGTAGTGCAACTTTTGATGGAGAACGCCTTGTGCTTGGAATCGTACTGAAGGCGGTACAAAACAATGAAGGCGGATTCCGTGATGTGATGCGTTCAGCTGTCACAACTTATTAGGGGGGATAATATGGCATCAAAATATATTTTCCCAGCTGGAATTAGAAATCCTGATTATCCGCTGGACGAACAACTGGCCGATCCAACGTTGAGGTCAGAATATGAAGATGGATCCCAGCAGACACGTCCTAAATTTACACGTATTCGCAAGATTTTTACTGTCGAGTGGAATTCGCTGCCGGACACGGAAAAAGAGCTGCTTGTCGACTTTTACTGCAATACTGTAAAAGCTGGTGCTGAAGCTTTTGACTGGACTGATCCGGTATCAGGCAAACTGTACGCTGTACGTTTTGGATCGGCACCGAAGATCAAAGCAAAGATGCTGCATTATTATACGGTGTCTATAACACTGAATGAGGTGTAGGCCATGGCGATTAAATTATCAACATTGGCCAAGCTTGCCAAGAACGAATTATGCAGTGGGACCGCTTTTTTGATTTTGCTGAAGATAGAATTGCCGGGATTGGAAGCTGAAGATAATATTCACGTTGTTGCAAATACTGAGGATATTTACTGGTGCGATCAGTTATATCAGGCATTCCCGTTTCAGATTGGTACAGTCAAAGAGGACGGGTCAGGATCTATACCAAGCGTTGAGCTGAAGGTAGATAATACAACACGTGATATGGAGTATTGGCTAAATCATGGCGGTGGTGGTGTAAATGCCAAGGTAACATTATATGTCGTATTGTCGACAGCTTTGGATAATCCGGTACCAGAGCTGCAGGAAGTTTATTCCGTAACCGATGCTACGGCATCTGAACAGTGGGTAACGTTTTCACTCGGCAACAGCTACCCTTCGCAGGCCCGGCGGCCGTGGGATACCTACAAGAAAAATAATTGTGCTTTTCGGTACAAAGGACCAGAGTGCGCCTGCACGTCTGACCTTGAGGGCTGTAATCATACATTGGCAGATTGCCGGGCCCGCGGGAACAGTAAACGCTTTGGCGGGTTCCCGGGTATAGATCAAGGAGGCTTATATGTCTAAAGAAATTCAATACGCCGACCTGATAGGCGTACCTTTTAAAAACTTAGGTCGCGATGTTAAGTCTGGCCTTGACTGTTATGGTTTAGTTGTTGAGATTTATCGTCGTTGTGGAAAAGAAATCGGTGAGTATTATTCGGACTGTTCAGATAAAGCCAGGATCAATGCGATACTGAGGCGCGAAGTTGCTACTACGAAATGGCGCCGGATTGCAGAAGGAGAAACTTTGCCGGTACCATGCCTGGTTGCTCTGCGATTTAATTCGCCGCCAGGAGTAGTAAATCATACTGGGGTTTATATCGGTAACGGCCGCTTTATCCATACACGTGAAAAAATCGGCTGCTGCGTTGATAGTATTACGTCTATCGCATGGCAGAAGCAGATTGAGGGATTCTATGAATTTGTGGGGTGATCGCCCTTGATTACTATTGTTTTTGTAAAAAATCCGTTCGAACCGGATAAAGACAGGTCAAGAAAGCAGGTGGAATGTACCGGCGAAATGCTTGAAAGCTATATCGCCGAATACCGCACCCTGCTGCCGGATCAGGAATTGCACATCCAGGTCAGCGGTACTATCGTCAAGCATCCAGATCAATGGCTGGTTATGGACGGAGCTTTTATAACCGTTCATCCGGTCGTCGGTAAGGGCGGCAAAAGCATTTTTGGTATTGTAGCCATGGTTGCGTTGACCGTTGTTTCAATGGGTGTTGGTGGTGCTGCGGCTGGTGGTGCGTGGGGTGCATGGGGTGCAGCTGCTACTGCTGTGAATACGGCTTGGGGTTACGCAGCTGCAATGGGAATAATGCTCGTTGGTGGAACATTGATTTCTAAATATCTAATGCCAAAGGTATCTCTTGGAAAGTTTAACAATTCCACAGAGGATCCAACGTACAGCTGGAATGGTATTACGACCATGGATGGTCAAGGTAATGCTGTTGCTATAACCTACGGCAAGGTAAAATCTGGTGGACAGAGTATTGCTAAGTTCATAACCAATAATAATAACGATCAGGTATTGAATTGGATGGTTTGTGCCGGCGAAGGACCGCTGACGATCAGCAATGTCAGTCTCAATGATAATCCAATTGAAAATTATAAGGATGTCACTGTTGATATTCGGCCAGGTACCAACAATCAGGAAATAATAAATAATTTCAACGATGTTATCACACCGCGTGCGCTTGGGTACGAAATTCTGAACAATGAATACCGTACAGATGTTATTCCGGGCAATACTACCGAGGGCATCATAATTGATGTGGAATTTAGCCAAGGCTTGTATCACGCCAATGACGATGGCAATCTAAGTACCGCTTGGGTAGATATCAATGCTGATTATGCGCTTCGCGGTAGTGGTGAATGGAAGCCGTTGGTCACTAGCTATACCATAGTAAAACCTAACCCAGTTAATGCTGAGTTGATTGATGGTTCTGCGGAGCTTGGAAATTGGAAAATCAGAGTGCAGCGGGTGAAATCAGAAACTACAGACAGCGATGGGGATACTATTAAACAAATTTATTGGCGAATTCGTGTCGGGAAGCCAAGTGCTAAAGACGTTTGGATTTTTGCTGGTACTTTCGGTTGGTATTCCGGATCATTTTCACCGGGTGAAACAGGAAGCATCAATGTCGGACCATTTAGGTTTGATAAACAAACAATGCAGGCTAAAGGTGATGGTTACAGCACAACTGCCGAAGTAACCAAGAATGGCCGTGTCAGCGCTGCACAAAGCACTGCGGTTAGGCGTAGTTTTCGTATCGATAATATCCCAGCTGGCGAATATGAAGTTCGTGTAACGGTGATCGGACGCAGCGCGGCTACCAATAGTACCAGGGATGGTGTGAAGTGCTGGTGGACTACAGTATCAAGCGTTATTTATGACGATTTTATTTATCCAAACAAGGCTCTTATCGGTCTTAAAGCACTGGCCACAAATCAACTTTCTGGGAGTGCGCCGAATTTGACGTTTATCAAAGAACGCGCGACAGTCCTGGTCTATAATCCGTCTGTTGGGTACCAGGAAAAAGAAGCTAATAATCCGGCCTGGGCTGCTTATGACTATTGCCACGGTGCCAGGTTATTAGAAGATCCTCGTACTGGTCAAAACGTTATAGACGTTCGTGGTGTACCTGCAGAGCTGATGATGTATGACCGTTTCGAGGAATGGGCAGAGCATTGCGATAAGATGAATTTAAAAATCAACATTGAGATGGCGACTGTCGGCGAATTTTGGCAGCAGGTAAATACAGACATTGCTCCTGTTGGTCGTGGAAAAATTGTGCAATTCGGTACCAGGTTTGGTTGTATTTGGGATCATGTTTCACAGCCGGTGCAGATGTTTACGATGGGTAATATAGTTACTGGTAGTTTTAAACAAACCTGGCTCGGAACGAAGGATCGCGCTAATGCTATCGAATTGACTTTCAATAATGCGGCTAAGGATTATGAACGTGATACTATGACCTGCTACGGCGACAATTATGACGAGCCAGGTATAATCCCTAAAACTACGCAGATACAGATCAATGGAATTACCAGCTGGGATCAGGCGTACCGTGAAGCAAAATATCAGTTGAAGTGCAATGAGCTGCTGCTGCAGAGTGTTGAATTTTCGGCTGAGATTGATGCTATTGGCTGTATGGTTGGCGATCAGATACTTGTTGCTCATGATGTGCCGCAGTGGAGCCACAGTGGTCGTATTTATCAAAATAACGGCCTTTATGTTGTGACTTTGGCTATTGATCCGGATACCGTTGATATGACGTTGGATTATCAATTCCAGTATCGCAGTATCAATGACAATCTGCACAGCAGGAAAGTAAGCAGTATTGATGTTGTTGGGCGTATGGTTTCTGTCACTGTGGAAACTGGTTTTGATGCAGCTGATCCACCGCAGGTGCATGATATTTTTGCTCTTGGGCCGGTAGAACGTACGTGCAAGCCTTTTATCGTGACAAGCATTTCACGTAATGGAGAGTATCAGCGCCAGATTACAGCGCTCGAATATAATGCAGCCATCTTCGACGAGAATTACGAGATCCCGATGCCGGACTATTCACTGGATACAGATAACGATGCTCAAAACGTTATCAACCTTCAGGCTCGGCAGGTTGCTTATAAAAATAAGCAGGGAACGTTATGCTGCAGGATGTTTGTTTCATGGCAACTTCCGGACGGAGCTAAGGCTGATTATTTTACTGTCTTACTTTCTGATAATTACGGCAGTACATGGAAGGTTGCGGCGTCGGTATATGGTATGGAGTGCGAACTCGACACGCAACCATTTACCGAGTATATGGTCAAGGTTATTACTGTCCTTAAACTCCGGCAGTCTACCGGTACTATCGTTGGCCCGGTGGCCGCAGGCATCGATGAGTTGCCACCGGATGTCACGACTTTAGATCACGAAGAACTTTCGAGCGGCACCCGTCGTTTTTGGTGGACGTTTGAGTATCCGAACCCGAATGATATTGCTGGCTTTAAGATCAAGTATATTCAGGGTAATAGCTTAAATTGGAATGCTGCCTACGAATTGCATAGTGGTTTTATTACTCTGCAGCCTTTTGAAACGCAAGCGCTGCGCCAAGGTGTACATACAGTGATGATAAAAGCTGTAGATAACGCCGGGCAGGAAAGCCAGGGTATGTCTTACTGTGTTTTGAATCTGGGAGATCCGCTTGAAGATAACGTGCTTTACAAAGAGGACTTTGCATCTGATCAATGGAGCAAAGTTGTTACTAATGGCGTTATTTTGGATGATGGATATATCCATGCTCCACAATCGTCTTACTTCTGGGGCTATCCTGAATGCGAGTTTTGGGTACAACCTGATTGGGCTTTCTGGCGTGAGCAGTATAATGCCTTTTATCTTAATGCACAGCTTGTTGTGCCGGCTTCCGGACAATTTTGGCTACGTTATGATATCAGCGGTCCAGCAGCAATTGAATACAGGATTACCGGCAAAAATAATTTTTGGGATTCTCCGGATGCTCCGTTTTGGGATGAGGAAGATTGGGCTTTTTGGCCGGATGAAACCGTACTATTCAAGCCGTACACTTGTAAGGTTCAGGTCAAAGCTGGTGATGTAATTCAGATCCGCGTGCTTGCTCCGTCGAATACAACTGAAGAATCTGTATTGCGTTCGTTAGTCATGATCGTGGATGTACCGGATAGGGAAGAACATTTTGAAAATTTAGAAGTGTCGATCGAAGGTATTTCTCTTGAAATTCAAACACCACACTACTATACAACAGCAGTCAGGATTGATGCTGTGCAAGATTATTCCGGCAGCGTAACTATTGCGAGGGCGGCGGTTATCAGTCGTAATCCTTGTAGGATCAAGCTGTTGGATATAAATAATAACCCTGTCGCAGGAATTGTTGATGTGACCTGGCAGGGATTTGTGAAGGAGGTTTTATGATGGCTGAATCAGCCTTAAAAATTCCGAAGTTTAAAATTATGGGTGATGCCCTTAAGGTTTATAACAAGGTAAATGGTGTTGCACAAGAAGGTGCAACTACACAGGCTGCTATGATGGATTTTTTGCAAAACAACAACGATATTCTACGATGTTTCGTTGAAATGCTGTGGCAGGAGCAGAAGCCTGTGGTAGTCGGACAATTGATTTGGTCGCCATCGCTGCCGAATGGGGTCATAGCAAAGGTTACTCAGGCGGGTACACTCGGAGCCGATGAACCTATATGGCCATCAATAGTTGGTAGCACTGTTGAAAGTGGGAGTGCGGTATTGAAGATTGTGCTTTGGGCACCGGAGACCTTGCCAGCCGATGGTGGTACTGCTGCTTTAGCTAATAATGCAGAAAAATTAGGCGGACAGTTACCGGCATATTATGCGACAGCTACGCAACTGGCGGCAAAAGCAGCATTATTAAGCCCGGCTTTCGCAGGCATACCAACGGCTCCAACAGCAGATGCTGGCACCAATACAGATCAGATTGCTACAACGAAGTTTGTTATGACTGCATTGTCTGCGTTGAGTTCACAGGGAAAAATAGTTTCATACAGTCTGGCACAAAATGGTTATTGTAAATGGGACATCGGCTTAATTCTACAGTGGGGAAAGCCGACAGTACGTGGAAATAATATATTTCCTATACCTTTCCCTAACAGTGCATTAGCAATAACGTCTGCCGGCATTGGCGGTTGGCATACAGTGGATGTAAGCATCGTTAATAATAACAGTTATAGTGTGCTCGGTTGGGCAACAGATTCACCTAGTACCGCACGAACTTCATTACCAAATGTTATTGCTATTGGATTCTAAAGCTACAGTGGGGAATTAAGACTGAGCCATATGGACGTGTAACCTTCCCAATCAGCTTCCAGGCTTGCTTTGGTGTCATTACACATTTCAATTCTGATCCAACAAATTACGCTGAAACTAGCTCAGTTACAAATTTTTCTAACACTGATTTTTATGTCGTATTTTACTTCAACAACTCTGGTTCTAATGCCGCTGGCTCGCAAGTTTTTTGGGTAGCAATAGGCAACAGCTAATCTCATACACCTATTACGATGAAATTTCCGTTTAATACATAGTCTGGAGTTATGCAAGACAGTCCAGTCAATGTTACATTTGCATTGTCTCCATACCATGTACCAGTTCCGCTTCCTCTGATAAATAGCGTTGCCGCACTGCAAAAATTTGTAAATGCGATAGGGAAATCTGCTCTATTGTTTGATATTTTTCCCCACTGTTGCTATGCTTTACAGATTGCAATTACAGAATATCCAAGGTCACCATCAGGATGGATACGAGCATAGGAATTGTTCCATTCCTCAACACGTGCTGGTTCCCAATTGTGACTAGAAGAAATGTTTTTAGTATGTTTTGTAAGACAAGCAGCATATACTTGTGACGGGCTTATAGGAAAATACCAATTAAATACGCCAGTGTACCCTGACCAAGAATTTCCCCACTGTTCAATGGCCGCCAACGAAATACCAGCCAGAAGTTCCATGAAGGTATAAATTAACACTGGTAGTGCCTAAATATTCTGCTCCAGTTGCCGTAGCTGACGTGCTTGTAGTTTTTGGTACGGCAACAATGAATAGTGCCGCAGTTGGAAACGGAATTGGAAATGTTGCTGTACGTGATGAACAATATCCCCACTGTTTAAAGGCCTACTGCTATTGCAGATCCGCTAATATTTGATACCCAACTTTCATTTGTTGCGCATGAAGCTGTATAACCAGTTAGTGAAATTGTTCCGGAATCACCATACCAAGTTCCCGATGATTGCGAGCCTGTGCGTGTCATGGTAATGCCGCCAGCAACAAATTCTGTGAATGGTATTGCCCATAAACCAGGGTTATTTCTCCACTGTTTATACACCAGCAACAATATAGTTGCCGCCATAAGCTCCTGACGATGTAATGAAAATACTGTTGATCGTAGATTTATCATTATTAAATGAGAAGTAACCGTCAGAGCTGGTGGTAGAAGAAGTTATATCAGTAACTACACAAATAAATATTTTTTCGTTAAAGCTTAGCGGTAAATTGTTTATTCCGCTTCCACACGTTCCCCACTGTTTACCGTCCTACAGCGAACAACCTTGACGTCTGCGTTCCGTTCCAGCGATCATCATTATACCCATTACAAAGTCTGTAATTAATATTAGTGTTGCTTATGCCATAGACGAAAGTTTCACAGTTATCTGGTGAAATTACATTCGCATAATATAACTCACTGAACGCAATAGGATACGTTATAACACGATCATTACCAGAATTGGTATATTTTCCCCACTGTAGAATTAACCCACAGCCGAATTTTATATAACCATTTTGATTTAGCGAATATGCTACTATGCCGCCTAAACCGCTAATAGCTTGCCACGTCAAATCGCCACGCAAAAACGTACCATCACTGCCGCCGCTCGGTACGTGAATACCATGATCTAATGGTGCAGCGTCAGTAATACCATAACCAGCCAAGGTAGTCGGATTACTGCCAGCAGTAACGTGCCCCTGTGCATTTACAGTAACGCTTTTATATGTTCCAGCAGTTATCCCGCTATCAGGATGTATATACTGAGTTACCTGCTTCCACGTACCGTCAGCACAAAGATATTTATTCGCACTACCATCACGCTTAGGTACTAAACCATCTGCAGTTGTCGATACGATCGCATATGTAGTATCTTTGGCATTAAGAGTAACAGCACCAGTAGCAGTGTCAATGCTTAGAGTAACATTGTTCCCCTCAATCAGCTCAATCGCATCTTGTAAAATCATTGCATTATAAATTTTTCCGTTTACTTGGATTTTGCCAAATGCGTTTTTATTAACCTGAGCCCCAACCTCGATACCATTTAATTTTTTTAACATTTCAGGTGTCATCACACCCTTAACAAGTTCAGTTACAACTCTAAAATCCTGTTCATTCATATCAGACGAAAGCGAATCGACCCAACTTTTTACCCTGACATCATTTGATATTAAAACAGAAAAAATGTAGTTCAAGATTTTAAAATAAACCGGATCCTTCTGTATAAATTGCGGCAGTTCGTCAAAAAAGTCATTACTTTTATCCAAAAAAGCATCCGGACGTTTATATCCTGCAATCTCTTTAGGGAACAAATTATCTCTTTCTTTTGCAAGTTCTTCAACATTCATACCTTATTCCCCCTTAAAATTCCACGGACCAATTAGAAATAAATCCGCTTTCGTCGTCAACACCTTTTGGTGTTAAAAGTCGCATCTTGGCTGCCGTATTTTCGTTTTCATCAATCAGAGCAATTTCATTGATTATTGCAGTAACATCACCGGCCAGTATTTCAGCAGTAAATTGTACTGTAGTATCAACAGGATAAGTTACTGCTGTTATAGCTTTCGTCAAAACAACATTATTCAACGGACCATTATCACTAGGCGGAGCTGGATTTCCTTGTTCGTCAACCTCTCCACCTGTTCCAAACGCCATTTTTACAATTTTGGGAATTGTCCCCGTTGTACCAATAGCCTGAGCAAATAACGCTCTGTAATCAGCCGTAGTTTTTTTATTTGACGCCAGGAACGAACTGTTATCCATTGCCAAAACATCGATATCTTCACCATTCACATTTAAAGTATGTCTAACATTTACATCACTCATAATCTTTCAAAACTCCCTTCTACAATTTGATTATTTTTTGTAATCACACAAGTACATAGATGCTCATAACAACCTCTAAATTCATAGCTTCCACCGCAATCATGCGTACCATCAAAACAAAACGACCCATCAAAAGTATTCTTTGTTATCACCGTCCCATTTTGCATAGTAGACATTTCTGTATTATTAGCCATTCCATGAGCGGCAATGTGCTTATAAGACGAATTAATTTGATTTTTGATAGTAGCTTTGTGGCAATAAAAAAACGCCTGTAACGGCGTTATTTTGATTTTAGAAGCATATTTATTTTTTATATTCACGTGACCGTAACTTGAAATTGATTGTTCAACCTTAAATTTATGAGCTTGGCGTTCCTTGTAATTTTCATCTGGATAGATCCCGTCAAACCTGATAGTACCGTCAAAACAAAATTCTCCGTCCCAATATGTTGATCTTGATATTCCCTGATTCCAAAATCGATGTCTAGCATTAATATATCCAATAGAAGAATTTTTATGTTTTATCTTCACTGGCATATTTGCATTAAAAATCCAGGCCAATCTTAGCAGCTCTGCATGAAACGGTTTAACTTTGTCCAAGTACTGGCGTATAATGCTGCCAGCTTCAGTAAGACTACCAAATTCAATATTTCCAGTATCATCATCATTTGCTGATAATATTACGTCAAAATAATGTGTTTTGCTATTTTTCCAAAGTCCTGCTGTTTCATCAAAAAAAGGATCACCTTCGGGTTTTTCTTCCGTATAATTACCATACTGATCTCGCCAATATGTAGGTATGCTCTCGGCAACAATACCAAACGCATTCAGAAAATACCTGATAGCTCGCTTTGTTCCTTTCATACGGCATACATACGGCCAGTTTTTAATTTGCTTTCGCCACAATTTAGTATTATAGCCATATAAAGGGCAATTAATACCTGCAGCTAAATAAGGCAAATATTTATCATCACAATTATCAACATCAACTATATCCGGTAGATTCTTAACAGATTTTTCCAGATATTGAAAAGATGCATCTAACGCCTCTAAAAATGGTACAAATTCATCAGTATGGTAAATCCTAGGGACAAGTTTTGGTAATATCTCATTTTCATTCATAATCAACTCACCTCAAAATTAACATTTCCAAGTGTCAAAAGATCATATTCAGATACTGGTGTTACCGTATTTTGTGGTGTTGTAAGCTCCACCCAGTCTACACCTGGCGCACTATCCAAAGCTTTATATAAATCACTAATCCGTAAACTTTGCCCCATCTCACGATTTTCCATATCAAACAAAATTTCGATATTCTCATTGAGGTTAGCAAGTACTTCTTCTTTTAAATATCCCGGCTGCATTTTTACAGTCCCGGATATATCGACAGACTGATATGTCCCTGCTGTAACTTCCACATGATCAGTAATCATCTTTGTATCATCAATAGCTGATACAAACGCATCTCCTAACGCCTTTGACGGTGCAATAAATCCTCCATCAGCATCTCTGCACAAAGCATAAATACGGATAACATTCGCCTCTCCTGATCGCTCATGTATAATTGCTTTTGCTTTAGCAAATCTGCCTAATCCTTTATCAGCAAAACTGTTAGCTGCAGCAGTATAATCTTCTTCGGTTACTAATCTATTTTGCTGGGAATAAGTAACCGGTGCCCACTTCCGAGCATGAGCAATAGTTTCTTCATCTTCGCCACCCGTAGCAGCTTCTTCATTTGTGACGGTAACTGCAACAGGCTGTCCATTTGCATCATAACCAGTACCATTCACTTTGATAAGCGTATTCTTGACAATGTTTCCTTTTAGCCCGCCGCCAACACGATAAACGATTTTAACCATGCTTCCTGCCGTCGGAATCAATCCATTGCGGTTATCGCCAAAAATAATTTTGCCACGTCCCAACGCATCAATTTCTACAGTATAGTTTTTTGATAAAGCACTGGCAAAAGCAAAGCTTTCGACCTCTGTCCATTTCTCATATCCAACAGAGATTTGTTTTATATCAATGACACCTGTTTTAGATATTAAAAAACTCTGATTGGCAGAACCATCAGAGATACCAAGTATTTCTGTATAAGTTTTCCCTTGTGTCGCAGTACCGAATCCATTTAACTCACCAGCTAAAATAATTACATCGGCATCCAATTCAAACACAATTTTTTCTGAGGTAGTTAGTTCTGTACCAGCATTGATCGTTACATTACTTGGCACAGTGTATTTCAATGTAATTTTTACAGTAACTTTTGAGGGCACCGCACTACTCAATACATACCCAATCGCTTTGCAGCAATTTATAGCTTTTTGACGTTCCCTTGCCGTAACTAAAAAACACTCATTTGCTTGCCGATCAAGATAAAACAGTAACAGGTCTATTATATAAGCGTGAACCTCAAGTAACATTCTGCCAGCATTATCATGCTCGAAATCTGTCCAAGTATCAGGATACTTAGCTTTGATTTGTGCGATAACATCTGAAACAATACTGTCATGGTCCTTGTCAATATAATTTATTCGCACCAAATCACTCATTGATTTTCACCCCCATATTTCCAACTAAAAACATACTGCTTTCTTCTGTTCCGGTTTCATTGTATATCCAACTCAAACTAACTAAGAATATTCCTTTATCCTCATCCTTTTCAAGCTCCACATCATTCAAGGAAATCCTTTTTTCCCATAAAATAATCGCATCTACAATATAAGTTTTTGCTAAATAATATGTGGCAGTATCCATTGGCTCAAAAAGAAGATTACGAAGTTTGCAACCAAATTCCGGTAACATCACCCTTTCACCGGGGATTGTTCCTAAAATTTGAGCAATATTACTTTTTATTAAATCAGCACCAACATTGACTTTGAAATAACCCTGAGCACCACGGACGAACGGACTTGATATACCTTTATCCATATCAATCACCTAACCATTAATAATTACATCACTACTACCTGTGGCCATAGTATCGCCACAAGATATAGAATCACCAATGCGGCAGGCAGATTTCCCATTTACAATAACATTTTGACTGCCTGACGACGATGTCCCACTATGCGGGCTGTGATCTTCACAAGCACCATGCGTTTGCCATGCATCACCAACCCTATTTTGTCCCCTACCATTTACAATAACATTTTGACTTGCTCCAACCGCAGGAGTAGCAGGATAACAATGCGGATGCCCTGTACTCATATCGCTTAATCTCACAGCCCCCGGCATATTCAACTACCTCCTAATTCAAATAAATAATCTTGCCATTTATTTTTATATTTCCTGAAGAATCCATCAAGATAGTTGCACCAGCAGCCGAAGTTATTTTTATATACTCCCCGCCTGGTTTATCACACTGTTCAATACAATGTCCCCCAGCAGTACGCTCAACACGATAATAATGTGCATTCGCCATATCGTCACCGACAACACAACTTGGAATCTCTTTTAAAGAAATCCACGCACCAGTCCAAATTGGATTATTAGAATCCGGTTCACCATCGGTACATAAAAACTCAACATAAACGGCTTCTCCAATTTCAGGAACATAAAAATCACCTGGTTTTGCAAATTTCGGATAAGCCCACGGAAGTTCCGCTATACTGGACGTTCCATAAGCTGCTTGCACATAAACTTTGATACGTCCTAATTTTTGCGGGTCATTATTCTCCATAACCGTCCCTCTATGCGTTCCCCAAAGCTGATTTTTCAAAAAATCACCCCACATTTATTTCAACAGTATCATTATCAGATTCCGGAACAGCTACGCCATTATCAGAAGTTCTGTTATCAGTATTACCATTATCAGTTTTAGAAGTATTGGCAGCTTGTTGCCCAGCTTCTGGACGAACTAATTTTAGAGAACTAATATAACGATTCCCCATAAATTCATGTCGCACAGATGATATTCTCCAATCTCCGTTCAGTTTAGATCCACAGTGTTCTAAAGTGCAGGTTTTCTTTGACTTTATTGCAGGGTCACCAATTATCCTGGCAGTCGCTTCCCAACCTTTCATTTGAGATCTTTTACTTTCATTATCAGCTTTTCTGCGACTTCTCGCACTATTTCTATTAGTGCTAATTATACGACCGGCACTATCATCATTTACAGACATTCAATCACCTACATTTCTAATAACCTCATCGTCCTCCTGATTTTGTTGTTCTTGGTTTTGAGTATTTTTTTCATTAACTAATTCTTTACTATCGGGATCAATACCAACAACTGTAGTATCTTTTCTTTCTGCTTCTCCCTGTCCACCATTATATGTAGCCCTAACAGATAATAAATTTTTACGATAGGCCAATTGCACGCTTGATTCAGAAAGTACATACGGCATTACAACTAAAGTATTATTCTCTACCCAAACACTACAACCACGCTCAATAGCAATCTCTTTGGCAAAATCCATATCAGTTTTGCCACCCTGGGAAACATTCTCCATATAAAAATCATCAGGAATAGACAAATCACACTTCAATTTATTACGGGCAGCAATGTCCTTTAGGACATCAGCACCATATACTTGACCATAACAGGCTCTAGGCTTATTTTTAACCAAGTCAATTCCTTTATCCAATGCTTTTACCTCAATGGTAGGAACACCATTTTCAGGCAGATTATATTCGACCTGTTCAATTTTACATAATCGTCTTTGCAAATTGCCAACATAACCAAAAACAAAAAGCAGTTCCACATTTTTAGCCAGCTCCGGCGAATCCTGCAAAGTCAGATCTTTATCTAAAACAGTAAAAGATAATTCATCGAGTTTTTCCTCATTATCTTCAAGTACTGCTTTAGTTATGTTATTCATAATTTTATCCGGTAATTCTTCTCCATTCGCAAATATAGCAAAAAACGGCTCATATGCCCCACGTTTACCATATACAGTCATACTTCCATCACCAACCTATATACAGTAGATTTTGCAGGGATACGAAGCCGTTTACCAGTTTCAAGATGCAGAGGATTACTAATATCGTTTGCTTCCGCAATAATCCACCAATAACTACAATCGCCATAATATTTATAGGCAAGTAAATCAATGCGATCGTAATCAGCCACAGTATGGTATTGATCAGTTTCTTTTAAAGGAAATTCTATGAATGGACGTGTTCCACGATAACCAACCTTATCGGTTTGATCATAATATCGAACCGCAAATCTATGTCGAGATGTTTTATCCATATTTATGACCTCCTACCGAAATTATTATCGTCATGCCATTCTGTAAGTTCAATATCAACAGTTGCCCAAAGCGGATCTAAACTTTTCGTCCACAAATTGTTATAACGTACTTTCGCTTGAGTTATCAACCATTTTTTACTACCGTTAAAAAGATTTCCAAAAAGAAATAATACCCTATGCGGAGCTGCCGATAAATAACCTTCTGCATCATATGTCGGTGTCTTTACTCTTTCCAACCATTGTATTTTTCTACGGACATAATTATCATCAGAATTCTTCCGGTAGAAATCTAAAGAATACGCCAGTTTTCTGCTACTATTACTACTCCATTGAGCAACACTATGTCCTTGCCCCGGTATATTAATAAAAGCATAATTTACCGGAATATCATCATCAATTTCTCCTGGATTAAAGCAAAACTCTAATCTTGATCCATTTTCCACATCAACCAAACACCCAGTTACAGGCTTTGGAGCAGAACCAGCAAGAGCATTAAAAGACCGCATTATATCGTTAAACTGCACGATCATCACCATCCTTAAATCGCTCAAATTTATCTACTCTTTTTACCGCACGATAAATTTGTTCGCCATCAAGATATACTATGCTTTCAACAATAAACGGTTTTTCCTGTTGTTTTTCTGCCGGCAGCATATGATCAACAACTGTTTTCTTTTCAGATACAAAACGATTAGTGATATTCCTAATAAAATCAGGTCTGCCGCCTACAGGCTCATTATCATCATTTTCTTTTACAACTTTTGCAAAATGCTTAGGCATAACCGGGAACTTAGTAGCCATATAAGCAGGCAATACGTCAACCTTTGCTTTCTGCGGAAGTATCGACGAAAACCCTTTTTCTACCGCACTATGCAAAGCTGGACTTCCAGCATTAACACCAGTTGCCAGCGTAGTCATTAACCTACTGCCTGAAAGAGTTAACGTAGATAGCGGACCTTCCTTCGCATCCGAAAACGGTAGCATTCTCCGTATCCGGGCAAGTCCTTCACGTACTGCATCGATAGGTCCATTAACAGCACTTTTTATACCGGCGCAAAATGCGTCCCAAAGACTGGCGCCAGAAGTAAAGAAAGTAGTCCGAAAACTTGTGAAAAATGCAACGATCATACTAAATGGCCATAACATAGTCCCGAATAATATTTGCCCATAAGCACTAAAAAAGTTTACTACTCCATTCCACATATCTTGCAGGAATGTACAAAACCCGGTCCAAAGCTCATTACCATACGAAACGATACCATCCCAGGTACTTGTCATAAATAAACTAAAACTGTTCCATAAATCGGTACAATACGCACATACAGCATCCCAGTTTTCATAAATTAACCAGGCAGCAATCGCAATACCGGCAATGATCAATGCAATAGGATTTGCCATTATAATCCCATATAAAGAACCAAGTACACCAAATAACGCAGAAAACGGCGCAATAATACCACCTACAACAGTACTAATTGCGGAAAATGCTAATTGCAGCATTAGAAAAGGTACAATATAAGTGGCCAACTTACCAAACATAAAGCCAATCTCTTTCCAATCGCTTAATTTACTGCGGTCAATATTGAGTAACCCGCTAAGCAAATCAGCAATTGGCCCTCCATCTTGCTTTAACTTATCCAGTTGTTTACCAAGCCATGCAAATTCATTTCCAACACCTTGGCCAAAACTTTTCGCAAATTGTTGTACTCTAAAAAATATAGCCCCTAACCTTTCTAATACATCGGCGCCATACTCTACATTACTGAACCCTAAATCCTTAATCAGTGACTTTTTAATTTTCACAGTACCATCGTCAGCAGCATTGCTGGCAATATCCCACGCTGCAGACAACCTCGAAACCGCTGTTTTGATACCAAGAAAATTATAATCATATGCTTTGTAAAGCGCATAAAGTACAGCCATGTGCCCAAACATTCTAAGTGATGTTTTAGCAAAACCGCTGTTAAAGTTTAAAAGTCCTAACGTACCTTTCTTTAAACTTGCAACAAATTGACCACCAATCCCAGCAGAAAGCAATTTTGATGCTCCATAACTAGCCATCATTGCACCACGCATTATAAAAAACAAAGAAGCAAACCCTAATCCTGCCCCTATTACGCCCAGAATAGGTTTAGGAAGGCTAGCAAAGCCTTTCATAATTAATTCTAAAGGGCGAAGAATTAAACTTAATACAGGCAAAAATATTGTTCCAAAACGCTTCATGCCAACAGCGAAAGAAGCACCGATCCTACGTCCTTGCATAATGACTGTATCAGCCATTTTCCTGTAGGCTTCCTCAGTAGATCCACCTTTTCTATTCATGTCGTTCATGACAGAGGTAAAGGTATCGCCATTATTTTTCATAATTGCAAAGACAAAGTTTAACGCTTCAACAGATCCGAACAGCTGTGTCATCATACCGACATCGCCTTTTGTTGATGCATAAACATCATCAAGTACGCCTCTTAAGCCTTTTGCTTTCAATGCTTCAGCATCAAATGCCAAGCCCAAACTGTCAGCTAATTTCGCTCCCTCAGAAGTTGGTTTCATAATATTTGACAATGCGGCTTTCAAACCAGTTGCAGCTTCCTCAGTTTTCTGTCCGGACAATGTCGCCGTTGCAATGGAACCAAACATCTCATTTATTGATACGCCTACATTGGAAGCCAACGGCGCAACTCTGCCAATTACACCAGATAATTCTCCGATTGTAGTTTTACCACGCTTCATTGCCACAAACATAGCGTCTGTAACTTCTTCAGATTGTTCAGCTGCAAGGTTATATGCGTTAAGAACAGAGGTTAATCCATTTGAGGCAGTTCCCATATCCGTTATACCGCCGATAGCCAATTTTGCAGAAGCATCTAAAGCGTAATTTACTTTTGCCGCATCAATGCCGGCAGAAATTAAATTATATTCTGCACTCGCCATTTCATCAGTCTTTTTCCCGAACTTCATAGCTGCAGCATTTGCTGTATCGCTTAACTGACTCACCAGCCCCATTTGATTTTTAGCAAGCAAAGTACTAACTTCGGCCATCTTATACTGCCCCAGAGCAGCATTCATCGTTGGAATTAGCATAGATCCCATGATAGTAAAACCAACAGCCATTTGAGCGGCGCCATTTTTTATACGTGTTAAGTTCTTATCAAATACAGATGTAAGGTCAGCAGTATGTTGCTTCAATTCATCAATTTTGACTTTTGCTTTTTCAATTCCACTACTGGCCATATCCTTGAATTCTAAGACGAACCCCAAGCCCATAGCGGATTCCATCGCCTCCACAGTATCACCTACTTTCCAAAGCCTTTTCTTCGGCTTCATACTGTTTTAATAAACGATCAACAAATTTTCTTCTGAGTAAGCGGGGCATCTCTGCAACATCAGTAAATGACCATGACATAGCCTTATAACAAAGTAAAAATATTTCTTCGTCAGGATCACAAAGGTCACCATATAGGTCACTTACTGGTTGAAAAAATTTTGATCAGAAGTAATAATATGCTCAAAAGTTTCGTCACATCTATCACAAGGCAGTTTTATAATTGGCTTTAATCCCCAAATCAATTCATTAGACCGTTTTCTTATATTCAGTAAATCTTTGGCAGTAAGGTTTTCTAAAGCTGACGCAGTAACATCTTTACCGTTGATCTGATCAATCAAAACTACCGTCATATCAGTTTTACCAACTTTCCCCTTATCGACAGCTTTATTTATCAATCTACGTTCACGGTGCCCGTTTGGAACACCAATAGTAGCAATTCCACCATCAACTAATGAAACATCAATAGTATCGCTTTCACCTTTGGGAATAATTTGAATACCGCCATTTTCAAGCAGTTCTGACAAATTCACTATGTAATTATTCTTTTTGCCACAGTGAGGGCATTTTACCTCAAATTCAAACTCGTCGCCATAAGATAAAATCCTCAAATGTACTAAAATATAATTACGATCGCCAGAGTGCAAATTTAAAACTTCTCGCTCACTCGGAGATTCTCCATTAAACTTTGCACAAGACATAATGACATAATCATAGTTCTTACCCTGTTTAACCAGTTTTTCATCTGTAAAAATTTTTTCGTCTTTATATTTCATCGGGCTTAACTCAACACTGATACCAGATACCGGCAGTACTAACTCCATATTTATTCCTCCTAAAAACAAAGGCGGATTTAAGGTTATTAATTCACCTTAAACCGCCTTTTGAAATTAAACTCTTTCGTAATATGTATAGCAAATAGTAAGTTTCTCCATATTTGCATCAGACGAGCCATCACCAAAGTCGTCATATTCAATCTTCTTGCACCAGGCTTCATGCAAAATAAACCTGTCAATAACATTTCCACGACGATCAAGCCGTTCAAGCTCAACCTGTTTTGTATAAGCCGAACCAAGTTCATTGTTAGGCCCATCTGCCGCCGAATTAAACCATTCGTCAGCTTCAAGATCACTACCAATACGCTGCCCTTTTTCAAGAGTAATGTCATTGTATTTTATCCGGCCTGGATACTTTTCATCAAAAATCAAACCTGCTGGCTTGAATGTACTTTCTTCAATTTCTTTAGACGGCAAATTTCCTTTTTGGAAATATGCTATCTCCATAGCCCCAAGGCGTACACGATATTGCCACCGCTGAGTTACGCCAGTGGTTCTTGGTTTATCCGCCATATTAATTCACCTTCCTTACGCCACTTCGCCAACAACATCAGCAAAAGCAGTACCAGTTTTCATAATCGTAACATCCACGATAATCCATTTTGCGGCCCGTGTCGGTTTAATCCAAATTCTTACACAGAATTCGCCACGATCAATACCTTCAGCAGTATTTATTTTCACTTCATCAACACTTTGTGCATCCTGATCACAATTCAACCTATAATCATAAAATGCACGTTTATCTTTCAATTCGTTTAGGTACGGATTCAACATTCTGTAAGTGCTGCGCCACAGTTGCGGATCGTTAGGCTCAAACAGATTAATGCGGCAAGATTTACGTAGACCTTTTTTCATTACCAACAAAAGTCGGCGGATATGGATTTCACGTAATGCAGATGCATCCTGCTGCAGAGTTTCATTTCCCCATAATACAACACCGCTATCATCGAAAGAAACTATCGGATTGATCTGATTATTGACGAGCAGACTACCTTCGCCCTCTCTAGCCGTAGCACCGCAGTTATATTCAACACCCAGGCAATTATTGATCTTGCCACGTGTAATACCTGCAGGGGCAAACCATTCCGCACCAGTATTATCGTTATATGCATATGCGCCGAGCACATCGCCTGTTGGATTGATCAGTCTTGTATCATCCGTTAAGATGTCCAGAACTTTTATATGCGGATAATACAAAGCACCATAGCTTGTGCTGAATGCAGCATTGCTTCCAGTTCCGTCAACGCCCTTACCTTTACGATAATTAACAGCCTGCTGAGGTTTGATACCTTTGGGGCATGCAGATACATACATCAAATCTCCCCGATTTTCACAATATGCATGACCAGCAATGGCTACTGCATAAGACGTAGTATCAGCAGCAGATACCTGCAAAGATGCATCGTCAATTTCATCGAACATATGAAAGCCTGTTCCAGCTGCTTCGTCGCCGATATAGTCAGAATCAGTAAGAGCGTCACCATCACTGCCACCAGTCAAAATATAAGTTCCAGTTGAAAAAATTGCTTCTTCTTCGGCTTCGATAGCTTCCACTGTCAAGTAATCAGATTTAATCGTTAAAACCTGATCTTTAGTGTAATTTTCAAAGCTTGTTACAGATTTATCATCTTCGTATACGACAATATCAAAATTATCGCTGTTATCATCATTAACAGAAACAACAACCTTCATACTATCGCCCCAAGCACCTGGAGACGGTGCTCTAAAAAGAACATCTCCGGCTTTTACCTCAGAGTATTTTGCAGTAATGCTAGACGGATCTGTCACATCACTGTGATGTACTACACGGCCAACCCATAGGCAGGCGCCTCTTGCTAAAGCACGCTGACACAACAGCGGGAAATCGCTATCTGTAAGCAATCCGCCGAAATTCTCAACAAACTTCGGCCAAGAAGAAATATAGATTGCTTTATTAACCGGGCCTCTTTCTGTTTTTCCTTCAACACAGGATAAACCTTTTTGCAAACTGTCCACATAAAACGAAATATCATTTTCGTTTACAAAGACTTTGCTAAAACCAAGTCCCATAATCATTCACTCCTTTCGATATTGATAGAATCAGCCTTTTCATCTTGAATAGCCAAGTCTATATTTAATTTTTCTTTCAATACACCTTCAACCGCAGCACGCCTAGAGAATAATGGAACAGCCTCTAATTTAATCTTAGCCTGGCTTTCACACAGCGAAGATAAATTACTGTTTCCTGTGCTTGAAAAATCATTTTCAAAACGTATACCGCAAAACACAGGATTGCCGTTCGGATCTATACCACACTTCAACTCTTTTTGATCGTTGATATAGGCACTGAGTATGGTTACTCCTTTCATCATTTCCGATGGCTTTTTTGTTGCGTATGTTAATGTAAAAATCAAATCATAATACTTCGGTCCCCAAGTCCTTTTATACCGACGATTTTGCTCATCAATATAATATTCATACACTGCCGAATCATCTAACTCAGCAACCTCTTTCCATATCGGTCCTTCAACTACAAGGCCCGGCAATTTTTCGAGTTCTGTAATAATGTCACCAGGAGAATATTTAGTATTAGTCACACAATCTCGAAGCCATAAAATAACATTTTCGACGGCCTGTGCAATCATTTTCTAAACACCTCCTTGATTGCCTTACAGTACAGTATTTTCGCTTCTTGGATAGTTTTTTTATCATTCATTATCGGAGAAATAAACGGACGGGCAGGAATCCGAATATACTTTGTAGTTTTCTTTATCCTGCGACCGATTACTGCAACAAACCCTTTACGCATGGCGTCTGTAACTTCAATAGTTGCGCCCTTTTCATGTACTCGGGCAATATTAACGCCCTTTTTACTGCGATAGTTTGTGCCAATCCATACTCCACCACGAACACGTTTCCAAGTAATACTTCTAACGAGGCCACCACTATCCATCAAAGCCTTTGTACTGCCCTTTTTCCAAGCAGTTAAAGCTCCGATCGGTTCAAACTTTTGCCCGGCCGGAGCTTGACTTTTTATACCTTCTTTTATTCTTTTGACCAAAAGAAAACCGGCTTGCCCTGCGGCCTTTGTTGCAGCTTCATCAATTTTATTACCGGCATTTCGCAAAGCGTTTTCGAGTTTGTCCCAGTCGCCAATTAAACGGCTACCCAACTTCGCCACGCTCCCTTTTGAAATAAACTTTATAAAACCAATGTTTGCCGTGGTAGTGAGCCGCTGGTCTAGCCTCAACAACAGTAACTTTTGTACCACCGGGGATAATCAATAAATCACCTTCGGTACCATTATGCAAATCCCAATCATCAGCCATACATAAAATATACCCCTCGGCATCTGGAGTATTACCAAGACCGGAAGCAACATAAGCGTTGTATACTTTATAACTTACCTGACCAGCAAAAAAGACCGTTGGCAAATATTTTTGCTCAACGGCCTCATCATAAACTGGATGTTTGGCTGTATTATCGTTATCCCGGCGCATAAGTCCAATGGATACCGGGTGAATAAGTTTAGGCTTCATATGATAGGATTCACCACCTTTGTTCCAATGCCGACAACCGTCGGCTTTTTCATGTAAAGCATAATGATCTCGTCGACCTCCATATCACCTGTAGGCCCTTTACTATAACTGTACTCGTCGTCCCGCATTTCGTAACTATGCCCGTCTGTAGTTTCTTTGACGATCTTTCTTTCCTGTTCCAATTCTACCAGTTCTGCAGCAGTCGGAACGTAGAAACGAATCGCCATCAACACGCAGGCACGAGTTATGAGAACAGGGATAGGTTTTAAAAATACGGTGCCTGTCAGCGCCGATATTCGCACAGAAGCCTGATTAATGGCTTTTGTAATCCTATCACTCGAAACATCATCACCAACCCCCTCAGCACGAACGTCGTCCACCGTTGCATACATCAATGAATTTAACTGTTCAGCTGTTGCATCTGAGTAACGCATTAAGACACTACCGGCTCCTCAGAACTTTCCACCGTACCACTTGTAGGAGTACCAGTTGTTACAACAATCGCTTCGGCAACAGCATATTCATAGTCAGTACGTGCGGTAATAGTATATTCGATCATACGCTTACGGGGATTTTTAACAAATTCAATAGAAATATCACGCTGCACGCCATAAGCGATATTCAAAGGATTAGCCAGCATAATATCATACATAGAAAGATACGGGCGCGGATTGAGCAAATAGCCTTTGTAACGAATATCGGCGGCTTCTGTAAGAGCTTTATCACCAAGTGCGGTGTTTCTGGAAGTCAATTCTTCGATATAAGCATCTTTAAATTCAGAAGAACATACAAATTCAATATCCTTCGTTTTAAACTTTTCAGGCATTACATCAAGCATAGCTTTCATGATTTTCATAGGAGAATCGGTGACAGCAGTTAAGTCGACTTTATTTGTCTTAGAATCAGCACGAGAAAGAGCCAACCATCCGTTATTAATTTTAATAAACTCATCACTCTTAGTATCATCACCGTTCCAGCCCAAATCCTCGGTATCATTTGCAAACTGCTTTGCAATAGCGTCTAAAATAGTCTGCTCAGCCTTTGTTTTCTCAATATTATCTTCTAAAAACGAATATGAAATATCGATAGGCAGAATAATCTCAACCGTAGACAATTTACGGCGAGCAGTAGAAATAGATGCAGAAGAAGCAGGTTCTTCACCTTCTCCGGCTTTTCTAAGCATCCGCTTACCAATATTCAACATTTCAATATATCTTTCAGGAGATGCCATTTTGTAATGTTGTACTTTTTTCAAAAATGTAGAATTTTCAACTACCGTAGTAATAAACTTATCAGACTGTTCAGGAGTAAGTTTACCACCACCAGCTAAAGTCGTGCCGCTAGTAACTCCACTTGCTTTGTTTAAAGGTTTTACCATGATTATTCACACTCCATTCATTATTTTTGTTATTAATCTAAAGAGCCAGGTACAAAGCTACCGTCAAACGGGCTTTGTTCTTTTTCGATTTTACTAATACCTGGTTCTGTATTAGCTCGCATGATACCAACAGATTTAAGCATCTGAATATCTGCCTGAATAGGTTTTACTACTTCGGCAACAGTACTTTTGATAACTTCGGCAATTTGTTCACCAGTCAAATCACCTTCGCCGGTATCATCACCAGTTCCAGTACCATCATTTTGATCAGCTTCACCAGTTCCAGTATCGCCCGCAGCACCTTTACCCGCATTATCATCATTTTCAGATTTCTTCAATGTTTCAATTTCTTCCTGAATAGGTTTTACAGCTTCAGTAACAGTACTTTTGATCAAAGCTTCTAATTCTTCTTTTTTCATGTTTAATACATCCTCCATTTCATTATTTTTTTGATTTTTTTCAGGCATTAAATTCCTGATCATCTCAAGAGCATCAACCAAAGCATTCTTGGCCGCTTCCAAAGTATTTTTGGTTTTTTCGCTAATGGTTTTACCAGCCTTTGTTACGTTAAATTCAGCAGCAGATTCAGGATCTAAACTTTCATAAGCCCAACCAGCTAAAGATAAACCATTTACGCCACCCGACTTAACAACATCCCAAAGATCATCAGACATGACTTTGATACCAACAGCCCAGGCGCCGACTTCCGTAAACATCGGATCATTTTCTTTGACAATCCAGCTTTCTCGGACGAAGCAATCACGTTTATTATAATCATGTTCCCTGTCAATATACTGCGTATAACCGCAAGCCATAAAGTTTTCCATAGCTTTTTCTACAGCTGCCGGAGTATACATATCACCATCAGTATCAACTTCATTCGGCACAGCCACCAGGCCGTATACAATGCGTTTTTCAACATCTACTTTCGTCAACGGAAAATCCCATTGTTTTTCTGTCTGATCAGAAGGCTTTGCATTAGCAGACTTTAAGATGATCTTTTTTTGATTTGCAGGAGACCCAACCAAAGAAATCCATTCGACATTAAAGCCAGCTACCACACGTTTTAAGTCCATACATTTTCACCCCCTTTCAGTAAAATAGCCATAAAAAAACCGGCTATAATAGCCGGTTATAATAAAAAGCACTCTGCTATTTGCAAAGTGCTTTATACTATCTCAACTTTATTAATGACATCACCAAGTATAGCGCCATCATGAAGTCTATATGAATCTAGCATATCATCTACACTATCAAAATAAGCATCCATGCTACGATCGTTACCAGAGCAATCACGCCCAATAAAAAAACCTGTGCCAGGATCACTGCTAACCGTATAAATTACACCTTTATATATTACTGGTCCATCATACGGAGCCATGCCATCGGCGCCTGTCAAATCGTTTTTAAAATCTGTTTTATCTGCGTAATAGCTTTTTTGATCTGCCATAATACGCCTCCACCTTTAATCATTTCCTGCGGCATTGCCGCTATAACTTCTTTTTCCCAAGACCATAAAGCCTGAGGTACGTCAGAGCGTTTCCCAACTTCGTTCGGTTCATTGCTATGGTAAATTGTTCGATGTACATGGGGATTTGTACTATGTGGCCCAGAGCCAGCATGTGATTCAAAATGAAACGCTGTAGTAAGTCGCCCCATGCCGTCATATACGTTCCTTGCTTTTATTTTACCATTGTCCTTAGATGATATCAAATCATACTTCCAACCCGGTACGCCTTGTCGTGAAGCGCCATGAGCGGATACTAAAGCTATTCTTGTATCCATATCAAGCGAAATAACTTTTGCTGGATTTTGCTTTGTACCTTTGAGTGTTTTCAAGATTTGTTTTGTTACCTGCCTTTTCGTTGTTTTCTCAGATATAACAACATCACAGCGGCAGTGCCCATGTATCGGTGGCAACATTCTTCCCTGGGAAATCAACTTCGCACTTGAAACACCTATCGGTGGAGTACTTGTCCACGGTAAAGCATTTTTTACATCTTCCGGGTCTGTTAACTCAAGAACATTCCGACATACATCTGCAGCAGCAGTAACGCTGAAACTGCGACCATCCAATTCTTGACATACCGGACAGGTCCTTTCGTCGCCCATGGCAAAGATAGTATATTCTTTGATACCGACCTCTTCCATACCAAAAACATTACCAAAAGCCTTAGATCTGACAAGGAGACTTTCAGCTGTAATATCCCAGTATTTATAATCAGTCATATCAAGAACATTACTCAGTTGACTTTCAAGCATCTTAGTAAAGTCTTTTGTACTGAGGCCCATATCCAAAACTGCTTTACCTGTTTCTACAACTTTTTCCGAAATAGCACTACTGTAATGTTCACCTAACCAGTAAATTCCATTACTTTCAATGAATGATATCGCTCGTTTGTCAATGATCGTATTGTCAACGACCTTCGGCTTATCTTCGGCCCATTTGCTCTTTGCCTTAGCATATATGCCAGCAACTTTTTTATGTATTATCGACCTAACAGCCTTGCTTTCGGCAAACTCATGCCCCAAAGCATTTAACAAATATTCTTCCAGTTCCTTTAAAGCGAATTCCCTTGCTTCTGGTGCAATATCTTCCAGTAATTCAATAGCATTTTTCAGATGTTCTGAGTAACTCTCTCGCCAGAGTTTCCTAAGCTCTGCCGCAAGTTCGGCATCTCCTAAATCATTTTCTTTCTTTTTTTCTAATGAGCAAATGGACTTGATCAAAAATAGCAATTCAGACTTTTCATTTTCACTAAACCTCATTTTTTCAAGCCCTCTCTGATTTTCCATAAAGCTTTAAAAAGCTGTGATTTATTCAAATTATTAAGATCATTACTATTACCAACATACTGCGAAAACAGCCTAGGTAATTCACCAAATTCATCAGGAAGCTTCTCTAAATCCATGCCCAACAATGTACCAATCTTATCACGAATCTCATTTACTTTAAGCGCACCTGTCGCATCAGCAACTGTAATCAAAGCTGAAACTTCTTCCGGATCATTTACATCTATGCCTACCGTTTTAAATGACCATGTGGCTACGCCCAACTCATAAAGAAGAATCCTGTTCATCTGCTTGTCAAATTCTTCCCGTTCCGGGGCAAAAACATTTTCCTCAGCCTGTTTCAAAGATTCTTTAGCAGTAGCAAGAGTGTAATCGTCAGATAATCCAATCAGCAACGGCGGTAGCCTAAACGCACTGCGTATAGTTGATTTTGCATCTTTGTTATACTCTAAAAACTGAGCATCATTCTGCTGGACATCACGCAAAGATTTTATTTCAATTTTCGTTTGTGCTGGGCGTGCATCTGGTACTCCGCCATAAGTATTATCAGTACCCGCCGGTACAGCCTCAATGATTAGCACAGAATTCGCACCGCCACGCTGCTGTGTGACATCAGTCATAAAACTTCGGATTGAATCAATCGTTTCATCTGCTACAGTACCGCCTGACACCGTAATAACTGCCGCTGGAATGGCATTATTATCAAAGTACGAATAATTACATTCAGAAGCAGCTCGAACGCCTGCAACCTCATATTCACACCCTACCCAACGTGGCCGCCCATAAACAGACGCTGGGTTGTAATTACCAAGCCAAATAACTTCAGTTGCTGCCGTTTCCGATTTCGTACTATCTTTCAAAAAATCGCCAGACGTGTAATCCATAGTCCGGGGATCTCCCCATTCTTTAAACCATACTTTTTCACCAGCAACTTCTTGCATGAATTTTCGGAAACGACGCGTGCATTTTTCTTCGATTATTTTACCTTTAACAACTTTTTTTACAGTACATTCAACAAGTTCGCTTCCTATTGGTGTCATTTTCATTGTAGCCGCCGGTATATGACGTAAACCTATCATCTCTCCAGTTATATTTCTAATCAATTCCATACAAGCATAACCAAAGGTTTCACGATCAGTACGTAATTTTTTCCGCAATCCAAGAAAATCGTCACGACCTTCCGGATCAACATTACTGAAAAATGTATCGACTTTCGACCATTCTTCATCGCTGGTTTTTACGCCATCCTCTCGCTGTTCAAGCATATATTTGCGCTCACAACCAATAACCATGGCACTAATACACTGCGGCAGTATCGAAGATAGCTGCACCAGCTCCGCTATCTTTTCCGGATCATATGGCGGTTCAATAACACGACCTTCTGACTGTCCTGTTTCCTTCTGCGGATCAGCAACTTGCCTGGATTCGCTTTTCAACAAACTATGACCTAAAACACTAAGACTTTTTTCTATTTTTACAACTTGTGATGACATATTAAAATCACGCCCTCCTAGCTTTAACTTGATTAGGTTTATTGATCGTTTTTATCCTGCGGAAGTCCTCGACCGAATACCTTAACGCTGCCATCGCATCATCAAAGAATTCTATCGGATTATCCGTATAGAGGCCTGTTTTTTCATCTTTCTTCCATCTCCATTGCGACATTTCTTTTAAAGTATTGGTACAGGACGGATGGACTATGATTTTATGCTGTTTAAGATAGTCTATCTGCGACATTACACAGCCACTGTCCTTGAATACACCATGAGCATTCCAGCCGCAGGCTATCCATTTTTTAATAGGTTCCGGGGATGCACTATCGCAATGCATTATACGACTTCGATCATAATTTCTCTGTTCCGCCATACGAATAATTTCGTCAACAAGTTTTTCATAACAATAAATTTCAGAAGCAATGTAAATAACATCATCCTTAAAACGAACATCCAAAATCGCATTGGCATGGTTATAACCAAAATCCTGTCCATATCTTGCAGCGTCAAAATTACCGATATCTGTATCAAAATCTTCGACGACATAGTTGGACAAAATCATACCAGATGTTTCGCCCCATTCCCCAAGGCCATAAACTTTAAAACCTTCTGGATCATCATTCCTACGACGCTCCATACGAGAATAATATGCAGCATCAATAAACTTATTATCCAAGTACGTCGACCGATGCGTAAAAACATCAGGATCAACAACATCCCAATATTTACGCTTTATCCAATGCAAAGCGGATACAGGATTAAATGTCATTGTAATTTGATAGTATAAATACGGATTTGACAATTCACCACGCAAACGGTCATCAATAATATCGATATCAGCTTCTTCCAGCTCTGTAGCTTCTTCGATCCATACCCACACAAGTTTGCCTTTAGGAAAAGTGATAGACTTTAACTTTTCACGCTGTTTCTTATCATTAACACCACGAAAAATAATACTGTTTCCAGTAATTTTAGACGTGATCATAAGTCTACTACTGTTGATTATCCAAAAATCTTCCCAGTATTCGCCACACATACGAAAAATTACAGCCTGAAGTTCAGCAAATGTACTATAGCGGTTCGTGCCTTCTGACTTACGAATAACAAGTAAATTTGCACCAGTATATTTTGTATCACTGAGTTTTAATATAAAATCTTGAGCAACATTAACAGATTTTCCCGAACCAGCAGAACCTAAAACAACTCTATACCGGCAATGTGTTTCATTTACCGGCTTAAAAATCCGATTGAATCTTAATCGTGAGGTAATACTAAACATATTCAACCTCAACTTTCAAAACTTTCGGACCTTTATCCTGATCACCTTTCTTCTTATCCTGAATATCCTGCAGAGCCAAAATACATTTCAATTTTTTCTCTTGCAGTTTTGTAAGTTCTGCTTCCAAACTCTGAATAACGCTGTCAATAGGTACAGTGCGAATAACACTATTCTGTTCAATTCTTTTAAATTTACCACTTTCATCAGTGATAATTTTGCCACTGTTATCTTTCTCGGGGCATAAAAAAGTTGATGTACTGTCGGTAGTTACAGACGACCGTGCTTTTTCTTCAAGCCCTTTATATTTAGCTATCAGCTGCATATAACGCCGCTCTCTTATTGAATACAGCCGCAACTGATCCTTTAGCATATCTTCTGTATCAAACGGCATATCCTCGGCCATTTCTAATTCCTCTTGGCTAACAGTATCCCAATACATTTTAGAATAACGGCCATGGACAAGCCTATTAGAATTACCAAGAGGAGCACCATGCCCGGCAGCATTTTGATTGCCGAGAGGTGCTCCTCGCTGGTCCTTCTTTTTTGTTTGGTTTTTCGTCGATTTTTTATCGCCCCAGTGGTCTTCACGCTTCCACCTCGAAATAGTATCGACTGGTTTACTCAATTTTTCGGCAATCTCTTTTAACTTTAGAGTTTTGCCGCTTCTCAGCCACATCAACCGGGCTTTTTCTCTATCGGGGCTTCTCGCCCGTGTCATGGCTGTCACCTCCTAAGATAAAACTTTTTGTTTGAACCTAGATTTTTGTTAACAGCGTTGCTTGACTGTATGACTTTGAGGTACTCATCATGTCTAAAAAGTCCTCTCTTGAAAAGTCTGACAACCTAAAAATTTCTTCTTTCTTCATACCAGTTTGCTTCTCAATCTCTTTCATCGGTGTACCGGCATTAACCAATTCCCTAACAATAGCTTTCATTGGCCCTATTACATGGGTTCCTCTCGCACGATTATGTGTGATCGTACCGTAAATATCCTCACTGTGACTTTTATGGTCAACGATAACCACAGGGACCATACCAGATAACTTATTTTTCAGCGGCTCTCGCTGTGCTACCGTCCACCGATGGAATCCATCAATAATCGTATAGTCAGGCTTAACCACTATAGGCAGCGTCCAGCCGTTGGTTAAAATAGACTGAGTAAGCAGTTCAAGGTTTTCTTTAGTAACCACATTAGGGTTATAGTTATTAGGTTTTAATTTATTAATCGGTACCCATTGTAACGATTTTAAAGGTGCTTTTAAATCCATCATATTTTCCCGCCTTTCGCATTTTTTAAATAACCATTATAAATATCTAAATAAAGCGCCCTATACGATCTCATTTTTGGATCACCTTTCAAAAGCGCCTCATACATATTTTGGCAATCTTTATTTGACATTAATATCGCAGACTTCACATATAGATGCCGATACCGTTGAGCAATTTTCAACTTTGCTTCAGTAAAAAACCATTTCGATAAATTACTGAAGATGTTTTCCAATAGCTTTCGGTAATCTTTAACCTTCTGATTTTTTTCAATCGCTCTCCTATTCTTTGAAGAACGTCCAAACATTTCAGAATCCCAATATAAAGCTGCTAAATAAGCATTTGGTTCTCTCCTGATTATCCGTTCCATAAGATCCGGATAATATTCATTCATTTTTACCAGGCTTCGAGCCGTATCAATACTGAAAAACTGCGATACCCGCAAATTATTTTTGCCGGTACCAGCTTGATAAAGGTATAAATAAATGTCAGGTATTTCAACCTTTTCGTTAAATAAATAAAGCCATACGTCGTTATTTTTCCAATCATAAATAGGGAAAATATGATTTTTACTATTTAATTGTTTTTTCGCCGCAGTAGTCCTCGATAAATTCTGAGAACGCTGTATACTTTCTGCAGCTCTTACACCAAGAATATGAATGCCACCCTTCAGCACCCGTGCAAAGAAGTCTTGATATGTATCTTGCCTTGCTTTTAGCAGCGGGTGCGTCCGGATAGCAAATGAAGGAGGAATGCGAATCCATAAATCCCGCTTTGTACTGTCAAAGCAAATAAAGCTTTCATCATTTGCCAACTCGTTAAAGCAATTATAATGACGGCACTCGATGCAGTACCAATCAAATTTTGCTCCAAGCAGGATAAACTTTCTTCTCCAGTCTAATACTGTTTTTTCAATGCATGGATAAATAGCCTCTTCATCTAAAAAATATACAATTAACTGCTTGGGGTCTATTTGCCCACGTTGAATAAGGTTAACAATCAACTGTGACAAACACAGGCTATCCTTACCACCCGAAAAAGCAAAATATACCGGCAGTCCATTGTTAAATACGTTTATAATTCTTTTTTCCGCTGCTTCAACTACATTCCTTGCTCCTTCCAGCTTAATTATAGCCATACCTTTTCACCACACTTAGGACAAATAACATAACGACCATTATCATCTTCAACAACTGAGTTGCTTTCAAATCCTTCGCTGTTATCATAATCCTCTGTATCGGTGTTTTCTTCAGCGGCAACACGCTCAATTTTCTGCTCTACTGCTGCCTGCTGTGATTTAATTTCTTCGACTTTTTCTTTATCAATGATGCCGTAATCATCCAACTGGGCATTAACAGCGTCAAGATCGCCAACGAGCATCTGCAAAGTACTTTCATCATAGCCAGGGATAACAAGATCGTCTTGCAGTTCCTTAAAAAATTCATCTAAAATTTCAAGGTTGCTTACACCTAGCTCAAAAATACGATTATCAGCGATCATTAGCTTTTTCTTATCTTTTTCGCTAAGGTTATTCATAACTAAAACCTTAACTTTAGCCCAGCCAAGGCTTTGAGCTGCCAAGTATAAACCGTTGCCGCAAACAATGTTATATTTTCCATCTACGACAATCGGTCTGATCTGCCCGAACATTTCCAGGGACCGGGCAAATTCTTTTACCTGGATCTCCGTATGCATACGAACACTTTTTTCTGCCAAAATTACTTTATCAATAGATACCTCTGTTACTTTCATAATTCACTACCTCCATAGTGTCATTTTTTTAATAACGCTCCTGCCAAAAGCGATTCACTGCCTTAAATACGATTAAATAATCCCCACGTCAAAGCCACAATAGTACCTGTCAGCGTTGCAATCAAGCACCCAATAATCTTTATTGTAGATAGGTTTAAAACCGTTCCTAAGGCAAATACAGGCAAGCCAACAATAATTGCAAGCCCCACCCCGTAACATATCCCCTTCTCCGGAAGCCTTTTTCCCAACAACGTCAACATCGTAGGTAACATTGTTGTTGATCTCAACGTCCCATAAATGAGAAAAAGATGTGTTACGGTGATACCTGGTACACTTGCAATTAAAATACCTGCCAAAAGCAGCACTGCCATTGCCGCTTTTGTATGCCACATTTCAACGTCTTTTTTTGCATCAGTTACCAAAGACGCTGCAGCACACAGATTACTGTCAATAGTGCTCAGTAATCCAGAAATAACCATAAATAAAAAAGGCAGTGTCACCCATTCAGGAAACAACTGCGCCACAAGCTCATAGTTCACTATTCCTTTATCTGTTGCCGAATATCCATACCCAGCCGCAATAAAACCTAAAATACCCATGGACAAAGGCACTATAGCGAATAACCCAGTCCCCAAAGCAAAAGCCTTTGCAATCTTCCCTTCTTTGATAGAAAACGCTCTCTGCCAAAAACATTGATCGCCGAAAGGTCCAGCCATAAGTCCCAAAGCTGCCGGCAATCCAAAGCCTAAAAACAACGCTATCCCGCTATCAGATACTAAGCTTTGATAATTGCCGTTAATACCATGCAGGCCATTTACCAATGCTGAATATCCACCTGGCATAGATAACGCCCATGGCACCAATAGCAGGCAGCACCCTAAAATAAGCACCATCTGCATTGCATCGGTAATCACAGAAGCCATTATCCCGGAGAACTGAGAATAGGAATAGGCTATCATCGACAAAATTACTGTCGTCGTAAAAAAATCTATTCCCAGGACACTGGATAATATTTTACCGCCGGCAAGAAGTTGAACAGCCGTTGATAAAACTGCCAATATACTCAGCTGCGCCAAATACACCCTCTTGACCTTCACACTTCGGTATATCGTTCCCATATAGCCCGATATCGTTATTCCATCCGGCATTTGCTTTCTTATTCGCTCCGCATACGGAATAAAGAACAAAAGGCATAAAATATTCGGGACCAAAAACCAAAATAGCCCTGGCCACCCATTAGAATATGCTTTTTCAGCACTGACGAATAAGGCGGGTGCCCAGATCCACGTAGCTGCAATACTCATTGCGGATTTGATTGTCCCCATTCGCCTATTCCCTACAAGAAACCCCTGCAAGGTTGTTTATCGACGTGTAAGCAGATAACTCACGCCCAACATCAGCAGCGTATACGCCACCAATACGATAAAGCCAGTCACTTTATCAACCTCCTTTATAAAACAATTACAAAAATGGTAATAAAAAACCGCCTGTGCTGATGCTCACAGGCGGTTTTCCTGATATCCAATTTTTGCACTTTAATCATATCACAGGACTTACTGACATGTCAGTGACAACTTTTTGACATGCTATTTTTTAATAAAAAAGATGTTAGATTTCTTCAACTACCTACTATTCTGAAATATCCAGTTCTTTCTTCATAATCCTTTCCAAATTATTGATTTTTTTCATAATATTTTTTGATTTTTCGTCGTAAAATTCTTCTGTTTCCTGATGTTGTGCAGATATTTTATATAAATTACTATACATCTTTAAAATTTCATTTACCTCAATTTGTACTTCATAAGAAAAATATAATTTTCTTGAATAATAATACTTACTTAAATTTGCCAGCTGTTTAAAAAAATTTTTACAAAATGAAATATATGCTTGTTTACAAAGCTCTTTCTTGAATATCTTCTTATCACAATCAGCTTCCCAAAGTTCTTTTAATTTCACTTTATCTTTATTAGTTATTTTCAAATCTGATATACATCTATCTAAGTCACTAGTATTCCAGCCACTTACATCAATTTTATTAATATCAGTATTTATTTGTACCCCGGCAAAATAACATTTAAACATTAGCCCATATATTTTGCGATAGTATTTCGACTGTTTTTGCCGGCTATAACCATAGTCAATAATTTCTTTTTTTATATCTTTTTTATATTCTTCCAAGACTTGGTTAATACGTTTATAAACCCCTTCTTCCATCTTTATTTTTATTAAATAAATTATTATGCCAAGAGCACTGACAATTAATAATAATTGTGGAGTTGAAATTTGATAAACCGTCGCCAAGTCTTTTATAACATTTTCTTGAAGATTGGTAAACATAATATCCCCTCTGTATATTTTTTACTTATTACAAATAATACAATAAAGCCGTTGACTTTTTTTGTCAACGGCTTAAATCCAAAAAGTTTTTCTATTTTCTTTTTTCCTTAACCTGAACACCATCAATACCAAAAATAAGTGCGGTCATAACATCTATAGCAGCATTTACATCTCTGTAGATACTCCTTACATCCATATAATATTTATCAGCCAGGTCAGCAGCAATCTCACCAGCTGTTTTATCCGTTTCAGTAATATACATTGACTTTAGAACATCAAGTCTCCGCATATTTTCGTCCTTCCCACTGCGATAGCAATAAGCCTCATAAAGACCTATCATCTCGTCTACGTGAGCCATAATGATTTTTGTCCTGGTCATCGACATTTTAATGCTCTCAACTGCAATCTCGCTTTTACCAGGACCATATGACTGCCACATTGCATCTAAAATTTCTAATGGAGTTTCCTGCTCCTCATCTAATCTAACCAAATCAAAAACAGCATTTTCTACATACTGCTTAAACAGACGATAATTCTGCAGAAGCAGCCTTGTATTATAAAGTTTTTTACTAACAGCTTCTGCTTTAGCTTTTTTGGCCTCCAACTGAATTTTATTATATATGGCTTTTGCTGTAGCTTCTGCTGTTTCACTAATAATCTTCTGAACATCATTATTTGTCATTTGCTAAGCCCTCCTGAATGATGATATAATAATTTTGCGAATTGTATATCATCATTCTTTGGGCTTGCCGTCACTGGCAGGTTCTTTTTTTATTCCTCTGAATCAGCAAAAAGTATTTTTGCAAAAAATACCACACTCTGTTGATCTTTCTTTAGAGTTTTTCGCTTTTCCTCCGACATTGAAACACAGGAACCGCAAATATAATGCCTTATAAAATCCGAGCTTGATTGAAAATCCCTAACATCGTTTTTACTTCCACAAATTTCGCATACACCTGCTGGTACTGGTTCAACTTCCGGCAAAATATCAGGAGTAACCGCAATAACTTCGATAGTATCTAAAGACCCATCTTCTGCTGTTTTTACAATTTCATAATCACTAAACGCATGATCAGAACCTTCGCCATTCTGCAGGTTTCTATAATAGATATAGTGACCATCAGTATACAGATTATCATGATGCATAGTACCAAACGGATATTCAAACGAACCGTAGCCTTTATCTCGAATTACAATTTTAGGCATTCGGATTATTTCTGCTTTGTCGATATTTTCGCAGCGCCTTAATGCCGCAATCGCTTGATCAAAATTACTTTTTATATCGTCCGAATAATATTGCTTCATCTCTTCCAACATACTTATAGCTTTATAATAATCAGCCATCATTAACACCACCCTTTAGTGGATTAGTATTATCATAGATATTTCCGACAACTTCTACATCTTCTGGCGATTCTATGACGTTAAGAATGTTATCAGACACGCCGTTAGAAGTGCATTTCAGAACATATTGATTACCGTTCCACTCTACGACGAAAAGAAAAGCTTTGGAGTTGCAGACACTTAATATATCGCCCTCAAATATTTTCTTACCGTTTTTATCGACAAAGCCTGTGTACTGTCCAACGGTTTTAGGATCAACTCTGTGTGCTATAGTTTGAATGATACTCTCATCTTTTTCAAAACAGAATATATCTGTATTATTAGGTACTATTCTTGCCGCACCGTCCTCATATTTTAATAAATGACCGATTATCCACTCTCTGTTATCAAGCCTTTTACTTCTGAATAATATTTCACGCATTTTTTCTTCACCTTTCTCAATCTACTACAATACAAATTTGATTTTCAAATTCGAAAAATTCTACGTCGCTTATACAAAAGCCCCGCCCGTTGCCGAAACACATAATAAATGCGTCGTCCGGGTATTCTTCTAGTAGATCTATCAGTTCTTTCTTTGTCATTTATTCATACCTCGTTTATAACGCAAAACAGC